>Ga0209636_10006338_pt1 | contig 12082 bp, 9 predicted proteins | sample DeeMarSWOR152_54_FD_187464 | JGI IMG/M metagenome (GOLD analysis project Ga0209636, IMG submission 187464) | Marine sediment microbial communities from White Oak River estuary, North Carolina - WOR-1-52-54 (SPAdes) (version 2) | ecosystem: Environmental > Aquatic > Marine > Intertidal zone >...
CTGCGCTGCCCGAGGGCGATGTATCCACCGTGAACCACGTTCTTAGCTTGATTCTTATAGGCTTAGTATGCTGGCTGTTGATTAAAAACATCTATGTCTTGGAGGATGTTGTTGTAAGTCGTTTTGAAGTTGGAGTAAAAGATAACCTCAGGGCACGGAAGATCCATACTCAATTACGGGTCTTTAAGAAAATAATAATTATAGTTGTGTTTATTGTAGCGTTCGCAAGTGCGTTGATGACCTTTCCAAAAGTTCGGCAGCTCGGCACAACCATCTTAGCATCAGCAGGGATTATCGGTATTGTTGTTGGTATGGCGGCTCAACGAACTATAGGGAATTTTATTGCGGGACTTCAAATAGCATTGACTCAACCGATTCGAGTGGATGACGTGGTAATAGTCGAAAACGAGTGGGGTAGAATTGAGGAGGTAACCTTAACGTATGTAGTGGTGAAGATATGGGATTTAAGGCGTCTGATTGTGCCCATCACTTATTTTATCGAAAAGCCTTTTCAGAACTGGACGCGTACCACCGCCGACATACTGGGGACCGTATTTATTTACGTTGACTATACGGTTCCTGTCGACGTAATAAGAGAGCAGCTTCAGAAAATCCTTAATGAATCGAATCTTTGGGATAAAAAGGTCTGTGTCCTTCAGGTTACCAACACGACGGAGCGTACGGTTGAGCTGCGGGCGCTTATGAGCGCTGCAGACGCTTCAACGGCCTGGAGCCTGCGTTGCGAAGTAAGAGAGAAACTGATTGAATTTGTAAGAAATAAGTATCCACATGCTCTGCCCAAACTAAGAGCCGAATTTACCCAGCTAAAAATGAAGGAATAGATATTTCCTTATGCGGATTAGATTGAAACTAATTTGGGTCAAGATTTTACGGCTCCTGAGGCTGACGCCGCTTTCATTGGCGGCAAAGTGCAGGGTTGCATTTGGGGCGGCGGTGGTACTGGTACTGACTCTGGCGCTTTCGATTCCTTATATCTGGATGGGCAAACTCACCACAAAGGCATCCCTCGATGCCGGTCGAGCCAAAGCTGAGACGCTGCTGCGTCGTCACTTTCAATTAAAAGAGCCCGGCGCAACGGCCCTTGCCGCATTGGATAATACAGGTGCCGTGCTTGACGTAAACGACCCTGAGATACAATGGATTCGCTTCACAAAGGAGAATGAAAAACAGCTCCTCGACCTGACCAAAGAAAAGAAAGAGATGATTGAATCTCTAAAATCCGAGGAGGCCCGAGACGACATCTCTTTTGAGAAAAAAAACGGCATTCTCTACAGTAATTATGTGCGAATCTTCAGGGCCGGCGATAGCTGTATAAGCTGTCATAATCCTCAGGGGTCCGCCAGTGCATTTTCGCAAAATGAGCTAATAGGTGCGGCGGTTATTCGACGCACGGCCGGGACGACCTTTTTAAACCTGGTCATGATAATCGTTGCCTGGCTAATCGCCGGCACAGGAGCAATCGTTGCCTTTTATATGATAACCCAGCGTGTAATCCTGCGTCCCATCCGGCAACTGCGGGCCCTTGCAAACAACGTCGCCGAAGGCAATCTCGATATAAGAAGCTCAATAGCCACGCGGGACGAATACGAGAAGCTTGCCAATGCGTTCAACAATATGCTCGATGGGCTTCAAGCGACACAGGAGAAACTGCGGCAGGCAAACAAACAACTCGATGAAAAAATAGCAGAGCTTTCCGAGCGAAATATCGAGCTGTTCAAGGCCAACAAAATAAAGGGCGAGTTTTTAGCCAATATCTCGCACGAGTTCAGAACTCCTTTGAATGCGATACTGGGCTTTGCGCAGGTCTTGCGGGAAAAGCCCGACATTCTGAAAAAAGACAAGGCCCGAAGGTACGCTGAGAATATTATTACCAGCGGAAACAGACTGTTAAATATGATTAATGACCTTCTGGACCTGGCAAAGACCCAAGCGGGAAAAATGGAACTGCACATAGAAAAGACCTCAGTTCGGCAGTTGTGTAAAGGTGTTGTGGCGTCTTTCTCACTGCTGACAAAGAAAAAGAAAATCAAAGTAAAACTGCTGGCCGACGATAATATACCGCCTCTTATGACGGATGCTGGTAAGGTCCAGCAGATACTGTATAATTTTCTAAGTAACGCGGTAAAGTTCACGCCGGAGCGCGGCAGGATTGAAATTCGGGCTCAGATGGCCGACGAAAAAACGGTCCGGATTGCCGTAACCGATACCGGCTGCGGTATTGCCGAGCCCGACAGAGAAAAGATATTTGAAAAATTCCGGCAGGCTGACGGTTCTATAACCCGCGAATCGACCGGCAGCGGGCTGGGACTTACCATCAGCAGGGAATTGGCTACTATGCTCGCAGGCAGTATCGGGCTGGAAAGCGAGCTCGGCAAAGGCTCAACCTTCTGGCTCGACATCCCAGTTACCATCACCAAAGAAAAGAACGAAGCACGAAATACGAAATAAATACAAATGCGGACACGCACGCTTCTGACAGGCGTGACCGAAATACAAAATTCAAAACAAATTTACAATGTTTTGAACATTTGATATTTGAATCTTGACTGTCGTCAGACAAGTTTCGAATTTGTTTCGAGTTTCGGTATTCGGATTTGTACAAAATCCGAGACAACGAACGGTCCTTTAACTATTAGGAGGAAATTATGCGTCTGATACCTTTGTTCTTGTTCATTTTTCTGTTTTCAAGTGTGGCATCTCTTGCTGCAACGCCCGCCGGGCAAACTCATCCGTTTTCCGTTCACGATATTCTGGCGATGGACCGCATCTCCGAGCCGCAGGTTTCGCCGGACGGCACGTGGATTGTTTTCGTGCTGCAAGAAACTGACCTCGAAGCGAACGTCGGGCGAACAGACCTCTGGCTCATCGGCACGGACGGGACGGGGCTTCGCCGCTTGACTTCACACCAGTCAAAGGACTTTAATCCCCGCTGGTCACCCGATAGCAAGTCGGTCTTGTTTATATCCGCCCGCTCGGAGTCCTCACAAATCTGGCAGATTCGAATTGACGGTGGGGAGGCACAACAGGTTACCGATGAGCCGCTCGACGTTGGTAATCTGGTCGTCTCACCTGACGGTAAGCACATTGCTTTCACTATGGAAGTCTTCCCGGACTGCAACACCCCAGCCGACACAAAGAAAAGACTCGACGAAATCGAGGCAAAAAAAGCAACCGGACGAATTTATGAGCGAATCTTTGTTCGGCACTGGGATACCTGGAAAGATGGCCGACGCTCACATCTGTTTGTGATGCCCTCGGAGGGAGGCGATGCAGTGGACGTAATGGGCCCGCGCCTTGCGGGAACTCAGGGTATGGATGCCGACACTCCTTCCAAACCCTTCGGCGGCCCGGAGGAAATCACATTCACTCCGGATGGGAAAGGGCTTATTTTTACCGCACGCAATGTAGGCCGGGAAGAACCATGGTCGACAGACTTCAATCTTTATTGGGTGCCCGTCGACAAATCGAAATCGCCGAAATGTTTGACTGAGAAAAACAAGGCCTGGGATACAAATCCTGTATTTTCACCCGACGGCAAGATTCTGGCGTACTTAGCAATGACCAGGCCCGGTTACGAGTCCGACCGCCTTCGAATCATCCTGCGACCCTGGCCGAGGGGTAAGGAGCGGATTTTGACAGAAAATTGGGACCGCAGCTCCTCGTCATTCTGCTGGTCTGCGGACAGCAAAACGATTTATGCTGCCGCAACAAACATAGGCCAAAAATCTCTGTTTGCCATCGATGTGAAAACCGGTAAAGTTCGCACCATTGTGAAAGAGGGCGGAGTCAGTTCGCCCAGCATAGCAGGCGGCAGGATTATTTACGGCGCCAGTAACCTGTGTAGCCCGGTGGAACTGTATTCGGTTAAACCTGACGGCGGCAATGCGCGTAAAATCACCAGTATCAACTCAGAGAAGATTGCCGCTGTCCGGATGGGTGAATATGAACAGTTCTCCTTCAAAGGATGGAGCGACGAAACAGTCTACTGTTATGTGGTCAAACCAATCGATTTTAATCCACGCAAGAAATATCCGGTGGCTTTCCTGATTCACGGGGGGCCGCAGGGCTCTTTCGGTAACAGTTTCCATTACCGCTGGAACCCGCAAGTCTATGCGGCAGCAGGCTACGCTGCGGTTATGGTGGACTTTCACGGTTCCACCGGCTATGGACAGGCCTTTACCGATTCCATCCGAGGCGACTGGGGCGGCAAGCCCCTCGAGGACCTCCAGAAAGGTCTGACTGCTGCCCTGAAGCGGTATCCCTGGATGGACGGCGACAGGGTGGGTGCGCTGGGTGCTTCCTTCGGCGGTTATATGATTAACTGGATAGCCGGCAACTGGCCCGACCGTTTCCGCTGTCTGGTCAATCACGACGGCAACCTCGATGAGCGGATGGCCTACTTTGACACCGAAGAACTCTGGTTCCCCGAGTGGGACCATCTCGGCACACCCTGGGACAATCCCGATAGTTATGAAAAGCATAATCCTGTCAACTACGTTAAGAACTGGAAAACCCCAATGCTCGTCATCCACGGCGCATTGGATTTTCGTGTGGCCGATACCCAGGGGCTGGGCACGTTTAACGCCCTGCAGCGTCGCGGCATCGACAGCAAACTGCTATACTTTCCTGATGAAAACCACTGGGTGCTCAAGCCGGCAAACTGCATTCTCTGGCACGAAACCGTCCTCGCCTGGCTGAACCGGTGGCTTAAAAATGATTAGGCCCCGCGAAGCAGGAAATCCTTGATTATTGATAATTGATAATTTAACATATTACCAGTTGTCAGTAATCACTTATCGATATTCAACTGTCAAAGGAGTGCTGATGGGCAGAAAATTTGTAAGAGCGATTTTCCCCGGCTCGTTCGACCCGATTACAAACGGGCATCTGGACGTTATCAACCGTGGTATAAAACTCTTTGACGAGCTTATCATTGCGGTCGGCCGAAGTCCGGTCAAAAACCAGCTCTTCACGCCTGAAGAGCGGGTGGAGATGATAGCTGAGCTGATAGCCGATATGCCGGGCGTCTCGGTAGAAAGCTTTGACGGGCTGACGGTTGAATATGCCGCTCAAAAGAAGGCTGATGTCATCCTGCGTGGTCTGCGAAGCCTTACCGACGTTCAATACGAGTTCCAGCTTGCTATGACCAACCGAGCTGTGGCGGGGATAGAGACCGTCTTTGTTATGACGGGTGAGCAGTACGGCTTTACCAGCTCGACCTTGATTCGCCAGATAGCTTCACTGGGCGGTAACCTAACAAAGCTGATTCCGAAAAATATCTATAATCGTTTGCAACAACGCCTGAAGAAACGTGAATCGTAAAGTGAAACACGGGATACGCTTCACGAGATACGAGATACGAGATGTTTACAGTTTGTGTTGAAACGCACTTTTGGGCATCGCATGGGTTGACCCTGGCGGACGGCTCAAAAGAACATCTGCACCATCATAACTGGTCGGTTGCCGCTGATGTCAGCTCAGAGGCGCTAAACGGTATGGGACTTGTTATGGACTTCCGCCGACTCAAAGCTACAGTCGACAAAACGATAGCTGAGTTTGATAATAAGGCGTTAGACAAAATCGATTATTTTCAGCGGAACAACTCATCGGCTGAGAACGTAGCCAGATACTTATACGAAAAACTTGAGCCGAGACTACCCCCGAACGTCAAACTTAAAGCCGTCAGGGTGGTTGAGGAGCCGGGCTGTTCGGCAAAATTCAGCAAATAGAAAAAGTACATAGAAAGTAGCGAAGTGGCAGTAGCTAAAAATATAAATTATATTATCCAAGCTCTCTGTGAAGGTTCTGGCAAAAATCAAAAAATGAAATTATCCTGTAGTGATTTTCAAAATTTGACGATATTTTCGAAGAGGCTCAGGCCCGGCACCAAAACACCTCGCAGCGAAATACTTTATTGGTGCATTTTCAGCAGGATTCTGGTATAATATGCGAAAGGTAAGATATGCAATGTCAAATTTGTAATAACAATGATGCGACTATTCACCTGACTGAGATTACCGACGGGGTGCGCAGCGAGATGCACATTTGCGAGCACTGCGCCACCGAGCAGGGGATAACCGTCAAGAGCCAGATTCCTATAAACGAGCTGCTCAGCAGCCTGCTCGCCGTCCAGCCTACAGACGATGAGCTGTTCGGCCCTTCGGAGAAGGAGGTCTCGTGCCCCCACTGCGGCTTTACGCTGGAGCAATTCCGTAAAGAGGCGGTCCTGGGCTGCCCCTACGATTACGAGGTTTTCGAGAAATCCCTTCCGCTACTTATCGAAAAAGCTCACAACGGCAAAACAGTCCACTGCGGCAAGGTTCCTTCAAAAACACCAAAGGACACAAAAAAGCAGATAGAGCTCTTAGACCTGCGTCAACAACTGGAAGCTGCGGTGCAAAGCGAGGATTACGAACTGGCGGCCAAATTGCGGGACAAAATAAAGAAGTGTGAAACGTGAAGCGAAATGTGAGATACGCTCCACGAAATACGAGATTGGATATGAAGCTGACCGACATAAGTAGTGACATAAACGAATGGTTTGACGGTTCCGGGCCGTTGGCCGATATTGTTATATCCTCGCGGATTCGTCTGGCCAGGAACCTGGCCGGGCACAAATTCCTGAGCCGCTGCTCAACCGCTGAAAAATCTGATATACTCAAGAAGCTCAGAGATGTCCTGATGTCGCTGGACCTTGGCGATAAAATCTTCTATATCAGCGTGGACAAGGCCCCCGTTCTGAGCAAACATTTCCTGGTGGAACGGCACCTTATCAGCCGGCACCACGCCTTCGGCAAGGGCCCAAGAGGAGTCGTTATCGCCCAGCGGGAATTTTTCACCGCTATGATTAACGAAGAGGACCATCTGCGAATACAGGTGCTAAAAGGCGGACTACAGCTATCTCAATGTGCCAGGCAGATAAATCATATCGACGATATGATAGAGCAAAAGGTTGACTATGCTTTCAGCCCTCGCTACGGGTACCTTACGGCCTGCCCGACCAATCTGGGCACGGCAATTCGGGTCTCGGTAATGCTGCATCTTCCGGCGTTGAAGATGACCGGACAAATAGAGAAGTTCCTGAATGCCACAAGGGATATGGGCCTGGCGGTGCGGGGGCTTTTCGGGGAAGGCAGTGAGGCCGCAGGCGATTTCTACCAGATATCCAATCAGGTAACGCTTGGTATCTCAGAGTCGGATATCATCTCGCAATTTGAAAACGTTATCATCCCCGAAATCGTCGAATATGAAAATGCTGCCAGGAATCAACTGCTCTCGAAGGAGGGTGATGTTCTTGACGACAAAATTTCTCGAGCAATGGCGTTGCTGCGAAACGCCCATTTGATAAGTTCGCAGGAGGCGCTGTTCCTCTTAAGCCATCTGCGATTAGGGCTGAATATGCACGAGCATATGGGGGCTTCGACTCCTGCGATAGATACCCTTTGCAGGCTCATTCAGCAGGGCGGTGACGCAGATAAAAGTCAGGGCCTCTCCATTGCGACCATAAACCGGCTGTTTATGCTGACTCTGCCGGCCCATCTGCAGTTAAACTATGGAAAACCGCTGGACCCCACTCACAGAGACGCACTTCGAGCTAAAATCATCCGCTCAGCACTGAATCAGGAAAAATAGCTGACCCCACAACCTTCCAGCGGCCATCTATCGCGAACTGTCGCTAACGCATAAGAATAAATTATGAATTCGGCCAGCTTTGTAGAGACAGAAGATTTGACAAGGGTCTACTCGTCCGGACAGATTGAGGTTGTCGCCCTCGAAGATGTGAATATGTCCGTCAAAGAAGGCAAATTTTTAGGAGTAACAGGCCCTTCCGGCTCAGGCAAATCCACTTTGATGAATCTGCTGGGGGGGTTGGATACTCCGACTTCGGGGCGTATCAAAGTTGAGGGGAAATTCATCTCTGAATTGAACAAAGAAGAACTGGCCCTTTATCGACGTTACCAAGTCGGTATGATTTTTCAGTCATTTAACATTATTTCCTCCTATAGTGCTCTCGAAAATGTTGCCTTTCCGCTGCTTTTTGCCGGTGTGGGCAAAAAAGAAAGAAGGCAACGGGCGTCGCAGATGCTGACAAAAGTCGGGCTATACCCCCGGAAGGACCACCGGCCGCCCGAGCTTTCCGCCGGCGAGCAACAGAGGGTAGCTATTGCTCGTGCCCTCATCAATCAGCCGAAAATCCTGCTCGCCGATGAACCCACCGGCAACCTGGACAGCACGACGTCGAGAAATATCGTGCAGATATTGGCAGATTTGAACAAAAATCAGGGCTTAACCGTGATTATGATCTCCCATGAAGAGTCTTTGGTTAGAAGATTCGCGGATGAGATTATTCACCTATGCGATGGAAAAATTGTTGAACAGGAACAAACAGGTGAGGACAAATGAGGATTTCCGACTACATCGAACAATCCTTTTCAAATCTGTGTAAAAAGAAACTCCGCACCATCCTTACCACGTCCGGCGTGATGATAGGAATTGGAGCTCTCGTCTCGATGTTTTCTTTTGGCAAAGGCGTGCAGAAAAATGTCACAGACAGGTTCAAAGAAGTGGAACTGTTCAATTATGTTACCGTTTTCCCCCGTTCCGAAGAAATTCAGACCGAACAATCCTCTCAGAAGTCCGAGACAGAGCCAAAGGCGACCCGACAGGTTAGTGTCCTTGATGACGACTTTATCCGGGATGTCACCAAAATAAAAGGTGTGGAAGCGGTCTTTCCCGAGGTCCGTTTCCCTGCGCTCATTCGATTCAAAAAAAAGGATAATTTCAGCCTCGTCCAGGTTCTACCTGCTGATATTTGTCAATCCGGATTGATGAAGCTCAGGGCAGGAGTATCCTTTGCATCTGATGAGGAAAATTCCCTGATTATAAGTGATTTCCTCCTGCACCGTATGAAGGTCAAGGATATCCGGGGGATTATCGGGCAAGAAATCGAGGTTTCCACCTTGACCCTTGATTTCGGCCTTTTTGACCCGGCGAAAGTCACATCCCTAATGCAAGGCGATAGCGCCCCCCGCGGAGCGGGAAACGACAGGCTTCCTTTTTCCAGTCAGAGCTATACCTTCACCATCGTCGGCGTGGCTGAACGAATGGGATTCTTCGGCCCTATGCCTTTGCGCAGCGATGTTGTTATTCCGCCAGGTGCCGCACAGAGAATGAAAAAACTGTCACTGACGAGCATATGGGATTTCTTTCAATCACCGGAGCAAGCTAAGGGCTATCCCTCTGTCAGCATCAAGCTGTCTTCGGCCAAATATATTGAACCTGTTAAGGCGAAGATGGAAGATTTGGGTCTTAAAACATTTGCACTCATAGACCATCTGGAGGAGCTTAAGACCGGATTTATCTTTATGGATATGTTTCTATTCGCGCTGGGGATGATAGCCATTACAGTCGCTTCTTTGGGAATCATCAATACAATGGTGATGTCCATCTTGGAAAGGTACAGAGAGATCGGGATTATGAAAGCTGTCGGCGCCAGTGACAGGGATGTGAAAAAGATATTTTTCTTTGAATCAGGAGTAATCGGTTTTTTGGGCGGTGTTTTTGGGCTTGCCCTGGGATGGGTGGTGAGTATGGTCATCAATCAAGTTGCCAATTATTTTCTGGCCAAGCAGGCCGTCCCCTACGTCGATTACTTCAGCTTTCCCTGGTGGCTTTGCCTGGGAGCGGTCATTTTTCCCATACTAATCAGCCTCGTTGCAGGCATCTACCCTGCGTCACGAGCAGCCAAGGTCGACCCTGTGGTGGCGCTGCGTCATGATTAACTGCATTAAGACGGAAATCGCCGTCATTTTTTTCACCTGCCAAAATGGCACAATGTGCGGACAATCGGAAGTCTGTTCCTGTGCAAGCAGGAATTGAAAAAAGATAGGTAAAAAACTTAACTTCTTGAAATGCAAGAGGTTAAATGGTCAGAAGCGCCTATGGCCCACCAACTGGCACGGGTTTTGCGTGTTAAGACCTTCGGAACTTTTTGTATACTGATACCGCACCAAAACGATGTGAGCTAAAGCTTTTTGGGTGCGGGACAATAAACGAAAGGAATTTAATTATGGCTAAAATCATTGGAATAGATTTGGGAACGACAAATTCGGTGGTTGCTGTAATGGAAGGCTTATCGCCGAAGGTTTTGATTAATTCTTCCGGCTCTCGATTGACGCCTTCGGTAGTCGGCTTTACAGACAAATCTGAGCGGCTTGTCGGCCAGATTGCGCGACATCAGCAGGTAACAAATCCGGAAAACACCGTATTTTCCATCAAGCGTTTTATGGGCAGACGTCACAATGAGGTCGCCTCCGAAGAAAAGATTGTCCCTTACAAAATTACCGGCAGACCGGAGGAGTTGGTCAAAGTCCAGGTTCGCGGCAAGGAATACACCCCGCCGGAAATCTCTGCTATGGTTCTGCAGGATTTGAAAAAGACCGCTGAGGATTACCTGGGCGAAAAAGTCACCGATGCCGTTATTACTGTCCCTGCTTATTTTAACGACTCCCAGCGCCAGGCTACAAAAGACGCTGGCACTATAGCAGGCCTCAACGTCCGCAGGATTATTAACGAACCAACTGCAGCAGCTCTTGCTTACGGCGTCGAAAAGAAAAAAGACCAGAAAGTAGCCGTTTTTGACTTCGGTGGCGGCACGTTCGATATCTCAATCCTGGATATTGGCGGCTTTGGAGAAGAAGGCGGCGTACTTGAGGTTCTCAGCACAAATGGAGATACCCATCTGGGCGGCGATGACCTTGACGCAGTATTGATAAATTATTTGGCCGATGAATTCAAAAAGACTGAGGGCATTGACCTGCGAGAAGACCCTATGGCGCATCAACGGCTAAAAGAAGCCTCTGAAAAAGCAAAGTGTGAATTGAGCTCCCAGCTTGAAACAACAGTTAATCTGCCTTTTATTACCGCTGACTCCAAAGGACCGAAACATATGCAGATTACCATCACACGCAGCAAGTTTGAATCGCTTGTAGAGCACGTTTTTGAACGTTTAAAACAACCGTGCTACAGAGCAATGGAGGACGCTAAATTGGAACCTAAGGACATCACCGAGACCCTGCTTGTTGGCGGCTCGACAAGGATTCCGAAGGTCCAGGAGATTGTCAAAGACATCTTCAGCAAAGAGCCGAACAAGAGTATCAACCCAGATGAGGTCGTTGCGCTGGGCGCCGCCATTCAGGGTGCGGTACTGGCTGGTGACGCTGGCGTAAAGGATATTTTGCTTCTGGATGTAACGCCGCTTTCGCTGGGCGTTGAGACACTGGGCGGCGTCAGGACAAAACTTATTGAGCGCAACACCACCATCCCAACCAGCAAAAAAGAAATCTTCTCGACCGCTGCAGATGGTCAGACTACGGTTGACATCCATGTTCTGCAGGGCGAGAGGGAATTTGCCAGGGACAACCGCACGCTCGGCAGATTCCAGCTCACGGATATTCCGCCGGCCCCACGAGGTATTCCGCAAATTGAGGTGGCATTTGATATTGATGCTAACGGCATTTTGAACGTGCAGGCCCGCGACCTCGGTACAGGCAAGCAGCAGTCGATTGAGATTAAATCCAGCTCAGGGCTAAACGAAGAAGAGGTTAAGAAGATGACCGCCGAGGCCGAGGCCCACTCCGAGGAAGATAAGAAAAAAAGAGAGGTTGTCGATTTGAAGAACCAGGCCGACCAGTTGATTTATTCAACGGAAAAGACACTCAAAGAACACGGTGACAAGGTCTCGTCCGATACTCGCGGCAACATCGAAAGTGCAGTCAACAACCTCAAAGAAGCTATAAAAGGTGACAATGCCGATGCGATAAAAAAGGCCATTGAAAACCTCGGAGCTGTCGGCCAGGAACTGGGCAAGGTGCTTTACGAGGAGGCAGCCAAAAAGCAGGCGGCTTCAGCGCCATCCGGCGGCAAGTCCCCAAAAGGTGAACCACCACCGGAAGGCGAGGTTAAAAGAAAAGGCGGAGATGATGTAATCGACGCCGAATTTGAAGCCGAAGACAAATAAAAAAGATTTGCTACTGCCCAATAAATTATAAATAAATCATCT
>Ga0209636_10006339_pt1 | contig 12080 bp, 8 predicted proteins | sample DeeMarSWOR152_54_FD_187464 | JGI IMG/M metagenome (GOLD analysis project Ga0209636, IMG submission 187464) | Marine sediment microbial communities from White Oak River estuary, North Carolina - WOR-1-52-54 (SPAdes) (version 2) | ecosystem: Environmental > Aquatic > Marine > Intertidal zone >...
CATAGTATCAGTTTCTTTGGTTATCTCAAGGACATATTCTCTGCTGAATATGCAATGCCAAGACTATCTCTTCTTATCTCACAGAAGGCTTCAAATCAATGAAGCCCACAAGTTATTGAGCAAGTTCCAGATTTTCACGAGAAACCTTTTCTTAGAAAGTAAAAGTATTGTGAGAATCAGCTTCTTAAAATATTTTTTTTGGTATGAAAGTACTTTATATTTTCATGCTCATGGGTGTCCCTATAGGTCATGAAGGTTTCTAATAATCGTTAATAAAATTACAAATTTTTCGTTAAAAAAATTCGATTCATCGGAAGCTTTTTATCTACTACTTTTTATATCAATGTCAATAAGAGCTATACAACTACAAATTATGTAACACACGTTAGGGAGGACAAGGTGCTCCAATGAGCGAGAAAATGAACCTAAAATTAAAATCGGCCACGGAGCTTCTGAATTCGCTGTTTGAGCAAGATTTGGCAGACAAAGAAAAGTTTGATCCTGAAGTTGTAGAGCTTATCAAGCAACATCTGGGACAACCGTCTGTTCACTCGAAAGCGGGTGCTCGGTTAGCCGATGCGTTGGTTTCGTTAGCTAAAACACGTGCTGAGGAGGTCCAATCATGAGTTGGGTAATCACTCAACTGAGCGTGAGGGGTGTAAAAGGTATCTTGGATCGGGCAGGGGATTTTGATTTGGCCGGAGGAAAGTCTATCGCAATCTACGCGCCAAATGCCTATGGCAAGAGTGGCTATGCAGATGCTGTTGAATATCTTTTCTCTCAAGATGGTGCGGTCGAACACCTCGGAAAAGGTGGGGCTGATAGCGAAAAAGGAGGTAAGCATGCCATTCCTCATGTACTAGCCGCAGAGAGAGATATAACTCCTGAAGTATCAGTAGAGCTTTACAATCCCGATTCAAAAGTTACTATGAGTAGTATTCGCGAAGTCAGGACAGGACGTGTTGATGCTATTCCTTCGGAACTCGAGTCGATAATCCGTGTGGCTCCAGCTCATCGAATTCTCCGGCAACATGATCTAAGACGTTTCGTTGTTGACATGAATCCGGGCGAGAAATACTCTGAACTCTCTCGTTGGCTTGGACTTGAGCATTTAGAGAAGGTTCTTAAACATCTGACGACGACAGAACAGACATTGGGAAGGACCAATCCAGATCGGGAGATAGGTGAAAGGGTACAGGACATTAGTAAACACACCAATAAGGCTGTCGAAGAATATGATCAATTGGCTGCATTGCAATGGTGTGCTGTTGAAGCAAAAAAAACACTTAGGCGGGATATTTCTATCGATTCTCTGGATGATGTAGGTCAGTGTCTTCAATCTTTAAGAGAACGACGTGATGAAATAGTTATCCTTCAGGGAAAAGTGAGCGAAGCATTTGAAGCGAAACGTGCTATTGAAGAGATCACAAGCGAATTGCCTTCGGAGAATGGTCAACTTCAGATTTGTGAAACAGCATTAGCAAAGGCAGTGGTTGCAGAAGAGCAAGTAGAGCACATTCGTGCTATAGCGAAGAATAGTATTTTCCAAAAAGTATGGAATTCTGCTAAAGATATTCTTGAAACGCAAACAACAGACGAATGCCCAATCTGTCTTACACCTTGGGAAAAAACAGCGGTTAGCTCTCAGCATGATGCACTGCAACATATAACTGGTGGTTTGAAAAGTCTTGCTGGTCTCACTAAAGCTCAATCTGAACAAAAAGAGACCTATGATCAACTGACCACAGCGACAAAAGACCTAATAACTCGTCTTCGAGATGTGGAAACAGGCGCAAAAAAACTTTCACTAAATAGCATTGCCGACAATGTTTCAAATCTAGCAGAAGAGATAAAAAATTTGTTGGAGACAGGAGATTCGCCATCTCAGCTGCAAGAGAATTATAAAACGCTGTTGCAGCAATGTCATCAACTCTTTGCGGACAAACTACCGGTTGTGCTCCATGGCGTAAAGATTGAGGGACTACCAAAACCTGCCAAAGAGATTGAAGAGACAATTGAACACATACGGATGTTGAAAAATGCTTTGATTCGCCTTGCAGAGCTACAACGCGAAAGTGAAGAATACCGGAAGGTTGAACAAAGCTTTTCTGCTGTAGCTAATGTTATCCAAGAAAGTGCAGCGGCATTAGTGGACGAAGTCATAGGAACTCTACGAAAAGATGTGCTAACCATCTACCAAAAAGTCCATCCAAAAAGTGTAATTCCCAACATTTACATTGAACCCGATACAGAGTCGAGAGCTCTCATCTTGCGAGTTGATTTTTACACGCTTGGTCGGAGGTTCCACCTGCGGGATATCTTAGTGAATCACAGATAAATACACTCGGTTTAGCTTTGTTCATCAGTTGTGTACGTTTTTTCAATCAAGATTTTCCTTTCATTTTTTTCGATGATATTGTTTCTTCCTACGATGTAGATCACCGAGCAAGAATTGTCGATGTAATTGCTGAAGATCTTCAGGATTTCCAGGTTTTTCTTACAACGCACGATGAGCGTTTCTACTCAATGCTAAAATCTCGCCTAAGCGACAAGGGATGGATATTTGAACGAATTACTGGTTGGACCTTCGAAGAAGGGCCAAAACGAGATGTTGATGCGCTGAGATCCGAGCAGATAGAGTGGCTGATAAGAGAAGGAGATGCTCAAATCGCCGGTAATGCGGTACGGCAGTATATGGAAGAATGGTTAGATAAAATGTGTGTCAAATACTACGCTTATACCTTACATAAACGTGGGCCAAAAGAGTTTGACCGTACACTCTTCGATTTATGGGGACCATTTATAAAAAGGGTCCAGGGAATAAGAGGGAACTTCTTTAAGAACCATGTTGAAAACCAAGAATGTTACGAACGGCTGAGAACACATGATTTGCTAAATTATTATAGTCACTGGCAGGCAGATCCATACGAGTGGTCGGGTATGGGCGATGTCGAATACGTCTTCCAGGAATTTTTAGAATTTCAAAATCTTTTTTGTTGTTATTCTTGCCCAAAGGTTCTGAAGTACGATCATGATGAAAATCGACTTTACTGTACATGCGGTGGTCAAATATTTCCATCTGTCTGATTTAACGGCACAAAAGCAGTAGACCACTGCTTACAAAAGAAGAAGGTAAAGATAAACAAGTGGGACCCCAAACGTGCCTTTGTGGGTTTTTCTTTTTCCCTCTTTTTGCTCTTAAAGTCTTCCAGTCATTACTCCCTCAAAAAACCTTGACTAATTTTTTGGGGGGTCAATCTTGTGAAATCTCGTGGTTTTTTACCTCTGCTCTACAAGAACAACGTATAGAATCATTCGAATAACATGAGCCCTACCATCATGACAAAAATGCCCACAATTATTCCTATATTTGTGAGATGCTCGCTGCCGTACTTGTTTGCTATTGGAATAAGCTCATCGAAACAGATAAAGACCATTATCCCCGCGACAAATGCTATCGATGCAGCCAATACAAAGGAGTTTAAGAAGGGATAGAGGATAAGAATACCGATTATCGCACCAACAGGTTCTGTCATCCCTGCAAGGAACGAGTACACGCACGATTTTGCTCTATTCCCTGTGGCACAATAGAGGGGAACACAGCATGCAATACCTTCTGGGATGTTGTGGATAGCGATTGCGATAGCTATGGGTATTCCAAGTTTTATATCTGCTATGGAGACGAGAGCGACGGTCAATCCCTCAGGAAAGTTATGGATTGCTATACCGATTGTTGTCATGAATCCACTGCGATACAATCTACCGCTGTGTGCATCCACCTGTCCATTTATGTGAATGTGAGGAACAAGGCGGTCAAAGAAATGTATAAGGAGCAAACCGCAAAGGAAGAATAGATTTGCCTTTGTCAGACCTATATCCTCTTTTGCTCCGCAGAAAAGGTCTACAAATGCCACAAAGATCATCACACCGATGGCAAATCCCAAGCTAATCGAAAGATACCGTGTATCAGGTTCTGGTATGAAGTAAGATATGAGACTCCCTATACCAGTAGCAAGACCTGCAAGCGTGGTAAGTACTATTGCTGCGAGGATACCAGTGGTTAACATAAAGTAAAATAGATGCTGGATTGCTAATAAAATGCATTCTTTTTACGCAGTTCGCTTTGTTTCCAAAATTTTTCTAATTCTTGATCAAACTTTCCTAAAGTTTGATGGGCAAATCCCCGTGCATCTCGGATTTTTTAAACTGTAGTTTTTTGTGCAAATAAAAAGATGAGCAGTTTTGCTCATTTCAAGTTTTTAATTCAGCCAAGACTTTAGTTAAGCAGGTCTCTTTCTTAGTTTCCACTCGCTTTGTGCGGAACAACCATATTGCCTCCGCTCAGCTCAACAGCGTTGTCTTCTGCTGGATCAGCCATTGACATAGTATCAATCGCGACCCGATCTTGATCTTTAACTGTGATCCAGAAACGATCAATGCCCTTGCCTGGTTCGTTGCGATCCTCTACGTATGCAATGAACTCGTGGTTGCCTTTAGGCTCTTGCCACCCTAGTTCAAGATAGGTGGCTTTTCCACTGAACGATGCCCAGCCATATATCTCGCCATTCTCTTCAAATTCACCAAGAGCAAGACCATAGAGGGCATTGCTCTTCACCCGATAGATTGTTCCATCATGGAGATGTCGTACTAAGAGAAGATTACCCTGAATGTTTGTGCCTTTCTTGTTGTACTTCATGGTGAACCCAAAGTTTGTTTTCTCGTCTGTTTCAGGCCAGAAGAAGGTGCCACCGCCGGTTGTGAAACCCAGGCTCGGATCATAAACCACCAGCACATCCTCACACGAACCAACATAGTAACCTCCGCTAACAGTGACTAGCACCTCATATGTGTTAACCCCTACATTTTCAAAATCACAAGTGAGCATTACAGTTTTCTCATAGCCTGTTCCACTTTCTGTCCGTGAGCATGATGTCGGCTCTTTTGGCGATCCAGGACCTACTGGCAATAGGCTCATTGATACTTCGGCAAGGCTAATATCGCCTGGATATGGCAGACCATCTGAACTGTCCGGGAGCGCTTCGGTCACATCCACAATAAGTGAGAATACCCCACTATTGCCATCTGGCACAGCAACCTGAACTGCGACAGGGTTGTCATCATTTAAGACACATACGGCATCTTCAGGCTCTACAACAAGGGTAACACTTGCTTCATTTTCATCTACCCCATCACTCACGGTGAACATGATTTCGTAGGTGCCAGCATCAACTAATGCTTGCCCTTCAAGGGTCCACGTGCATGTAACTGGAGTAGATTCAGGATCACAGCCCTCTACTTCCAGATTTAAGCCATTGGGCAGGCCAAGTTCTACATCTCCCTCATCTTTTGTCCAAGTGGTTGAAAGGGTAAGTAATTCAGAATCAATATCAGTAGCGGAAATTGTGATTGCTGTAATCCCATCGCTATATTGCACTGTCTGTTCGGGTATATCAACAGAGACCTCTGGCGGATCATTGATTGGATTAACATTGATGAAGACCATGGCATTATCACATACTCCCTCTGTATCGCAGATCTCATAAGCGAAGCTGTCAGTGCCAAAGAAGTTCTCATTCGGAGTGTCGGTAAAGGTGCCATCACCATTGTTCACTACAATACCGTCTGAAGGATCAGAAATAACTGTTGCCGTAGTCGGATCAAGATTGCCATCCACATCAACATCATTGGCTGCCACGTCAATAGTAACTGGAGTGTCCTCATCAATGCTAACAGTATCGTCCGCTGCTGTTGGTGGATGATTTGCGGATGGTATTCTGGTTAACCCTACATGAAGATCAGTGACTGGTGGTGGTATACTTACCACGATGCTATTTGCAGGATAATAACCTAGTGCTTCGACATAAACACGGTAGGATCCTGCCAGAACATCCCATTGGTACTGCCCATCGTTATTTGTGATTAGTGGGTTTACATCAGGTTGAGCTATTGGTGGTGTTTCACCTGTTGGCACGTTTTCCCAATCTCCTGTTCCATCCGGACGTTGGAGCCAGACCGTAGCACCTCCAATTCTCTCTCCGGTATCTATATCATAGATGAAACCTGCTGGATCGATGTAAATGTCAAAAATTACTGTGTCCGTATCGCACCCATACACAGTATACGTCACCGTAGCACGTCCCCATCTTGGATAGAATGTTGTTGTATAGGTCCAATCAGGTGGACCTCCGGTCATGCTCCCAGTTATATCCTGCCCTCCGTCATTAATTTGGATCCTGATGTCAACACCCGTTGCTGTTGGACAGCTATGATATGAGAAGGTAATTGGATCTCCATACCAGAGCGAGATTAAACCACCATATTGCCCAAGGTTTGGTTCAACGCTGACATCAGGTGGAAGATTTGAACCTGTAACTCTCGTCTGTGCTTTCGCTTCATTATCATCATATCGAACTTCAAGAGTTGAAGTGCTTATACTGGCATCGTTTTCGATCACGGTTCCAACCGCTATACTTTCGGGAATTCTGACTGTTACAGTTTCGTAACCATGACCATTTGGCGCTACACTTCCAATGTCCCATGTCACTTTCCTTGTATTTGAATCATAACTTCCAGCATCTGAAGCTGATACAAATTCGACCTCAGCAGGTAAGGTATCTTCAAGCACCACGTTTTGGGCTGCTGTATCTCCGAAGTTGTGATAGTGAAGCGTATACGTCATGGTACTCCCTTGATCCTTACTTGCTGGAGCTTGTTTGGAGAGATATAGATTGGTGCCTGCAAATTGGGGGAACTTAAAGAGGATGGCCAGACCAGAATCGATTACCTGCTCGTTGAATGAGTATTGTAAGCCATCGTCTCCAGCAGGACCCTCTATACCAACTGTTGCTGATCCGCCGTTGTCATATGGGGGTAAGTCACTGCTTGTGGAGCCCGTTACCGTTCCAAAACTTACGTCTTTATACTGGAACTTTATGTTGTTGCTTCCTTCATATAATATTGCTTGGAATGTGACTCCGGATGTCGAGGAATAATAATGTTGATTATCATGCCATTCCACTACAAACATCCTGTTAGGTGCAGTACCCATGGTCTGATAGTAAATTGCATCTGCAGAACCCCAAGTGACAATGTCATCCCAAAGAGGTGCAACAAATCCATGTACCCCGGGCGTTTGTGTAATTGGCTGGTTTACATATTGCCATGTTCCAACTCCAGAGAACAGCAATCCATTGTTTGAAATAGCTAACTGGCTGTAATCAGTGCCGTAATAGTTGAAGAAAAATCCGATATTGATATTTTCAACCCAGGAATCATCTGAACTTTGGAGGATTGGTGTGCCAGTGTCGGAAATTTCAATCCAGTCATATATGGGGCCGTCTGGGATGTTGCTATCTTTAAATGTGTAGCCGAAAGAATCTGGACCGCCTGATCTCCCTATAGATATAACCCAAATTGGGTTTGTGTATACTCTATTACCTTCCTGAAAATTCCCCCACTCATCAATATACCACGGATTAGTAGCATGTATCCTGATATACGCTGTCTTTGATTCGGGAATCTTGCTGGCTAAGTCCGAATATGTATGAGTACCAGAGAGGCTGTTTGGAGTAAGATGATATATCTCTTCTTCATTTTCGCCGATAATGCCTCGATGAACATAAATATGACCCACATTCCCAAATTCTGATGTTGACTCCCATTGTATGTTCAAAGTAAGCTCATTTCCTGCAATCTCATCGCCAATAATTGCCGTCTCACCATATTCATTAGTTATATTGAAGATTACTAACGGGCCATCAGTCATTATGGAATGACCGTTGCGGAGAGCTTCAAGAATTCCATCTTTACTAAAAGTTTCTGTGTAAACATAAGTTCTGACTTTTCCGAAGGCGTTGTCTGTTTCTTCGACCACAGGAGGGATAGTATAATGTGTTGTATGACTAAAGTCGCCGTGTGCATCGGTACCACCAGCAATAAATACATCCTTACGTCCATTTAATAACAAACGTTTCCATTGTTCTAACCCGTCATCTCGTTCGGTCATCCAGTCCGTGTTTTGAGTGCACTCTCCATTCCACACTTGAAGACCGTTATATCCAGTAAGATCATAGTCTTCAGTTACCCATGGTACTCTACCTAAAGCTACAGCACCTGCATCACGATGCCCTTCTGGATGCGCGGCATAACCGACACCACCCTGAGTATTCACGATATTGATAACATCTTCGAGATTCAATGTTTGCCCACCTATATCAACAAGATCCTCATCAAATTGTCCAGGAATGAAGTCTATGCCAGTCCCAATGACATCCCTAAAGTTTTCCATCCCTAACACTAAAAAATGCACTACTCCTCTGCCAGGAGGAACTATAGCATAGGTTATTTGATGCCCGTAACATGACACCTCTTCGCCAAGTATAAGTTTGTACGAATCTGTAGTATAAGAGCTTACATCGCTTTTAAGGGTATTCCATTTGTGGTTAGGGTCTGCTGTTCTACTATCTCTTAGATCAAAAGAATGATCCGTAATAGCGTTCCAATAAAGCCCAATGGATTTTCCCGCTTCTACTGTAGCCTCTATTGGAAAACCAAATTCTACATCATTATCAGTATAGCTACTGTGGTAATGTGTATCTCCTCCATGCCAATTTGGTAATGTAGGTAAAGTTTCAGTTGCAATTGTCACATTAAAGTGGCTGTGCGCATCATAATCTGGATCCAAAAATCCACCTACATCCCTAATTACTACATGGAGGCAGATATCCCCACTTAGATCAACGTCAGATAAATCTAAGTACGTGATGCCATACCAATCACCTAGATAATAGAGGTTGTAGATTGATTCGTTTATTGTAAGCCCATTCCAACACGTTTCGATGTCCCCAAAAATGTCATCATCTTCATTATTATCTTTATCACAATCTTCATCCAAGTAAATTTCTACATTTCCCAAGTCATAATCGCCGCCTATTCCATCTCCATCTTTAGCATCTTTAACCATAACAAGAATGGGTATCTGGCTAGATTGGACTCGCCAAGGTGCATCTGCAAATACATCTTTATAAGGATCATTTACCCATGTTGGAACTACTGTGCTACTTGATGGAGTGATTTCATATCCTTTACCTTCATTATCCAGTTCCCAGATCGTTCTATGTCCCTGAAATTGAACATAAAGTTTATATGCTCCTGTAGGAAGTGATATATCAATATCTTCCTGCTTGATAATGTCAGATTCCCACATTGTTACCTCAGTTTCATCTGTTCTTTTAACAACTTTTATATGCATTGGTTGAAATTCTGAAGTAGCATCAATTGTAGGGGCAGTTAAATCTGGCGTTAAATCCATTGTTAGCACTCCTGTGTCTTCAGCACAAGCGACGGATGTCATCCAGAACATTCCAATTATGCAAATTATTACAACCAAACACAATCCAATGCAATTTTTCGTCATTTTATTGCTCCCTTTTTAACTATTGCTGTTACCAAAACGCCAATCCCAACGCCGAATAAGATTGGCATTACTACCCATGAAATCATAAAAATCGGAAAAATGGGTGTAAACATAATATTTTTTAACAAATCTCCCAATAGATTAAAAATTATATCTGTTAAATATGCCGGCAAATAAATAATCCTCCATATAACAGGAACATTTTTAAATAGTGTACCTATATCTCCATGACCTGTAAATCCCGCTGCTAAAATTCCAAAGGTATATAATATGCCTGTAATTAATCCCCATATTCCACCAATAATCGCACCTCTTTTTGTCCACTTATCCATATGAAAAAATGATTTCCGTTTTGTTGACATTTTATTTTCAATGGATACTCTGTTTAATTTACCCTTCATTATCACACCTTCGCCCTTTTTATCTCTGAAGATAACACAATAGAAAAAATTTTGTTAACATTCTTTAAAAGTTTTTCGATTTTTTTCGATATATCACCCATTTGGATAACATTAAATAGTCATCTGTAAGTGGAGCTAAAGATCTGCAAGAGACGAAGTAAACGCTTTGTTGGGCGTGGATGGCATAGAAGAGAGTGTTGTTTATATGACGGTAGTCGGGAGGGAGAAATAGAAGAAAATAGTATGGTGAGCATTCGACCAGCGGTGGAATCCGATGAAGCATCTGTGTATGATTTGGTTACATCTTTGATGGAAGTCTCGCTTGATCGTGAGTCTTTTCATGATGTCTTCATTCAAAATTTTACGAGCACATGGGTTTACTCGAACACATGAGAATTTTACAAAAAATTTAAATGCCCGAAAGCATACATAAAAACCATGCAAGATAGAACAGTATCAGAGGGTATAGTAGAGCAACTCGCTGCATGGGGAGTAGAATACATTTTCGGGCTTCCCGGCACGACTTGCTTAGGTGTGGTGGATGCGATACGCAAGCACAATAAACTAAAGTTTATAAAGGTGAGGCATGAGGAAGCGGCAGCGCTTATGGCATCTGCATACGCCAAGCTGACAGGGAAAGTGGGTGTTTGCTTAACCATCGCGGGACCTGGTGCCACCAATCTGATTACTGGACTCTACGATGCGAAAATGGATAGAGCTCCGGTTTTAGCTCTCACCGGTCAAGTAAAACTCCAGTATATAGGACCAGGGAGCTTTCAAGAGATTGACCAGGATGCCCTTTTCAATTCCTTCTGCGTTTTCAATAAGACCATAAATTCTAAGGAGCAAACCATTGTGCTTGTGACTTTGGCTTTAAAGCATGCGTTAGTGGAAAGAGGCGTTTCTCATCTCACCATTCCAAATGACATCCAGAAAGAATTGCTTGAGGCACGTATAGAACCAATAGAAGGGCGAATTCCTGATTTCAGAATAGTGAATACCGAACTGGTTGAAAGAGCAGTGCGTTTAATAGAAGAAGCAGAGCGCCCTGTGATAATCGCTGGCTGGGGTGCTAAAGAGCAAGGAGATAATCTATTAAAGCTGGCTGAAAGAATAAAAGCGCCCATAATAACTACTTTCCGTGCAAAAGGTGTTGTTCCAGAGGATTATGAACTTTCTTTAGGCGTCCTTGGCGATGTTGGAACCCCAATGGCAAGAAAATATGTCAATGCTGCTGATTTACTCCTGGTTTTCGGTTCTTCTTACTCTGAAAAGACAAATATTCCAATGAAAAGAACAATTCAAGTGGACATTGATCCAATGAATCTCGCCAAGGAATTTCCAATAGAACTCACTATTTTGGGTGATTGCGGGAAGATACTTGAAAAATTACTGGAGAAGGTGAAAAGAAGGGAGAATCACGGTATATTGGAGGCTGTTAGAATCGAGAAGGAAAAATGGTATGCTCAGCTTGAAAAAGAGGCGGACTCCGAGGCTTCGCCCTTAAGAGCTCCTTTTATTTTTAACGTGTTACGAGAGAGCATAGACTCCGATGCTATCATAACCATAGACGTTGGCGACAATGGCTTCTGGTTTGGAAGAAATTTTGTGATGAAACAGCAGACGCTTCTTATGTCCGGATATTTAGCAACGATGGGATTTGGTCTGCCTGCTGCAATTGCATCCAAGTTAGCTTTTCCTGATAAGCAGGTGGTGTGCATCACGGGAGACGGTGGCTTTGCTCAAGTCATGGGCGATTTTTTAACTGCGGTAGAAAATAACCTGGATATTATTGTGGTAATCTTAAACAACAAAGAGCTGGCGATGATAAGCGTAGAGCAGAAAGTTGAGGGATACCCAAAGTTCGCTACGAACCTTAAAAATCCGGATTTTGCCGATTACGCAAATTCGTGCGGCGGTGTAGGATTCAAAGTAAAAAAGCCGAACGAGTTGAAAGATGCTTTTGAAAAAGCAAAAAAAGCAAAAAAACCCGCTATCGTGGATATTGAAACAGACCCTAAGAGATTTTAATTAAGTTGAACCAATGAAAGGCAAAGACAATCCTCTTTACGTGTTGGACGGGAAAAAACTTGGTGAGCACACATTGCGCTTAGGCGAAGTGAAAAAGGGTGCATTTGCCGGTGTATTTATGTTCAGCCTGTTCATTGAAGGAAACGATATAGTGAGCGGTTTATATTATACCGGAAGTAAGTGGATCAGACCCTGGATGGAGATTGATTATAACCCAGTTGCGGAGATAGAAG
>Ga0209636_10006340_pt1 | contig 12080 bp, 9 predicted proteins | sample DeeMarSWOR152_54_FD_187464 | JGI IMG/M metagenome (GOLD analysis project Ga0209636, IMG submission 187464) | Marine sediment microbial communities from White Oak River estuary, North Carolina - WOR-1-52-54 (SPAdes) (version 2) | ecosystem: Environmental > Aquatic > Marine > Intertidal zone >...
GAAAAATCAGAGCATACCCCAACACAGCCACCACAACGACAAGCGACACAAAAAATAAGACGAGCCAGAAAGACCGTGGAACCTCTGCAATCATTCCGTGACCCCTTCCACCAAAATCATTTTCAAATCCAAAAAATAACAAGCCAAGGAAACTGACTGTAACGGCAACAATCAGAATGAAAAACAAAGTTTTGGAACGCATGTTTCACTCAAAAAATCTAGAGACGGGACGCTCCTTATAAGCTGTTTCAAAATCTGAAACGTTTCGTTACACCAACCATCTAAACCACACGAAAACCATTGTTTTCTTCTGAACAGAAGAACGGGGGTGAGAAGTAATGAACGGAAAAATGAAGATGATTGCGGGAATAGCATTAGCCCTAGGCGTGTTATCTGTAGCTTTCTTTGCTACACCCATACAAGCCTACGTCAACGGAGATGTTAATGGCGATTTACTTCAAACACAGGACCGAGACAGACTTAGAACTCAGGACTGCAACTGTGATTGCACACAAACACAATACCGTAGCAGACAAAGAAATAATCAATGTGCAACAAACAGAATCTGCAACTGCACAATGAACTTAGAACGGTATAGATACCAATACACAGAACGGACAAGAATTTTGGGACAATGACGTCTTTGAGCTAAAACAAGTTTCAATTCCCTTCCTCTTTTTGGGTCTGAAAGCTAAACCATCAAAATTGAGTGACTTCATCTTGTGACTAAAGTGTTGGATTACCCTTATTTGGAGAACAAATACTGTTCTTACATTCCTCTCTAAGTTACGACTTGAATACAGTCCGCTATGAAATGAGAGATTACTGCTCCCAGAATGGCGAGTAGAGCATATTTCAGTCCAGTTCTATAGGGGTTTTCGTAGCTTATTTTTCCCACATAGCTTCCGAGAACGAATGCCATTGTGGTTCCGATTATAAATGTAAGTATTATGGCGTGGTTCATGTGGAGAACTGTGAATGGAGATAGTAGAACTAGCACAGCGGCGATTGTTGATGCGAATGCGAAAAAGGTGTTTGTGAATATCTCTCTTTTAGTATGTATTCTTGTTGTTATTCCATGTTCCTTAGTTTCGTGCACTTGCAATGCCCTTTCTGCCGATTGAGACATATAGAACCCTATGGAATTTCCAAATGCGTTGGCAAAGCCACCTATTATGCCCGTAACTAATACGAGTTGAGTGTTGGAAGTAGCCTCAGCAACCCCAATTATCAAGCCTAAGCACATGATTAGACCATCTGCTAACCCGAAGGCAACTCCTTCCAAACGATAACTTTCCTCTGAACGATTCTCGGTCATCTTGCAACACTTTGTTTTCACATACTCTTTGTGACCAAGCGATATAGTTATTGTCAGATTAATTCTTTCCTCTAAAAATAAGTTTCATCACGTAATGCGCGCGCGCACATAAAAGTAAATAAAGGTAATTGGTGATAATTAGGCAAGCAAATGGAGGAAATCTGCGTACTCGTGGGGTGTCTAATTTGAAGAGAGCGTCTACGGCGTTGCTTCTACTTGCGTTCTTTCTCTTTCTCTTTACCCTCGCTCCAACCTATGCCAACGCATCGGTTATCGATGTTAGATTAAATTCTTCTTCCCTCAACGTTCACGTAGATCAGGTAACTCACAGCGTACAGATTCAAGACGGCGGATTAGTAATCATCAATGACACACTGAGACTGTCCTCAGAAAGTGGTGGTTTATTACAAAATTTCTCGTTGGGCTTTCCATTCCAATACGGGTTTAACCTTGACCACTGCTTCGCATATGATGCCTCGAACGAGTTTAAAGTGGAGCTTAACGTAGGATTGGGTCGCCTTGGCTTTTATGGAGTAAATGTAATTTTCCCAGGACAAGGCGTGAACATAGGTGGTGGTGGGTCGTACAACTTCACGGTGGTCTTTGTCTTCTCCAACCTAATATCTTCGGAAACGTCGACTCTATTTAACGCTACTTTTTCCATGTATCCCGGTCTAACCCAAAACGCTTCTGGATGTGACGTGATCGTTATTCTGCCGCGCAATGCCAATTACACGAACAGCGTTTTTCAGGAAGAGGACCTCAATTTCACTCTAACTACGCTTGGGCATCGTCAAATCTTGAAACACACAAACATGTCCCTTGACAATTTTCAGTCCAAGTCCGCTTGGTTAATGTTCAACATGACCGGGTATGTCTTTCCTCTGATTAACATCAACGAGATAAAGCGAGAGATAAAGTTAGGTCAGTGGGGAGACCTTCAACTATCCGACTCCTATCGCATAACAAACAAGGGGTTCGGTATATCCAACGTTACAATAAGCTTGCCCCTAGGGGCTTCTTTTGACCCTGAAACTGGTGCGCGAGACGAGTTTGGTAGTTTTTCCGAGACCAAGAAACCCCTAGTACAAGAAGGAAACATGACGACGCCTACGAATGTTACAGTACAGCTTAGAGAAGTCGTGGCGAAAAATAAAGAAGCCAAGTTTACTGTGACCTACAGTCTTCCATGGAAAAACTACGTTAACCAACATAACTGGCGTGACTACAATTTGACCTTCACCTTCTTTGAGTACTTCGATTGGACGATAAGAAAATTAACCGTGACTATAATTCTGCCTGAAGGCGCCGAGTTTCAATCTTCTAACCCTGTAAACCCTTATAAAATCGAAAAAAGCGTTTTTCAAGAAACCGTAACGTTTGCCTTCTTTAACGTCACTCCCTTCCGCAATCTCGATTTCAATTTTACATATGAATACCTCGTATTTTGGGCGTCTTTCCGCCCCACGCTTTGGATGGGAATCTTGGTTATTGTTATAGGCGCTATAATCCTCTTCTGGCGAGCTCCTAAACCTCCCTCAGTTCCGATAGTTCCTGTTCCACATGAAGACCTTAGAAGTTTCGTTGAAGCATACGAAGGAAAAACGGGAATTCTGTTAGAGCTTGAATCGATGGAACAGAAGTTGCGGAAGGGAAAAATTCCCAGACGCCGATATAAGGTGCGGAAAAGAATGTTGGAAGGGCGTCTTTCCACGCTTTCTCGGGAGTTAACCGATCTTCGGGAAAAGATGAGGACAGGAGGCGCGAGGTACGCAAGTATGATGAGGCAGATTGAGGTTGCTGAAACAATGCTTGAAGGAGTGGAAACAGACATTCGGCGAGTTGAAAGTCGATATAGACGCGGAGAAATATCTAAGGGAGCATATCACAGACTTCTCGAAGAATATCATCGTAGGAGAGATAGGGCGATGACAACAATCGATGGGGTCCTTTTGAGGCTGAGGGACGAAATTCGTTAAGAATGAAAACGCTTTTATGTTAAAGGCGTCACTTCATTAGACTCTAAAAAGAGGAGTTGACTGCTCTATGGTTGAAGTTAAGGTTGACGTTGAAAAATGCACTGGATGCGGAACATGCGTTGACACTTGTCCCGTTGATGTTTTTGAGATTAAAGATGAAAAATCGGTTGTTGTAAACAACGACGAATGCCTCGTTTGCAGAGCCTGCGAGGTGCAGTGTCCAGAAGGCGCCATTGAAGTCATGGAGTAACCCTAGCATTTTTCGATTGTACGCTAACGAATATGATCTTCGCTTCCTTCATTGGAATATTCTGTTTCATGAAGAACTAGGACTACAAGTCCCAAAACGACGATTGAACCCTCTTCACTTCTTCTATTATTCTTTCAGCTCGTTTCCGTATTTTAGAACTTGCCACAGGACGTTTGTCTTTGATGGTATATGGAACTTCAGCCATTTTCGCGATCGCCGAAACCGCCATCTTTCCAAGAAATCTTAAGCTGTATCCGCCTTCTAGAATCGCCACAAGCTTTCCTGCGCAAAACTTAGACGCTAATTCTAAAACCTTCCCAAAGGTTTCAACGTAGCTTAGGGCAGATAGAGAAAGGCTTGCAACCGGGTCTCTGTAATGATTGTCAAAGCCTGTGGAAACAAGAATGAATTGTGGTTTGTACTGCTGGATTATGGGAACCACAATTTGGTTGAAGGCTTTGAGGTAGATTTGGTCGTTGATTCGAAAGGGAAGGGGAACGTTAACAGTATACCCTAAACCATTTCCCTCGCCCACCTCATCTGTAAAGCCTGTTCCAGGAAACTCCATGGGATCTTGATGGAGACTAATGTAAAGAACCTTGTCACTGTCGTAGAAAATCTCTTGGGTTCCATTTCCATGATGGGCGTCTACGTCCAAGATTAAGATGCGTTCGAGGTTGAAATGGCGAAGGAGGCGGGTTGCGGCTATGGCGGTGTTGTTGAAGATGCAGAAGCCCATGGCGTAGTATGGACCAGCGTGATGCCCCGGAGGTCTAACAAGGGCAAAGGCGTTTCGAAACTCTCCAGCCATAACAAGATCAACCGCCTTCACTGCTCCTCCGACAGCGAAAAGAGCCACCTCAAAACTTTCTGGAGAAACAATCGTGTCGCCGAGATCCAGAAGCCCACCACCAGACGCACAAACCCGCTGAACAAGCTTGACATAGTCGGATTCGTGGACGAGCTCCACATCCTCGACGCTGGCGGACTCAGGCTCAACAAGGAAGCATTTTCCAGTTTCGAGAAGACCGCTCTTATTCAACTTTCTCATGATTACCTTGAGGCGAGCAGGAGATTCTGGGTGGCCAAGCCCGGTTTTGTGATCCAAATACTTAGGTGTAAACACTACGGCTGTTTTTGTCATTCTGGCACTTCCAATGAAGGATAATTAAGAATCTAACTTTCCGCTAAAGAGATTTGATTTGTCGTTCTTCATAATTATAAATTTTTGACAAACTAGAGTGATTGACGCAATTGACATAGATCCATCTAAGGATTTAACCCAGTGTTGACTGGAGTTTTGCAGGGGAAAATAAATCTGCATGCATTCAACTTGGTCTTTGTTTGTTCATGCACTATTAGAGTACTTCTACGGTTTTCTTCAAGGAAGCAAACGAGAAATCCTTTGTCACTGTTTCCTTATTCCGCAGACTACAGATGAACGACCGTGTGTTCTCAATATGTTCTGCCCAATCAGTTCGCAGCTCTGTTAAGAGTTTCTGATAGTCTGTATAGTTTTTGTGAACTGAAACGATCACTCCGTTCATTTCCATGCCAGATCCAGCACTAGCAAAAACTATTTCATCGTGTTTCTCAGCCCACTCTTGCTGTTTATCTCTGAGGTTTTTTGGATCCTCACTGTTGGACGTTCTCATGTTGGTGAAGGTTAATGCCGCTATTTCATATCCAATCTTGTCCAAGCTTGGGATAGCAGTAAATTGCTTTATTAACCCTGCTTCAACAAGTTTCGCCCTTTTCCTAGTTATGGTTGGTTGTGACACTCCCACAATTTTGGCTATTTTTCTGTCGCTTCTCTTGCAATCCTTCACGAACTCAAACAAAAGTTTGAGATCCGTCTTTTTGATTGTTGCTTTCATGCTTCATCACTCCTCTTTAGCAGACCCAAAAAGTGAAGTATGCATCTATTTAAACCTATTGTTGGATGCAATAATAATTCTTGATGTAGCATCGATTTTACCTTGACCATACAATACAATGGACAGTACTTGATACATCTACTAGTAAACTTACATTGTAACTAGTTCTTTGATTGTTTGTTTAAGATGTAATCTCTGTTTTTCTCTAGAAATGCGTAGTCTAGTAGGTTATTTGGCATAACACATAAAACCTTTAATCATGAAGGGAACTAAGAGTAATTGGGAGTGATGGATTGTGTTTGAGGGTGAGAAAACTTTTGTATTTTGGATCGGTCTGACTATTTTGGGTTTGGCTTCAGTAGGTCTTTTTGGAATATTGTGGATGATTGCCGTCTGGGATGGATAGATGGGTCGATTTACCATGCTCAAACAAGCAGTTCCAGTCATTGTAGGTGGAGTTGTATTCATACTCATAGGACTATATATGATGAAGTCTAGTGTAAAGGAGAAATCTTAAGGTTAAACTGTCATTATACATTGTAACTGGCTCTTTGGCTCGGTTATCATTTCCCTGAATTTCTCATCTAGTAACTTCTAATGGTTCATACATAGGAATAAAGACTTTGACTTTAGGTTATGACCTATTCTGTTCAATGAAAATCTTGTTAACTAACACTCAATTCCAATGAAGGGTATACTTTTCTGAAAATCTTTTCAACATATTTCCGCAAGGTTAAGCCTTTCCTTTTCGCCAATTTTTGAAGGTTTTTATTCACTCCAGTCGTGTATTGAATCGCCTTTTTGGTTTTGTTCGCAATGAACATGGGTATGCCGAGGTTTTGGGCCAACTGCCGCAAGACTCTTTTTCGAAGCCTATCTTCAGCAGACTCAATCTTCAAGCTTAGAGGCAAGCCTAACGAGAAATGCACAAAATCACGGTCTACGAATGGAAGCCGCAGCTCCACCTTATGGAAGGAGCAAACTTGGTTGTCCCTTTGAAAGTTTGTCTCGTAAGACTTCGCTACGTCGCGGTACAAGGCCTTCTGCACCGCCTCAACACCCAACTGTGCATAGTCTCCAAGATACCTCTGATACCCTCCGAAAAGTTCGTCGCCTCCCTGCCCAGCCAAGAGGACATTACATCTCAGTTTCGAAGTGTTTTCAGCCGTCCAATAAAATGGAATAGCGATGCTGGCTTTGACTGTATCGGGCTCCTCGATTAGCCACAAAACCTTTGGAAGAATCTGTTCAACATCGCTCATTGTGTACGTGTAAAGATGGAGGGGTAACTCCAACGCTTCGGCCGCTGTTTCTGCAAAATCGACTTCAGGCTGATTTTCCAAACCAATCGAAACAAGTTGAACGTTTACCCCACAATTCTTAGCTAGAACGGCTATGACGCTGCTGTCTAGGCCGCCTGAAAACGCCACTGCAGCCTTCTGGAGGTTCGAAACTCTCTTCCTCGTCGATTCTAAAAGAAGATCTTGCAGACGCTTAGCCGCAGTCTCCATGTCCACGTCTTCTTGGGGAGGCTGCGCTATGGTTTTGATTGGTTTGAAGGAGAATCCTTGAGCGTTGACAACCGCTACATGTCCCGGAGGAAACGACTTCACATTCTTTATCCCAAGCGTCCACAAAGCCTTGCGTTCAGACGCTACAGCAGAAATCGTATCGTTCACACCATAATAAAGCGGATTTGTTCCAAACATGTCTCGGCCAGCAATTATCTTGTTGGAAACCGCGATGGCAAAGGCATAAGACCCCTCAAGCTTCTCAATAATATGGCTGGCGTTTCTCTGGGGGTTGGGTCCAAGTTTTTCAGCAATGTTGTCAACTTCCGACAAGTTGGGGGAGGGAAACAACCTGCCTTCGAGAACAAGTGTGAAACCATCGCCTTGAACTGGCTGAGGTTGATCTCTCGGGAGGATGCGGGAAAGGTTATGACCTAAGACAACGCTTGAACTAATGTTTTTGACGGCTATTTCTTCAATTGATTTAGCTGTTGTTGCTGAGTTCGGGGTTGCAACTCCGTGGGCGTCAACTCCCCGATGTGTTAACTCTTTGAGCATGGCAACTACCGTAGGAACAGCGTTTTCTCCCTTCCTGTTCACGGCAGCTACTATCGCACCCATACTCAGAAATCTCCGTCGAAGGATACTTTAATCAGCGAAACTGGTAAAACTTAGTTTAATACAATTATGTATCGTTTCCGGAGGAGAAGTGTGTTGCCTATTCTTCCAATCGACACAGGTCGTTATGGGACTCCTGAAATGAGGAGAATTCTTGACGAGGAGAACAAGCTTCAAAAAATGTTGGACGTGGAAGCCGCCTTAGCTTGGGCCCACGGCGAAGTTGGAGGCATTCCGAAAAAGGATGCTGAAAAAATTGTGGAGACGGCCTCGACAAAGCATGTTAAGCTGGGTCGCGTGAAAGAAATTGAACGAGAAATCAAGCATGACGTAATGGCGTTGGTTCGAGCGTTGGCTGAAGCCTGTGGACCAAGCGGGGCCTACGTTCATCTCGGAGCCACAAGCTCTGACATTCTGGACACGGCAACTGCCCTTCAACTTAAAGAAGCTTTGAATCTAATTGAAAAAAGACTGAACGATTTAGAAATGGTTCTGGTTAAGAAAGCGGAACAATACAAGGAAACCATGATGATGGGCCGGACTCACGGCCAACATGCCCTACCCATCACGTTAGGATTCAAGTTCGCTGTCTGGATGAGGGAAGTGACTAGGCAACTTCAACGTCTCCAAGAGTGTAGAGCCCGCCTAATAGTTGGGAAGATGAGTGGCGCCGTCGGAACCCAAGCTGGCTTTGGTCCACACGCACTGGAAATACAGAAACTCACTATGAAAAGGTTGGGCATCAAATCAGCAGAGATTTCCACGCAAATCGTACAAAGGGATCGTTACGCTGAGTTCATCTGCATTCTAGCCGTAATCGCATCTACGCTGGATAAGGTGGCCATTGAAATTCGGGAATTGCAGAGGCCGGAAATAGGAGAAGTTTTTGAGCCTTTTGAAAGGGAGCGGCAGGTTGGCAGTTCAACGATGCCTCACAAACGCAATCCGATGGTTTGTGAAAGGGTTTGCGGACTGGCAAAGATTATGAGAAGCCTTGTTGTGCCAGCTCTGGAAAACGTTCCTACATGGCATGAACGAGACCTAACCCAATCCTCCGCTGAACGATTCATAATCCCCGAGGCATGCATCCTCACCGATTACATGCTGGCTTTGATGACGAACGTTTTGACAGGATTGCAGGTTGACGAACAAAAAATGCTGAAAAACATGGAGTTAACGCAGGGGCGAATGATGTCGGAGGCGGTTATGTTGACGTTGGCGAGGAAGGGTATGGGTCGTCAAAAGGCTCATGAACTCGTTCGAGGCTTAGCGATAAAAAGCGATGTTGAAAAACGGCTCTTCAAAGAAATTCTTGTCGAAGACAGTACCGTGAAGAAAATGTTGAGCGAAAGGGAGATTGACGAAGCGTTGGATCCACGGAACTACTTGGGTACTGCCGTAAAGCAGGTTGCGCTGGTTGTCAAGAAAACAAAACGGGAAAGAAAGGCTAGAGGTTTAACAGATTAGTATTCGGTTATGGCTCGTTGCTCCGCGGGTTCTCCTTTCTTCAGTTTTTTCCATTCTTCAGCTTTGACGAATCCGCCTACTTGTTCCTTTATTTTCTTGGCGAGTTTGGGTCCAATCAGGGGCAGGCTGGTTAATTTCTTGAGGGGAGCCCTTTTGAGGTCTGTGAGGCTTTTTAGTCCTGAGTTGTAGAGGATACGTGCTCGCACTCTTCCAATTCCCTTCAGCCTGACTAGTGGAAGCAGTTCAGCTTTCACTCCCTTTTCAGTTCTTTCCATGAGTTCGGCGAGGTGTGGAAGAAGGTCCTTGTGTTTGAAGAGGGAGGCTAGTTCGTGGGAGGCGTGAAGGAGCCACTTTGAGGTGGCGATGAGGCGGTAGAGGTCGCCGGGCTGAACGCGAAACTTCTCGATGGTTTCGTCTTCGGTTGTTTCCTCTATCCAGGCGTTCAGCACCCAAGCCAGCTTGGCTTCTCCCAAGAATTCTTCGTAGGTGATTCTGTCCATCCATTCGTCTGGCACCTCAAACATGAATTCTTCTTGATGTTCATCGACGAACAAGGCTAGGTTGTCTATTTCTCTCGAGTAGGGGCGAAGCTTCGGGAACATGTCTGGTGTGCGGGCGATCATGTGGAGGAAGCTTATTTCTGTGAGCTTTGGTGCGCGGCTTAGAAGGGCGTCTCGAATTATAACCGCCGAAACAGGGTCGATGTAGAGTTCGGAGACTCTTCTTCCAAACTTGGTGGCGTAAACGTTTTCGCGGCTCACTTCGATCATTTTCTCTTCGTAGAGAAACTTCAGAATTTTTGTGGTGACTCCTTTTATGGCTCGTGGGTCATATTGATAGGCGTAGAAGGTTTTGCCGAAGAAATCGTAGATTCCCTGTTCAGTGTGGGCGAAGTCAGCTGCTATTGTGGCCAAAACGTGGGATCTGAGGATTCGTTCCACCGCCAGTTTTGACCATATTCTTTCTGGTTCGGAGAGAACGTAGCTTTCCATGAGGTAGTCGCGTTCGTCTTCGGTTCTAGCTATAAGCAAAGCTTCTCCAACCTTGTCGTAACGGGGTCTCCCAGCTCGTCCAGCCATCTGCTTGTACTCGAGCACCGTTATGGGGTAGTAGCCGTATCCAGGCTCGTACCGCCTATAATCGTGGATGATCACCATTCTCGCTGGCAGGTTTACTCCAAAGGCTAGGGTGGGGGTGGCTGTTATGACTTTGATTTTTCCTTCTCTGAAGGCATCTTCAATTATCTTTCTGTGGCTGCCACCTAATCCAGCGTGATGAAAAGCTGTTCCTTGACTGACAAGTTCGGCTAAAAGCTCGCTTATTCTCGTTCTTTCACCAGTTGCAAGAATTTGTTCAGAGATTCGTGTTAGAGAACGTTTCAGGGGCTTAGATACGAGGGCTTTCATGTTCGTTCCTGTCCTCTTGGCCAAACTGACGGAGTTTCTCCGTGTTCCTGCGAAAACTAGGGCTTGTCCGCCGGATTTTACTATGTGTAAGGCTAGGTTTATGGCGGGGTCTTTGGCGGTTTTTTCTATTTTTTGGGCGCCTCCATCTTTGAAGTGGGTTTCGTTGTGTAGGAGTACGCCTTCTCTTAGGGTGACTGGTCTCCATTCTGTTGTGATGGAGATGGCTTTTAGCCATTCTGCGGCTTCTTCTGCGTTTTTTATGGTTGCGCTTAGGGCTAGGAGTTGGGTGTCTGGGTTTACTTGTATGAGGCGGGCGAGGACGACTTCTAGTGTTGGTCCTCTTTCGGTGTCGTTGAGGAGGTGCACTTCGTCGGCGACTACTAGGGAGATTTCGTTCACCCAACGGGATCTGTGTCTCAACAATGAATCTGCTTTTTCGTTGGTGGTGACTATGATGTCGAATTTCTCCAGCCACGGGTCGCTGCTGTCGTAGTCGCCGGTGCTGATGCCTACCCTAACTCGTCTTCCGCTACGTTTCCTGATAACCCTGTATTTCTTGAATTCCTCGTATTTTTCGCTGGCTAAAGCCCGCAGAGGAGTTAGGTAAAGAACTTTTCCGTTTCGTTCCAGTATGTGTTTGAGGGCGCAAAGTTCGGCGATGAGGGTTTTTCCTGAGGCTGTTGGACTTGCCAAGACAAGGTTTTTTCCTTCTAGGGCTCCGGCGCGTATGGCTTCCTCTTGTGGAGGATAAAGTTCAGTGATTCCTGAGCTGATTATAACGTGTTTTATGGATTCTGGTATCGGCAGTTCTTCGATTCTCAACGTTAAATCAGAGGATATATTGCTAGAACGATTTAAAGAGCATTGCTTGTTAATATGTTTCCATCGAGGTTGAAAAAGCATTGACGTCAAGGATATCAAAGGTTGGTCTCATCGGCATTCCGTACAATGTTGGCTGGAGGGGTTCAGGAATAGACGAAGGTGCGCGGGCTTTTCGGGACGCTGGATTAGTTGATGAGTTGAAGAAGGTTGTCAGCGAAGTGGTGGACTATGGTGACCTAGAGGTAAGGTTGCCTCCTCGAGACGACAGCAACCCGAAGCTTCTAAATCCGAAGCAGGTTGAGGCGGTATGTAAATCTTTGGCAACACAGGTTCATAGCACGCTGCAGAGCGGATACTTTCCTCTTATCATAGGTGGGGAAGACAGCGTTCTCATGGGGATAATTGAAGGTTTCCAAAGAGCTCTAGGCTCAAGAATCGGACTAGTCTATATGGATGCCCATGGAGACTTCAATACTCCAGAAACAACGCCGTCAGGGCTTATCGGCGGTATGAACGTGGCTATCACGGCTGGAAGAGGGCCGAAAGAGCTTGTGGAAATGTTTGGTCATTCTCCGTTGCTTCCTGAAGAAAACATCGTCCTGTACGGAACACGCGAACTGGATGCTATGGAGGAAATGGCTCTAGCGGAGTCTAAGGTTAGGGTTTACACGAGAGAAAAAATTCGTGAGGTCGGCGTCGAAAATGTCGTCAAGAAAATTCTTCATGATCTGGAACCAAGGTGCGACAACGTATATGTGCATGTGGATTTGGATGTCCTCGATGAAACCGAGATGTCAGCCCAATCCTTGCCTGTGCTAGACGGTCTTTCGAT
>Ga0209636_10006341_pt1 | contig 12080 bp, 10 predicted proteins | sample DeeMarSWOR152_54_FD_187464 | JGI IMG/M metagenome (GOLD analysis project Ga0209636, IMG submission 187464) | Marine sediment microbial communities from White Oak River estuary, North Carolina - WOR-1-52-54 (SPAdes) (version 2) | ecosystem: Environmental > Aquatic > Marine > Intertidal zone >...
CAGATAATTTGAAACAGATTTAAGGAGAGACAGAGATGGCTGGAGAGTATCGTTTTTCATTTGGGCCGTGGAATATTCACGAAGGTGCAGACCCGTTTGGGCCGCCAGTCAGGGAGAGTATCGAATTCGGCAAAAAGCTCAAGATGTACAAGAAACTCGGCTTTGACGGTGTGCAGTTTCACGATGACGACGCTGTGCCGGATATGGATAAGCTCGGCCCCGAGCAAATTGTCAAAAAGGCAAAACAGGTACGTTCGATGCTTGAGAGCGAAGACCTGGTCGCAGAGTTTGTTGCACCTCGCTTGTGGGAAGACGCCCACACAATCGATGGCGCTTTTACATCTAACGACCCTGCCAGCCGGCAATACGCGAAGGACCGTAGTCGGCGGATGCTTGATATCGCCGATGCGCTCGATACGAAGCTGATAGTTCTCTGGCTTGCACGCGAAGGGACATATATCCGCGAAGCAAAGGACAGTAAGATCGCCGTTGAGCGAATTGTAGAGGCCTTAAATGATATGCTCGTGTACAATCCTGAAGTCAAGATTGCGATTGAGCCAAAGCCGAATGAGCCGATGGACCAGTCCTATATCCCGACGACCGGACATGCCATCGCAATCAGCTATCTTACCCGTGAGCCGGAGCGTATCGGGGTCAATATAGAAAGTGCGCACGTGATTCTTGCCGGTCTGGACCCTTCAGATGAGATGGGCTTTGCGCTTGCTTATAATAAGCTATTTACCGTTCACCTTAACGACCAGAACGGCCTGAAATTCGATGAGGACAGAAGCTTCGGCTCTATTGATTTACGAAGGGCATTCAATCAGGTACACATCCTTGACCAGTACGACTACGGCAAGCGTGGCGAATTTGTGGGTCTGGATGTAAAAGCTATGCGGACCCAAAAGCAAGAAGTCGCTACGAAACATTTGTCTAATAGCAGGGAGATATTCCTGCGCCTGGTTGAACTTGTCCGAAGCATCGACAAATCAAAGGTCAATGAGCTAATTGGACAGCGTGATTACGAAGAATTGGATATGTTAATAATTAACCACCTGATGGGCAGATAGAACAGCGAAGAAGTTTCTGGAAGTTTAGCTATGCAAAATAACAAAATTGTTTTGAGTTTTGGTGCTCACCCTGATGATGCGGAGTTTATGTGTGCGGGGGCGTTGGCACTACTTCGCCAAAAAGGTTGGCAGATTCATATTTCGACGATGACACCGGGTGACTGTGGTACAGTCGAATACAGCCGTGAGGAAATTAGCAGGATTCGCAGAGCCGAAGCTGCCAAAGCGGCGAGTCTGATAGATGGAAGCTATCATTGTCTAGAGTGCGACGATATCTTTATTATGTATGACAGGCCGACCTTGCTGAAGGCCATAGAGCTGCTGCGAAAAGTGCGACCCACTATCGTCTTTACCATAAGCCCCTCGGATTACATGGTTGACCATGAAATGGCCAGCAGGATTGCTCAAACTGCCTGTTTTGCGTGTGGAGTGGTGAATATCGAAATTGCCGGAGTCGAGCCATTTGAGCCGGTGCCATATCTCTATTACATGGACCCGGTAGAGGGCAAAGACAATTTCGGTGCTGAGGTTAAGACCGGGACTATAGTCGATATTACCAGCGTAATGGGTATTAAGGAAAAAATGCTTTGCTGTCATAAGAGTCAGCGTAATTGGCTTTTGAAGCATCACGGCATAGATGACTACGTTATCTCAATGAAGGCATTGGGTCAGAAGAGGGGGAAGGAAATAAATTGCAATTTTGCCGAAGGTTTCAGGCAGCATTTAGGTCATGCGTATCCGCAGGACAATATTCTCAAGTCGGAGCTTGGCGATATGGTTCATACAGCATAAGGAGAATAAGGATGGGAAGAAAAATCAGCATATTAGCACCGCAGTGGTGGGACTATACGACGCTCGATAATGAGATTCTCAACAATGCAGCAAGGCTTACGGCTGATGATATGGCAAATCTATCAAGAGAAGGTTTTAAGGTTGTCTTCTATGACACACTTGAGGATTTCTATCTTGCAGAGGCTCTGGAGTACATCACGGCGTGGAAACAGGCCACAGCCGACGATCCCGTAGGTATCTGCGGGCCGATTGGGCCGACCGAGCAGCTTCCGCTTGTTGCGCGTATCGTAAATGAATTGAAGTTGAACCTCAAAGACGCGCATTTCTGGGGAATGGATGAATGGTATATGGATGGGGTTCCCGCTGGGCGGGGTCCCGGCAAAGAGGTGCCGCAGACCCATCCGTTGTCTTTTGCAAAGGCGGATATGGAACTTTGCTTTAATCGAATTGATGACAAGCTAAAAATGCCGAAATCCAACATTCATTTTCCCAAGGCTGATACGACACAATACATCAGGAGCTGGGAGGGTGTTCGCTGCGCGGTTATGCAGGGCGGCCAGGGTGATATAAAGCACTGGGCGTTTAATGACCCGGTCAAGCGGGAAGGCAAATACAAAGATAAGCCACCGACACCGCAGGAGTATTGTCGGCTTACAACGCGAGTCGTAGATTTACATCCGGTCACCGTAATGCAGAATGCGCGAACCAGTGCCGGTGGGGTGGTTACGAGTGTGCCAACGAAGGCAATTACGGTAGGGCCTGTGGAGACGTGGAAGGCAGAGAAGGTCTCGATCTGGCACCCAGGCACGCACGACAATCCTTTCGGGATGAGATTGACCACCCTTATGCTAAGTAAGAAAATTGCTGACAGCTCGGTTCCGATGTCACTTTTGGCCGGACACCCTAACGTTCAGTTCAATTTTTACAGGCCTGCCATAGGTAAATGCGAAGCGGAAATGCACTGACATAGTATTGTGTCCCCATTTCGGATATTGTGTATGTTTAAGCCATAGAGAGGACAAGGTCGGCAATAAAAAATGAAGGGTAGTGTAGTTATATTTGGTGCTGGTGCCATTGGCCGAGGTTTGATCGCTGATCTTGTGGCAGCAAATGGGGTAACCCCGGTTTTTGTCGAAGCCAACTCGCAATCAGCCGAACACCTTAAGCAGGTTCATGGTTACGTCGTACATTTGACAGGAAAAATAAGGAAGGATCATTATGTCACCGGTTACGAGGTTCTAACACTGGAAGAAGGCGAAGAAATCTCAAAAGCGCTGACTAACTGTCCTTTCATGGCAACGGCTGTAGGAGGCCAAAATCTGAAAGCAGTCGCCCCCTTGTTAGGATTGGGATTCAAGAAACGAAAGAAGCCGCTTAATATTCTGGTCTGTGAGAACTGGCCTCACGCCGAAAACGTACTGGCCCAAGCTTTGCTGGATGTGGGATGTGACAAAGAAAATTTTGCTTGTATCCGTTCTTCTGTAGAACGCATGGTCCACAGGACAGAAAATAGTCTTGATCTGGTCGCCGAAGGTGGTCAAACACTTTACGCGGACAGCCGCGCCTGGAAAGGAAAACAACCTTGTATTGAAGGATTGATATTCAGTGACAACATTGAGGCCATCTATGCCCGTAAACTTTATACGAGTAATGCCGGTCACGCTGCGTTGGCATATTTGGGTCATCTTTCTGATTGTCAATTCATATATGAGGCTTTGGAAATACCGAGAATAAGAGAAAATTTACTGGACTTGTTGAATGTTGCCAAACAAGCCTTGACCAAATCTTTCAGTATGGATAACGCTGAGTTGGAGCAGCATGTTGATGACCTTACTGCTTGGCGTTATTGCAATCGTGATTTGACTGATACAGTTCAGAGAGTTGCTCGTAATCCGCTGCGAAAGTTGGGAGCTCAAGAACGGTTAGCTGGATTGGCACACTTATTGGGACGCTATGCTCTTCCGACCAGACCAGTCTCCCGTATTATTGGTGCGGCAATGCATTATCGTGATCCAGCAGATCTGGAGAGTGTTAAACTTGGAGAGATGGTCGCCCAAAAAGGTCCAAGTGCAATTTTGGAAGATGTGTGTGGCTTCAAGAGGCGAGAAAGATGCTATAAGGAATGCATCGAATTTTATAAGTACTATTCGTAAGAAGGGAGAAGTTTTATGAGCAAGCTTCGAATTGTTTTGGATACTGCCGATGTGTCCCAGATAAAAGATGCTGTAAGCACCGGCTTAATCGATGCGATTGCCACCAATCCCAGCAAGGTAGCTCAAGCTGGCATGAGCTATCGTCAGGTGGTAGAGCAGATACGCAAGTTCTTTGAAGGGCTGATAATGGTCCAAGCGGTTGGTGAAACAACCGAAGAGATTTGCGATTGCGCGCGTCGGTTGCATCAGATTGATCCTTTGTTGATGATTAAGATAACCACAAACAAAGTAGGCCTGGCCGCAGTAAAAATCGTGGTTCCTGAGGGGGTCAGGACTAATGCCACCCTAATATTTAACCCCACTCAGGCACTTCTGGCAGGTTTGGCAGGGTCAACTTCCGTAAGCGCATTTGTCGGTCGGGCAAGGATGTGCGGTTACGATGGTATCGAGACTATCCGTAAAGTACGACAACTTTTCGATGCTTTTGACCTTAAAAACACCGATATAGCTGCTTGTAGCATAAAGGATGTACAACAGGTAATCGACTCTATCATCGCCGGTGCTCATACCGTGGCGGTACCATTCAATGTTTTTGAAGCTATGTGTGAACACCCGCTTACTAGTAATGGTCTGGATGCTTTTATTGAGGATTACAAAACTATTCGCCAAAGCTGAACTATCAGAGAATCGTAAACAAGAAGGGTGGTAAAAGGTTGAAATAATGGTAGTAGACGTTTTAATCTTGAATACTGCGGTGGCAGATTTGAGAAGGCCGGACTTCGAATTTGTCGATAAGCTGGTGGGCAAGGGGGGATTGGCCAAGTGCCAGGTTAAAGATGTGCCGAATTATTCTCAGCAGCAGGTGAGAGAATGGATAGAGCAGGGCTATGCCACCGCGGGCGGACCCGGTAACACGGCTCCTCTGATAGCAAAGACCGGCCTGAATGTCGCTGTTGGTGTTAACCTTGGCAAGGGGGATTACGATGGTCTGGATGCTCAGGGTAGATTTTTCTATGATGTGATGACTGCAAGCGGTATCGATATGTCGCAGACATACGAACATCCCGATTTGCCTACAGGCACGACGTTTATCCACAGCACTACCGGAAAAGACAGAGGCGGGATCGCATATTTTCCCAGCGCCAATGACGATTTTGACTTTGAAATATTCAAAGGGTCTGTCGAGCGGCTGGAGCCGAGGATAGTATATTATATGTATTCGGGCCTGTCCGACAGGGGCGATGCGAATGGCGGACGGGATTTGGCTGAGTTCATCAAATGGTGCCGCGCCCAAGGCGCTGTTACAATTGTTGACAGCCATACTCTAACGAGTAACCCACACGAGCTGATTAAGGCAGGTGCGGCAGTACAGGAATATTGGCTGCTGGAACCACTTCTGCCTGAGGTGGATTTGTTCTTTACATCCTGTGATGAGGCCAAGCTGATTGAAAATACACTTGCTCCGGGACGAGCGTGGGGCAGGTTTGAAGAGCATCAAAACAACAAACACTTTCTTGAGTTTTTGACCGAAAGGTTCTGGCGGAGAGATAGCAGAACAAGGCTGTTTGGTGTTACCGTCAGCGATGGTGCATACGAGAAGCACATTTGCCCCGATGGGAGTCTTGGCGGGCCCAGCAAAATCGAATCCAGGTTCATGGCAGGAGAGGTAGTCGACCTGGTTGGTGCAGGGGACTCGTTCAGAGCAGGGCTTATTACGTATATCGGGCGTAACCTGGATGAGTTCAGGAATGGCTCCATGAACTTTGCTGAAGCAGTGCAGATGGGCAATCTGTTCGCGTCACTTTATATAAAGGCGCCGCTTAATGATAGATACGGCAATATCAAAGCATACGACAAAATGCTAAAGGTCGTCCGAAGCAATGTAGCTTATCCGAGTTTTAACGCATTACAAAATGCTTTGAGCTGAGCAGAATAGAAAGGAAACGCAGATGGCCGCGAAAGACCCTAAATTTGACTGGCAGAACAAGGTTAGTAATTGTGCTCAGATTGGAGGTATTGAGACCTCTGTTTTGGATAACGGCCTGGGTAAAGGAACACGAATCGCCTGGGTGAACACCGGCTCCGGCCTTCGATATAAAGTGGTTATTGATAGGGGCCTGGATATCGTTGATGCATTTTATAATCAATACAGTCTCGCCTGGCTCAGCCACGGAGGGGTGACTGCGCCCCGACCGGATGCGAATCGGGGACTGGAATGGCTCTATTCTTTTGCGGGCGGTTTATTGACTACCTGTGGCTTGACCCATGTCGGTGGGCCTGAAACAGACGAGTTTGGCGAGCGTGGTTTGCACGGGCGCATCAGCAATATTCCAGGCAGGCTCGAATCAATTGTGCAGCCCGATCTGACAGCAGGAAAACTTCAAATGAGTATTTCAGCGGTAGTAAAGCAGTCCCGGGTTTTCGGGCCGAATCTGGAGCTGAGACGCACTATATCGAGCATCATAGGTGAGCCGACCATTCGAATCCACGATGTGGTGACAAATCTCGGCAATACGCCGGTGCCTCATATGATACTATATCATTGCAACTACGGCTGGCCATTGGTTGATGAAGGGACAGAGATTGTATGGAAGGGGAAATGGGCATCACGTGGTATGGATATGGACAACGCTGTATTCAATAACAGACGCAATTTCCGAAAGTGCCAAAAGCCAATCGATAGTCACAGAGGTGGCGGTGAAGGCTGTGCTTTCATTGATGCAGTAGCGGACAAAAAAGGGATTTGTACTGTCGGCCTTTACAATCGAGGTCTTTGCCTTGCGCTTGTTCTGAAGTATCGGAAGAAGCAATTGCCCTGGCTTAGCAACTGGCAGCACTGGGGTCCCGGCGAATATGTCACGGCACTGGAGCCGGGAACCAATCCGCCAATCGGCCAGGCCAAAGCGAGAGAGCAGAAGACATTAATTCACATCGCCCCGGGAAAGAGCAAAACCTACGACCTGGAAATGACAGTTCTGACAGATAAAAAGCAAATCGATCGGTTTTTAAAGGTCGCTGGTCAATAATTATGGCAGAGCACATATTTACCGGTTTTGGATTTGGGCCAATCCAGGGAGGGTTGTTTGTCAAAGAAGCATTTCAAAGCGGTAATTTCGAGCGGCTTGTCGCAGCCGAGATTGACGCTGAGATAGTCGATGCAGTCAAGGCCAACAAGGGAAGTTATTATGTCAATGTGGCCAAAGCCGACGGCATCGAAACGCTAAAGATTGACAACGTTGAGCTGCTCAACCCTAATGTCGCAGCAGATAAGCAAATTCTTCTTGACGCTTTAGCTCAGTCCACTGAAATAGCTACTTGTCTGCCGTCGGTGAATTTCTATGATCTGGATGGACCGAGCAGTGTCGCCTCGTTCATCGCTGACGGTTTAAAGAGCAGCAAAGCAAAAGCAACGATAATTTACACTGCGGAAAACAATAATCGCGCGGCAGAAATACTGGAAGAAGCCATTACCAAAAAGATTGGTGCGCTATCAGAGGAGAAGGTTCAGTTTCTGAATACTGTGATCGGCAAGATGAGCAGAGTCGTTACCGACCCGGTGGAAATTGTGGAGCGGAAACTTGCAACCATAGCACAAGGTGTTGAACGGGCCTTCCTGGTGGAAGAGTTTAATCGCATCTTAGTGAGCCGGACGAAGATTGCTGATTTCAAGCCGGGCATTGAAGTGTTTATCGAAAAGGATAACCTATTGCCCTTTGAGGAAGCAAAGCTATATGGCCATAACGCGATACACTCGCTGTTTGGCTTTATCGGTGCCCTCAAAGGCTATAACAGGATGACCGAACTAAAACAAGACCAGAGCATTATGCAAATCGGCAGAGCCGCTTTTTTACAAGAGTCCGGCGCAGCACTTATTGAGAAGTATAATAACCTCAGAGATGACCTTTTTACCGAAGCCGGCTTTAGAGACTATGCTGAGGACCTGCTCGAACGCATGACCAACCCATATCTGGCGGATACGGTCGCGCGGGTTAGTCGCGATGTGGTTCGCAAACTCGGCCTAAATGAACGGATATTTGGGACTATGCAACTGGCATTGGAATATGGTATCGAGCCGAAAAAAATGGCTTTAGGAGCCATGGCTGGTATTGCCATGCTGTTGGCCGAGGCAGCAGAAAATAATCTGCCCGGTGATTTGCGTTTTAGCAATTGGCGGAAGTTAGATGATGTCAAAATACAAAAAATCATCAATTGGCTTTGGTCCGACCAAACAGGAAAGTACTCTCAGCAGCTTGTTAAATATGTCCAAAGCGCAAGAAAACATTTAGATATTTTAACGAAAGAAAAATAAGTTTGTCCCATCGTACAATCTTTCTATATTGACGGGGTGGCTTATGCGGTTTACAATATTGCCCGTTATTTTTTGAAAGGGTTTATTATGGATTTTGAGCAGGACAATAATCTATCAGGTCCGGCGGAGCCACAGCCGACAGAGCCGATTTCCGGCTTGGGTCAAAGCAGGCCGATAATGGAACCAGCAAGGAAAGGAATCGGCTGGAAGATTTTCTGGGGCATTGTCTTGGCGCTGTCGGTTATGGCCAATATCGCACTATTGCTGATGCTGATCGGCGTAGTTGCCATCTTTGCGACAGGACAAAGAGGCGCCCTTACGGAAGAAGTTATACGAGAAGGGCCGGCAAGGACTAAAATTGCGATGATTTCAGTGGAAGGCTTAATATACGGTGAACAGGCCCAAAATGTGTACAGGCAGCTAAAGGCGGCCCGCAGAGACAAGCATATAAAGGGGGTGATTGTCCGCGTAAATTCACCGGGCGGAACGATTTCAGCCAGCGATCAGATTTACAAGGAAATCCTGAAATACCGGGAGGAAGAGAATAAGCCGGTTATTGCGTTTATGCAGGGCGTCGCTGCTTCGGGCGGCTACTATACGTCGGTTGCGTGTGAGAAAATCATAGCTGAACCAACGACGGTTACCGGCTCAATTGGCGTGATAAGCTGGTATTTTGTTGTCCAGGAATTGCTGGAGGACAAGCTTGGTGTTTTGCCGGTTGTTGTTAAGTCGGGCCAAAAAAAAGACTGGCCCAGCTCGTTCCAGGTACCTACGGAAGAACAATTACAGTATCTACAAGACAAAGTAATCACGCCTGCTTTTGAGAGGTTTGTGGAGGTTGTTTCCGACGGAAGGAAGGAATCGCTTTCCAGAGATGAGGTCAGGCAACTGGCTGATGGCGGCATTTTTGGTGCTCAAGAGGCGAAAAAAGAAAAGCTAATAGATGAGATTGGCTATCTGGATGAGGCAATAGAACTGGTTAAGTCGTTGGCGGGGGTTAAAAAGGCCCGGGTAGTGCATTATCGTAGGCCATTTTCTTTGGCCAGCTTTTTGAGCTACCGCAAGCCAAATTTGCTAAAAATCGACAGAGCCACACTATACGAACTCAGTACGCCGCAGATATTATATCTCTGGAGTGTATATTAGCAGCCCGCTCAATAGAGAAATGAGCAAGCAGGATTCGAACCTTCGGATTGCTGGTTGCTCAACTTAAAGCAGACAGAGGGCGAGTAAAGGCATCCACAACAGGCAGTAACTACAGGATCCGAATGGTAAATCAAAGGTTGAGCTGTTCCTCGAAGGCTGTGCCTTCATTTCTTATGACAAGTTGGTTTTTCCTCGCACTGATGGTCACGGCTATTGCGTTTTCTATGGTGTGCAGCGCGGCAGAACATTCGAAGATGGAACTGATAGTGGTAGCACCTGATGGCCGTTGTTTTGCAGAGCGCGACTCCGGGCGTCCCTACATCGTTTTCGGTACGAATTATTACGACCCTCATACCGGTTGGGCGCCGAAAATATGGCGACAATTTGACGCTGAAAAGGTACGAGTGCACTTCGGCCTTATGAGCGAAATTGGGGTAAATTGCGCCCGTGTCTTTCTTACCGCCGGCAGTTTTCAACCCAACGCTGAAACCATCGACGAGCAGTCTCTTAATAAACTTGATACTCTTATCAAGATTGCCCGCGAGACCGATATCCGTCTTTTGCTCACCGGCCCGGACCATTGGGAGGGGTACGCTTCTTACTGGAGGCCGGATCGTTTTGCCGGTGAAGTAGCTCTGCGGGCCCTCGAGCGCTTCTGGGATGTTGTGGGCCTGCGTTATCGTGGTGAGCCGGCCATTTTCGCCTGGGACCTTCTAAATGAGCCGCACCTGCCATGGTTTATCGGAGAGTGGCGTCCCCTGTGGAATGCCTGGCTCCAGAAGACCTATGGAAACTGGGCTGCGCTGAAGGTTGCTTGGGGTGATGAGCTTACCGAATCGGACCAATGGGGTAAGGTGGCTGTGCCAAAGAATCGGCCCGACTTAGGGAATCCGAGATTGCGCGACTGGCAGCGTTTTCGTGAGCATCTGGCCGACCAGTGGGTCCGCCGCCAGGTGGAGGCTATTCGTAGTGCTGACCCGACTCACTTGATTACTGTCGGCTATATCCAGTGGTCCTATCCGTTGATTCGCTCCGGTAATCCGAGTCGCTATTCAGCCTTCAATCCTCATCGTCAGACCCGCTGGCTCGATTTTATGACAATTCACTTCTATCCGACCCTTGGCGGTCCATTCAGCTCGGAGGAAAATTGGGTCAATAATCTGGCCTATCTACAGGCGGTTTTAACTTATTGTCACACTGGAAAGCCGGTAGTCCTGGGTGAATATGGCTGGTATGGAGGTGGTGCGCCCCAAAAGCACCCATATCTGAGTGAAGAACAGCAGGCGCGTTGGCTCAGCGCGGAAATCGAGGCATCGCGGTCACTGGCCGATGGATGGCTCTCCTGGCCCTTTGCCGATACGCCAACATCTACCGATATCAGCCTGTTCGCCGGTCTTTTCAAGTCCGACTTGACCGTCAAGGCTTGGGGGCGCAAGTTTCAGACATACGCAGAGAATCTGTCGCAATTAAAGCAGCCAACACCCGAACTTCCTGGATTTGATTTCCTCGACGCCCTCACGGCAGGTAACGAAGATATCAGCCGAATGCATCAGTCCTACGTACGTGCTGTCCAACGGGCAATTCGTGCGACTGGCCCGGAGGCGACCTCTGATAAGAGAACAGAAAAAGCCGGGCGCTCATAATAATATTAGGAAAGATGACTATAATATCAACTTATACAAATCATAGAAATTAAGTGCGCTCGATATCCACCTGATTTAAAGCCGTTGGAGCAGTTACGGCTCCCTTATATTCGCGGATCTGTTTTGAGAAAGCACATATATTTCTTATGATCTGTATTATTCTCTTACGGTGTTGATAGTGGATAAAATGGGCGATGCAGGATTCGAACCTGCGACCGGCTGATTAAGAGTCAGCTGCTCTGCCAGCTGAGCTAATCGCCCTGACTTCTATCCGAAAAAACCATTCGGATAAATTCCTATTTACTTTAAAACCGAACGCCTGATATTGCAAGAAAATTAGTGGTAAATCTTAGGAAGGTAAACCATAATACATAGGCTGTTACCTGTTACGCCGCTGCATTACGACCACGACAGTAGGCATTACTCCATTTTCAACGCCAATTGGTTATGTATTCTGAAAATAAGTTTTGGAATTGGCACTGAGCGTTAGTATTATATGTTATCAAGAAATCAACAGTATTGTTAGGGAGGATTTTAGCCAGAAATGTTAGATACATACTTTTCCAAAAATTCTGTGGCGGTGCTTGTTATTTCGGTGGCGCTGATAATTTTCGGTTGTTTACCAGGCGGAGAGCAGTGTCTCTGCAAAGGACAGATGATGGTCGAGGATGTGCTGCCGAGCCAGGCGTCGATACCGGCACCTGGACCAGAGAAAGGAGGGCTTGCCTCGCTTTATCCAGGTGACGAGGGGATCGAGCGAGATCCACGAGTTCTCTTTGTTGATGACTTCGAGACAGGGACACCCGGAGAAATCGGTGCACGCTGGGGCAACATCTCCAAAAAGGACAACTTTAAACTTTCAGATGACATTCATGCGAATTCGCCGGGCAATAGATCGATTCACATCTCGAAGAATGGCCATCTATACACTCACACAAAGGGTGTCGATACCCTGTATACCCGCTTC
>Ga0209636_10006343_pt1 | contig 12079 bp, 10 predicted proteins | sample DeeMarSWOR152_54_FD_187464 | JGI IMG/M metagenome (GOLD analysis project Ga0209636, IMG submission 187464) | Marine sediment microbial communities from White Oak River estuary, North Carolina - WOR-1-52-54 (SPAdes) (version 2) | ecosystem: Environmental > Aquatic > Marine > Intertidal zone >...
CGCGCGATCGGCTCGGTGCCGGGGCCCGGCAGTACGGGGCCTGCCGTGAGGTCAAAGAAGCGTAGCAGGCGAGGCGCCGCACGGATGCTACGGGAGGGCAAGAAGAAGGGCACCCGCTAGGGCGCCCCGTTCTGCATCTCCACGACTCAGTCTGCCAGGTCGTGTGCCGCTCTCGATCTATACCTGCACAACTGCTCAAGGCGGGAAGTGAGGCGCTCTCTGCGTGCTGCTCCAGCGCGGACGTCTCAGGTTTCCGCTTTCCTGATCGCCTCACTAGTTTGGATGCACCGTGACGGGCTTTGGTTGCTTCCGGGCACGGCGAGCTGACCCGCAAAGGAGAATCACCATGAGGCCTAGGGAGCTGCCCATCCCCCCCCACTTCGATGCTGCGCGTGTTGGCGAAGTGTGGCAGGTACCGTACGCACAGCGGGCCGCGGAAGCGGAGGCCTGGGCCCAGGAACAGCGACTCCGCCCAGCTGCGGAAGACGAAATCACCCTGTGCCTGGTGCTGGTCGACTGCCAGAACACCTTCTGTATCCCGGGGTTCGAGCTGTTCGTGGCCGGCCAGTCCGGCCGCGGTGCGGTCGAGGACAACGTTCGGCTGTGCGAGTTCATCTACCGGAACCTGGGCATGATCACCCAGACCTCCCCTACGCTGGATACCCACACGGCAATGCAGATCTTCCACCCGGTGTTCTGGGTGAACGCCGATGGCGAGCACCCGGTAGGCGGCCAGACGATCATCTCAGCGCAAGATGTAGAGCAAGGCGTGTGGCAAGTGAACCCGGCGGTGGCGATGAGTGTCAGCGCTGGCGACTACGACTACCTGAAGCGCCATGCGCTGCACTATGTTCGATCGCTGACGGAGGGCGGCAAGTATCCCCTTCTCATCTGGCCCTACCACGCCATGCTGGGTGGCATCGGCCATGCCCTGGTCTCCGCCGTCGAGGAAGCTCTGTTCTTCCACGGCCTGGCACGCAGCAGCCAGCCCCGCTTCGAGATCAAGGGTGGCAACCCGCTGACCGAGCACTATTCGGCCCTCCACCCTGAGGTGCTGGACGGGCCAGACGGAGAGATCATCGAGGAAAAGAACTCGCCGCTGATCGATAGGCTGCTCGGGTTCGACGCCGTGATCATCGCCGGCCAGGCCAAGAGCCATTGTGTGGCCTGGACGATCCACGACTTACTGACCGAGGTAACCGCTCAGGATCCAGGGCTGGTCAGGAAGGTGTACCTGCTTGAGGATTGCACTTCGCCCGTAGTCGTCCCCGGCGTCGTCGATTTCACCGAGCAGGCAGACGATGCCTTCCGGCGTTTCGCGGACGCCGGTATGCACATCGTCCGCTCTACCGACCCGATCACTGGCTGGCCGGATCTCCCCGGCTAAGCCAACGCAGTAGGCCAGCTCCCTTAGGGAGCGGTTCGGCTATCCACGCGCCTCCCGGTACTCGCGCTCCAGTTGCGCCAGCAGCTCGCCGCGGCGGTCATACAGTCGCTTCGGGGTCCGCCGCTCATGCCGCGCAAGCGCGTACGCCGCGAACAGCGGTAGCCCGACGCTCACGTCCAGGTAGCAGACCACTGTATCCGGCAATGCGTTCGGGTCTACCTTACCCCAGCTCACTGCCTCCGATGGCGTGGCACCCGACAGCCCGCCCGTATCAGGGCGGGCATCGGTGATCTGAATGAAGTAGTCGTGCCCGGCCTCCTCCAGCCCTAGCACCTCCTGAATCTGCGGCTCCGTCTGCAGAATGAAGTTCTTGGGACTACCGCCGCCCATGATCACCACGGCGCTCTTCCCGCCGGACCGCTTCGCGGCCAGCACGAGGGCTGCCGTCTCGTTCACGTCGATCGCCGAATCGATGCGGAGACGCCCACCCGCGAGGGCACGCTCAGCCACGTTCATGCCGATACTGGAATCGCCCGGCGAGGACGTATACACCGGCACGCCCATCGCGTGGCACACCGCGAGCAGCGACTTGCGCTCGAGCCCCAGCGCTCTCTCACGCTCGGCCACGTAGCGACCGCAGAGATGGTGGAACTCCGCCGTCCCCATCGTCCGCTGAAACTCCTGGCCCTCAATGATCTGGCGGAAGAACGCGTCCGTCGAGAGCAGCACCTGGTAGTCGAAGAAGATGTCATAGATACGCACGACACCTTCCTCACGCAGTTCCACATCGCTCACGTTGGGGCGGCCACGCCGCAGCTCAAGGCCGATGCCGAAGTGCGTGTCATGGTAAAGGATCGCCCCTGTCGCGACGATCCAGTCCACAAAGCCTGCCTCGACCAGCGGTATCAGCGCTGACATGCCAAGGCCGGCCGGGGTGAGCGCGCCGCTCAAGCCGAGCCCGATGGTCACCTGCGGCCCCAACAGCTTCTCCACGAATAGCCGACACGCTTCCCGCAATCTGCCCGCGTTGTAGGCGAGAAACGCCCGGTCGATGAGATCGGCAACACCCTCGGAGCCGTCGAGCGGCTGAGGATCGATCAGCGGCCCGCTCAGGTAGGAGCTGCGGCCAGGCTCAGGCTGTTTCGGCATGGCTAGTCCGGGTTGTGAGTGGCTGAACTGCGCAAGGAAGCTAGAGACCTGACCTAACATTGAGCAAGCGGGGCCAGTGGGGAGCTAGGGTGTAGGATAGATTACATCGAGACGGTCAACCGACTCCCCCAACTGCACTCCCCTGGCCGTTGCGTGCCTCGTAGGCGTCGATGATGATCTTGGCCGCCGCCTCGGGAGTGTTGGCCATGCTGATGATATCGAGGTCCGGGGAGGAGAGTTTCCCCTCCTCGAGGGCGCGACTGCGCAGCCAGCGCACGAGCGGAGCGTAGTAGTGGGTGTCGTAGATCACCAGCGGGAAGTTGTGGACCTTGCCGGTCTGAATGAGCGTGAGGGCCTCGAACAGCTCGTCCATCGTGCCGTAACCGCCGGGGAAGATGACGAACCCCTCCGAGTACCTCACGAACATGGTCTTGCGCACGAAGAAGTAGCGGAAGGTGAGGCTCAAATCGACATACCGATTGACGGCTTGCTCGAAGGGCAACTCGATGTTGAGTCCGATGGACAGTCCGCCGCCGAGCCTGGCACCCTTGTTGGCCGCTTCCATGATGCCGGGACCGGCGCCGGTCATGATGGCGAAGCCCGCCTCCGCCAGCAGTCGGCAGGTCTGGGTGGCCGCCTGATAGTCGGGATCGCTGGACGACGTCCGGGCCGAACCGAAGATCGCGACTGCCTTATGCACACGCGCCAGTGTGTCGAAGCCGTCCACGAACTCGCCCATGATCCGGAAGACGCGCCAGGGGTCCTGGAGCGTTTCGGGAAGCGGCTCGGCGAGCCTCTCAACAGCTGGCGGCTCACGAACCTCGGCCAGCTCGGGCTCGCTGATCTGCCGGCTGAACAGCCGCTCGTCCTCCGTGTAGGGATTGCGCTTCAGCCGCTTCACCTTCGCCCGGTGCGGACTGCGCTTCCGCCTACTGTGGACGCCCTTCCTGCGCTTCTCCATCGCCAACCAACTCCCTCCCCTGCACTGCCGTATGCAGCGGCTGCGCACGACTCGAAGAAACGGAATAGATGATAGGCCAGACGCAGCCGAAAGTTTCCTCCTTCCACAATGGCGGGTGTGGGAAAGGTGGGGAAGGGCGTGGAAAACTCACGACTGGCCCGGAAAACGCTCGGTCATCGTTGGGGAGTCTTTTCCACAACGGACCGGGCGGCCGCGAGCTGCTGGCCGCCCTTGATAGGCTCGAAGCGACGTCTCAAGACGACGGCAGCCTCAGCCACCTGCCGGTGGACTCTCCGGGTTGCTGGCCGCCGCACTTGTCTCGCTCGGTCTCAGCGCCGGCTTGATCACCCGTGAGCCACCGGCCTCCTCCATGTGGACCTGGCCGTTGAAGCGGGCGCCCTCGTCCAACTGAACGCGACGGCTCCGCAGCTCGCCCTGGATGTCACAGGTAGCCTGCAGCTCCAGACGACTCTCGGCGGTGATGTTACCGGACACGCGCCCACTGATGACAGCGTCCTGCGTGAAGACGTCGCCGATGACTTCGCCACTGCGTCCGACCACCACCGACTTGCCCGCGCGGATCGTTCCCTCGATCCGGCCCTCAATGCGAATGGTTCCGTCCGTCTCACAATCACCGACAATCTTCATGCCAGGTGCGATGAGCGAGATGGCGCCCTCTGCAGTGTCACGCTCGGGTTTCGTCATAGCTGCTCGCTTCTCCTCAGGCGGATTCTTGCCGCGTCCAAGCATCTTCTGGAAACCTTTCGAAACCTCAGGAACCGGTCTGCTGAACCAAGGTGAAGGGGTCGATCGGCGTTCCGTCCTGCAGAACCTCGAAGTGCAGGTGCGGGGCCGTCGAGCGTCCCGTGTTGCCCGACAGGGCGATCACCTGATTCTGTCGAATCGTATCGTTCGGGGCAACGAAGAGCCGCGATGCGTGTCCGTACATCGTGCTGTAGCCGGTATTGCCGTGCTCGATCAGCACGTAAAGGCCATAGATCGAGTCGAACCCAGCCTCGGCGACGACGCCAGCACCTGCGGCGCGGATATAGGAGTGCTGGGCGACCGCGATATCGATGCCGGGATGGGCACCCACCTGAGCCTGCTGCAATACCTGGGTCACGAAGCCGGCGGTAGCCAGCGGCCAGCTGGTGGGGATCTCTGGGGAGAGCCCGGTGAGCGCCGAGCCCGCCTCGGTCAGCGCCGGCTCCTCCGTCGGAAGAATCTCCGGCGTCACGCCCGAGGCAAGAATGTCGGCCCCCAGCATGCTTCGGATCTTCTCGTATTCCGCCTGCAGGCGAACCAGGTTCTCAGCCAGTTGCCCGACCTTGGCGTTGTCAGCCTGCAGGCCCGCGATCTGCTCCTCCAGCTCCGGGATGCGCACGGTCTGGGCAGCGAAATACCACCAGCTCCCCAGCAGCAGCGCAAGCCCCAGGCCGCCGCCCGCGGCCAACGCAGCCGCAATACGCAACCCTCTGGGGGTCAGCCGCAGGCTGCGGGTGCGCTGCGTGTCGCTGGGAACGATGACCACCGTGTATCCGCCTTCGCTGTTCTTCATCTTCCCTGCCCTAGACGACACCGCCAACGCCGACGATGATCTCCACGATGCGCTCGAAGTCCTCGGCGTCGCGAAATGGGATTTCGATCCGACCGCGGCTAGTCCCATCAAGCTTGACTCGCACCGCCGTGCCCAGCGCCCGGGCCAAAGCCTGCTCGGCACGGTCGATGTACGCCGCCGAGCGCGCGTCGCGCGAACCAACCTTCGGCGCCCCCGGCTTGCCCTTGGCCCGGCCCTGCCGCACCCGCCGCTCGATCTCGCGAACGGAGAGCCCCTGTTCGGCCGCGGCCCGGGCTAGCTGGATCACGCGCGTCTCGTCAGCCAGCCCGAGCAGCGCACGAGCGTGCCCAGCCGAGATCTTGCCCGCAGCCAGCAGCTCGCGCACGCGATTCGGCAGCCCCAGCAATCGGAGCGTGTTGGCGACGGTCGAGCGGTCCCGGCCCACGCGCTCAGCCACCTGACCCTGGGTCAAGCCGAATTCATCGATCAGCCGGCGATAGGCATGCGCCTCATCCAGGGTGCTGAGGTCCTCGCGCTGCAGGTTCTCGATGAGCGCCATCACGAGCATGGTCCGGTCGTCCACGTCGCGGATGACCGCCGGCACGTGCGACCAGTCCAGAACTTGAACCGCCCGCCAGCGCCGTTCCCCCGCTACGATCTCCCAGCCCCCATCGGTAGGCCTCACCACCAAGGGCTGAAGCAGCCCGTTCTCGCGAATCGACGCCACGAGACCGTCGAAAGACTCGTCGGGGTGGCCCTGCCTCGGCTGAAACGGGTTCGGGCGCAGCTCAGCTACCGGGAGCTCCTCGAACTCGCGTGCCTCAGCGCTCTCCTCCTGCAGGTAGTCACCGAGAAGTGCGCCCAGCCCCTTACCCAGTCGCTTCTGTTGCTTTCTGGCCACTGCCATTCCTGCCCATAAGTTCTTTTGCTAGCGCAAGATAGCTCGCTGCACCGGATGAGAGAACGTCGTAGAGAACGATCGGCTTGCCGAAGCTCGGCGCCTCGGCCAGGCGGATGTTGCGGGGGATGGAGGTCCGGAACATCTTCGGCCCAAAGTACTCCCGGGCCTCTTCCGCCACCTGCCGCGAAAGGTTCAACCTGTCGCTGTACATCGTCAGAAGAACACCCTCGATCTGCAACCGCGGATTCAGGCTGCGCTGTACCAGCCGAACCGTGTTCAGCAACTGCGTCAGTCCTTCCAGGGCGTAGTACTCGCACTGGATCGGGATCAGCACCGTGTCGGCGGCCGCCAGCGCGTTGATCGTCAGCAGGCCGAGCGACGGCGGCGAGTCGACGATGATGTACTCATACCGCCCCCGGATCGGCTCCAGCGCATCTCGCAGCAGCGTCTCCCGACCCGCACGCCTGGCCAGGGCCACCTCGGCGCCCAGCATGTCGCGGTTCGAAGGCAGGAGGTCGAGCAGCGGGAAGTGCAGCGACTGCAGCACAACGTCCTCCGCAGGCGTCCCTTCGAGCAGAACCTCATAGATCGTCTTGGCGAGCTGGTCGCGTTCGACGCCGAGGCCACTCGTGGCGTTCGCTTGCGGATCCGCGTCCACAAGCAGAGTCGGGCGCTCGGCGACGGCGAGGCAGGCGCCCAAATTGATGGCGGTGGTGGTCTTGCCGACGCCGCCCTTTTGATTGGCGATGGCTATGACTCTCGACATTGGAACACCAGGCCCGGACAGGAGCGAGGCGGGGTGGGCTCAGGTTCGCCCCCATTATACCCGGGCGGCGCGGCCGAGGAAAGGGGTGGGTGTTTCACGTGAAACATCGGGGGTGGCGGCAGCGCCCTGGCGAGGTCGGCCGCCAAGCGGATCATCGGCAGCCGAGTCCGACCCGCGATCGGCAGCGGGGCAAGGCTCACTACTATATATAGGAGTGGCCAAGTCTGCTGACCCAACATCTTGGGTCCGATCGCCCAGCTATTGTTTCACGTGAAACGTGCACAGCTCATAGGCCGCCTCCCCGCACGCCTGCGCAGCGGGACTGCGCAGGGTCCACCCATCAGCCGCCAGCGGGCCGACCTTCACCTGCGCGATCTGCCCGCTGACGCTTGCGCACCTCCATCATCAAGTTCTGGAGATCGCTGGGAGAGACGCCGGGAATTCGTGCCGCTTGCGCCAACGTGCGCGGGCGGATGCGCTCGAGCTTCTGACGCGCCTCGGTGGAGAGACTGTCTAGGTCCAGATAGGGCAGACCCGCCGGCAACTTGAACTCAGCCTGCCGGTGCAGTCGCTCGGCGCGCGCCCGCTCATTGGCCACGTACCCGGCATACTTGATCTCCATCTCCAGCGTCGCGAGCTCATCCGCGTGCGGAGCGCCGTTGCCCGTAGCGAGCCCACCCGGTCCCACGAGATCCAGGAGGCTCACCTCCGGCCGGCGGACCAACTTGGCCAGCGCCGTCGGCTCTGCGATGGGTGTACTGTCCCGGGCTTCCAGATAGGCGTTCACCAGATCGGGCTGCACCACGGTACTCGCCGCCCAGGCCGCGGCCTCCTCCGCACGCTTCAGCCTCTCGTCGAGCACCCGCCGCTGCGCAGCGCTGAGCAGCCCCAGTTGGGCGGCCCGCGGCCCCAGCCGGCGTAGCGCGTTGTCCTGCCGGAGCAGGAGCCGGAATTCGGCCCGGGACGTGAACAGCCGGTAAGGCTCATCGACGCCCTTGGTGACCAGGTCATCAATAAGCACCCCGATGTAGGCTTCGTCACGGTCAGGCACCCACGCCTCGCGATCGAGCGCGGCGAGTCCAGCGTTGATCCCAGCGGCGATCCCCTGGGCCGCAGCTTCCTCGTAGCCCGTGGTGCCGTTCACCTGGCCAGCGAAATACAGGCCCGACAGCCCCCTGACCTCCAACGTCGGGGTGAGCTGGTGAGGAGGGAAGTAGTCGTACTCGATCGCGTACCCGGGCTGCGTCATGCGTGCCTGTTCCAGGCCAGGTACCGCCGCCAGGAGTTCCCGCTGCACGTCCGGGGGCAACGAGGTGGCCAAGCCGTTGAGGTAGAGTTCGGTCGTCTCCAGACCCTCCGGTTCCAGAAACAACTGGTGGCGTGCCGCGTCTGGAAACTTGACGATCTTGTCCTCGATGGACGGGCAGTAACGGGGACCACGGCCGGAGATCTCGCCGCCGTAAAGCGCTGAACGCTCCAGGTTCCTCTGGATGATCTCCTTCACCTCCTCGCCGGCCCAGGTAATCCAGCAGGGGCGCTGCGGCAGGCGCTTGGCCCGCTCCCAGAACGAGAAACGGAAGCCCCCAGGATCACCGTCCTGTCGCTCAAGCTTCGCGTAGTCCACCGTGCGGCCGTCCACGCGAGGCGGCGTGCCGGTCTTGAAGCGAGCCAGCTCGAGGCCCAGCGCCTCGAGCTGCTCCGAGAGCTCGATCGCTGGGGGGTCACCGACGCGGCCCGCCGCTTGGCGGATGCCGCCGCCGATATGAATGCCGCCGCGCAAGAACGTTCCTGCGGTAACCACGACACGGTGCCCTCGGAAGACGGACCCCTCCACCCCGACGACGCCGGCGACGCGATCACCCTGGAAGAGGAGGCTCTTTACCGTGGTCTGGAAGAGATCGAGGTTCGCGATACCCTCCAGGAGCTCCCGCAGGGCCCGGGGATAGAGCCAGCGGTCGCACTGGGCACGCGGTGCCCAGACGGCGGGTCCCTTGCGACGGTTGAGCATCCGGAACTGAATGGACGTTCGATCGGTGGCGCGGCCCATCAGACCGCCCAGCGCGTCCACCTCGCGCACCACCGTGCCCTTCGCCACGCCACCGATCGCCGGGTTGCAGGACAGCTGCCCCACCCGCGCCAGATAGGACGTAACGAGAAGCGTTCGCACACCCAGACGCCCCGCTGCGGCGGCCGCCTCGCATCCGGCGTGGCCACCACCCACGACTATGACGTCGTAATCCCTGGTCATCTCACTCGTGCGATCCTCGCGCCGCTTGCCCTCGGACGTGCTGCGCCCGCCGACGTGTGGCTCTTTGCCCAACGAACGCTCATATTAGCACAGCACGTTTTCCTGACCAGACCCGACGTGCATACGCCCTCATGTGCGCCGATCAAGAGATCTTCAAGGCCTTCAAGGTTCACGGCATGGTGCAGGGCGTCGGCTTTCGTTTCTGGGCCGAACGCGAAGGCCGCCGCCTTGGTCTGCGTGGACTCGTCCGCAACTGCGTTGACGGGACCGTGGAGATCGCTTTCGCCGGCTCCCTCGATGCGGTGCGAGCGATGTCGGAGCGGCTCAAGACCGGTCCGCCCGCCGCTCAGGTGGTGCGCCTAGAGGAGTTGCCGCCGCCCGTCGAGCTGCCCGCGGACTTCCGAATCGGCTTCTGAGTGCAGGACGCTGAACCGGCCCGCGGCTTCCGAATGGAACCGCACCCCCCACGAAGACAGCTCCTAACAGCAGCGCTCAAGACCCCTCCTGCCCTGGCCGCATTCGCCTCTCGCTGCTGGCAACGCGCCACGGCGTTAGCATAAGCCTTGACTCGGTAACGTACTCGACGCTGCGGTTAACCTGTTGGCAGACAATGGATTACAGCCCCTGCCCGGCACGCTAGCGCCGTGCCGCTGGCTCAAGGCTGTGCTATTCGCGGCCTCCCTGGTAGCGGGCCAGGACAACGCGCGCTACACAGAACGAACTAGCCGAGCTGCACGACCGCTTGGGCTCGGATAGTGCCGTGATCGTCGACTTCAAGAGTCTGGCAGACCGGTGGTGGCTTCCAACGGAACACGAGCTTGGGGAAGCCTTGCCACTGGTGGTCCTCAGGCGGGGCGGTGGACGGTGCCGTCTACCGCCGGCGAGTGGACAGTGTCCCGTGGCAGGGCCCGCGTGCCGTACTGAGAAGCTTCAGCGAGCCCGGCGCACTACCCGACCCGGCATCGCCCCGGTGTGCTCGCTATCCTTCAGCACTTGGGTGCCGTTGACAAAGACGTGCAGCACGCCGGTGGCGTACTGGTGCGGCTCGCTGAATGTGGCGTGGTCGATGATCGTCGACGGATCGAAGACAACCACGTCGGCGAAGTAGCCTGGGGCAAGGTAGCCACGCCGCGCGATGCCCAGGTTAGACGCCGGTAACGAGGTCAGGCGACGCACTGCTTCCTCGAGTGTTATGACCCTCTCCTCGCGCACGTACTTGCCCAGCAGTCGTGCGAAGCTGCCGTAGGCCCGCGGGTGCGGGTTCGACTTGAGGAAGACGCCTTCAGGCGCCAGCGATTCCGCGTCGGAACAGAAGCTCACCCAGGGCTCGGCGATCTTCTTTCTGACGTTCTCCTCCGACATGATGAAGTAGACGGCCCCCACACTGCTCTCGTCTTCGATAACGAGATCCATCGCCGTCTCCTCCGGCGACGTCCCGCGCAGCACCGCGACCTCGGCGAGAGATTTGCCGGTCAGCGGCTTCAGTGTCTCATTCTTAAAGCCGACGAGCAGTATGTTCTCCGGCGCGCCCGCCGCCAGGTAGAGGTTCTCCCACTGATCGGTGGGGGTCCTCATCTCTTCCACGACCCGCACCCGGATGGCTGGGTCCTTGAGCCGCTCCACCCACTGCCGCTGCCCACCCTCCTGTACCCAAGGCGGCATGGCGGCGTTGAGCCCGGTGGCGCCGGCCGTGTAGGTATACATGTCCGCCGTGATCTGCAGGCCCTCGGCCCGCGCTTGCCCCACCCGCTCGATCACGCCATCCAGCTTGGGCCAGTTCGCCTGGCCTGCCGCTTTCAGGTGGTAGATCTCCGCCGGGATCCCTGCCTCACGGGCGATGGTGATGAACTCCTCCAGCGCCTCCAGCAGCTGGTTCCCCTCACTGCGCAGGTGCGAGATGTACATGCCGCCGTACTCAGCGGCGACTTTGGCGAGTTCGATCAGCTCGTCGGTGTCGGCGTAGAAGGCGGGGGTGTAGATGAGCGAGGAGGCGAGCCCCACTGCGCCTTCCTCCATCGCCTGGCGCACGAGCTCGCGCATCTCCGCAAGCTCCTCCGGCGTGGGCGGCCGGTCCTCGTAGCCCACAACATAGATCCGCACGGTCGTCGCCCCCACAAACGAGGCCACGTTGGGGCTAACGCCCCGCTCGACCAGGTAATCGAGGTACTCTCCCAGTGTCGTCCATTCAATGTCGTACTTGATGTCACCCTGCTCCTCGACTGCCTCCCGCTTCATGCGCTCGCTGAGCGGGCCCATCGACCACCCCTCACCCATCACTTCTAGGGTGACACCCTGACGAATGTCGCTCTGTGATCGCCCGTCCTCGATCAGCGACTCGTTGGCCCAACTGAGCATGTTGATGAAGCCGGGTGTGACAGCCAGGCCGCTGGCGTCGATCTCGGTGCGGCCGCGTCCACGCTCCAGCGTGCCAATGGCGGCGATCGTATCGCCCGCGATGGCCAGATCCGCCACGAAGGGACTGTCGCCGCGCCCGTCATAGATTGTGCCGCCGCGTATCACAATGTCGTAGTCCGCGGGCGGGCGGCAGGCAGACACGACGAGCGCCAGGACCAGTAAAGCACGGATACCGAACATAAGGCCTCTCGGAAGAGCAGGGCTGAAACGGGGCTTTCCTGACAGGATACAGCTCGCGACTCAGGGACCGCAATCGCGAGACCTACTCACTTGCCGATGCAGAACTCCGCGAACACTCGCTCAAGCACGTCCTCGGGCGCGATGACGCCAAGCATCTCCTCGAGGGCCTGTGCAGCCCCACGCAGGTGCGTCGCGGCCACCTCGGGAGCCAGCTCTGAGGAGCGCGCTTCCAGAAACGCATTCATCTCAGTCCGCGCGCGTCGGAGCTCGCGCGCGTGGCGCTCGCGGGTGATGAGCGGCGCCCCTCCTTCAAGAGCCAGGCTGCCGGAGAAGGCTGCGCTCATCAGGTGGTCGCGGAGTTCCCCCAATCCCTCGCCCGTCAGTGTCGATACAGAGACCTGCGGTAGGTCGGCCGTGCCCGCCGCGTCCCTGGCCCCTGTGGAGACGAGATCGCTCTTGCTGCGCACGAGCAAGACCGAGGCGTCGACCTGCTCAAGGAAACCCAGCTCTTCGT
>Ga0209636_10006344_pt1 | contig 12078 bp, 9 predicted proteins | sample DeeMarSWOR152_54_FD_187464 | JGI IMG/M metagenome (GOLD analysis project Ga0209636, IMG submission 187464) | Marine sediment microbial communities from White Oak River estuary, North Carolina - WOR-1-52-54 (SPAdes) (version 2) | ecosystem: Environmental > Aquatic > Marine > Intertidal zone >...
GAAGCTATCCCGACAGAGATGGATGTCAGGGAGGATCACTCCTCCGTTTCCTTCACCTCCTATAGCTGTTTTGCTTTGCTGAGCGAGAATCCCTTCGACAACATTTATCTCGCCGATTTTTGTCCTGATTAAAGGAACCTTGAATCCGCAGGTGATGTCATCCATTGCCTGTGAAGTCGAGAGATTGATAACGACGGGTCCAGGATTATTGCTCAAGACATATTTTGAAGCCAGGAGTAGGGTCATCTCCTCTCCGAGAGGCTCTCCCTTTTCATTGACGACGGCTAATCGATCAGCGTCAGCATCTTGGACAAAGCCCACATCAGCCTCGTTCTCGATGACCGCTTTGCAGAGCTGAGCGATATTTTCAGGCAGCGGTTCAGGATGATGAGCAAAGGAGCCATCAGGCACACAATTCATTAAAATTGCCTCACATCCTAGGGCTCGCAAAAATTGAGGGGCCAGCACTGCACCTGCTCCACTGGCGCAGTCGATGGCCACCTTGAATTTCTTTGCGCTTATTAAATCGGGCTTAAAATAAGATAGCAATTTCCTTAAATGAGGTCCTGTTGGATTCTTTTCTGATTTTGGAATTTTATATTTCTCGGCTTCGACCAGAGAGAACTCTCCCTGATGGTATATATCTAAGAATTCTTCAGTCTGATGATAGTTCAAAAATAGCCCTTCACCTTTGACAAATTTCAGGCCATTCCATTCTTTCGGATTATGACTGGCGGTGACAGCTATGCCTCCCCTAGCTTTTGCTTCTTTAGTAAAAACCTGAAAAGAAGGAATAGGACAGACACCGACATCTATGGGCTGGCAGCCGACAGATAAAAGCCCGGATGTAACAGCATTCTTTACCATGATGCCCGAAGTCCTTGAATCTTGGCCGATAATGACAGTTCCTCCTCCTATGTAAGTGCCAAAAGCCTGGGCAAAGGAGGCGACAAGCTGGGGAGTCAGACTTTCCCCTACAATCCCTCTTACTCCCGAAATGCTTATTTTTAAAGATGTGACTCTCATCATTTGACCAACGGAGTAATAAATTGCAAGACCTCCTCAACTCTTCGTTGAGCTCTTTCCTTTGATTTATCTTCAGCTATTATCCGTATCATTGGCTCTGTGGCTGAGGTTCTCACCTGAATCCAACCGTTTTTCTCTTCGACCTTTATTCCATCTGAAGTGTTCATTTCTTGACCGATATAAAGTTTTTTAACTTCGTTGACGACTGAATGAATCTTCGTGGAAGGGCAGTAGATTTTTTCTTTGACGATGTGGTATTTGGGGAGTTCCTGGACTAACTCGGAAATTTTTTTCTTTCTCTTAGCCATTATTTCTAAAATCAGTCCCATGGTCAGAAATCCGTCAAAAGCAGGCTGAAATTCTGGGATGGCGATTCCTCCGCTTCCCTCCCCGGCCATCACTCCTTCTTCATTCATCAATGATTGGATGGTGTAAGATTGCCCAACCTTTGTTTTTATGAGCAGACAATTGATTTCTCTAGCCACATCTTCGATCATTCTGGAAGTGGAATGATTTGTGATTATAGGACCTGGATTTTTTCTTAAGTAATAATTGGCTATCAATGGCAAGGTGTATTCTTCGGATAAGGTCTCTCGGTTTTCTGAGACAAGAGAGACTCGGCTGGCATCACTGTTCAAAAGAAATCCGACGTCGGCTTTGACCACTTTAATGATTGAAGCCACTTGTTGGGCATTCCTTGGACGTGGTTCAGGGTCATGGGGAAAATATCCGTTTGGCTCGTTGTTGACAGAAACCAATTCAACGTTCAGAGACTTACAGAATGAATCGATAATTTTTGCTCCTGCACCGTTACAGGGATCAACCACCATTTTTAATTTGGATTTTTTGATGGCTTCAACATCCAAAAATTTTTTTAAGTCTTTAAAATAAATATCTAAATAATTATCGATTGATTTAACATTTCCCAATTTGCCGAACGAGACTTTAGTGCATTTTTCCAAATGATAAATATCTAAAACTTCTTCTCCCTGAAATGAATTTAAATAGGTTCCGTCTTGATTGATAAACGTCAGAGCATTCCATTTTATGTCGTTGTGTCCGGCAGAAATAGATATGCCTCCTTTTGCTTTTAATCTTTTAGCCATAAATTGAAGAATGGGGGTTGGACATATCCCTAAATCCAAGACGTCACAACCAGAAGAAATCAAAGCCGACAGACAGGCTGAATGAAGCATAGAGCCTGAAATTCTAGTATCCCGGCCAAGTAATACGGGTTTTGAACCTACATAAGTGCTAAATGCACAGGCGAAGTCCATCACCAATTCTGGAGTAATCGTTTCTCCAACGATGCCCCTTATTCCTGATATTCCTATCTTCAACAGCTTCATTCAAAATCCTTCTTCCCTCCATTATAAGCTTTTTGGACAAATTCTTAAATATTAATGGGGTCGGACCAAGCTAAATGATTGATATTAAATAAATAGAGCGCTTTTTTAGTGCTATTTTCTGCCTTAAAACAGCCATTTTAGGGCCAAAAACATCGGTTTAAGAGGGTAAGAGTGAAATGCTTAGAGTGACGATTTTGCCCATAAAAACAGCGCTTTAAGGGCAAAAAATGGGCATAAATCGGACATATCTCGTTGTTAATAAAGAAGATAGCTTGGTCCGACCCCAATAATAGGAATTTTAACAAACTTTTTACAAATTCTTAACAATTTTTTGACAACTTCTTGCTTAAAAGAACTTATTTTATTGATAGCAGTGGAAATTAGGATGGGCGGGTTTGAAATGGAAAGAGAGATACGAAAAACAAGATATAAGAAATTTCAATTGAAACAACCTGAAGTTGTTTCGAGGGGGGTTATGATGGGAATCAGTATTAAAAACTTTTGGAACCATGTATGGACAGTTAAAAATCTGAGAATCCTGGGAAAAGCATTGATTCTTATTTCCTTTCTATTTTTTGGAGTATGGCATCTGTCGCCCGCTAATGCTGTCGGCTACAAAAGCACGCCTTTCAAAGACGGAGAAGTTTTGCGCTATAAAATCAAGTGGGGTTTCATCCGGCTGGGAACAATTGAAATTTCCCAGCGAATCGTGGATTCGTCATTTTCTCCTTTATACCTGGTTCAATTAGAAGCCAAGTCCACCAAGTTTAAGGTTATTTTGCATCCGGACTTGCCAACTAACTCGAATTTCATACTTGAGCAGAACAAAGGAAGAGAGATCGTAACTGTGTACCGGTATGATCCCCTGGAACGTCTAATTCTAATGGAATCCAGGGAAAACGGAAGTCTAGTTCGACGGTCCAGCCTTTATTATGAAGATCCTTATTTTGATGTGCTCGGTGTGATCATGATGATGCGCTGCCTCTCTGCATCTGGGTTCTCCGTTACCCTGCCTACGGTTATCAGTTTTGGGATAAAGGATACAGATTTAAAATTCACCGATGAAATCAAAGAGATAAAGGTGGCTGCCTTGGACAGGCCCATAAGAGCGCTTCACGTGGAAGGAAAGGCTCATTGGAAAGCTTGGGCTGGGATCACCGGGCCATTCAACGGGTGGTTCAGCGATGACGAAGCCGCTATCCCGTTGAAAATCTACTTCAAGATTTTTCTAGGATCGGTAAAGCTAGAATTGGAAGAAATGCATCGGCCAGATTGGGTCAGGGCAGAAAAAAACCCAAAACGTATCCCTAGAATGGCAAAGGAGGTATCCATCCAATGAAAGTATTAGTGACTGGAGGGACTGGATTTATAGGCAGTCACCTGGTGGAACGCTTAGTTCGTGAAGGTCATCAGGTGCGCTGTGTGGCCAAAGATCGGTTGCATTCCGTTTACCTAGAATCCCTCGGGATTGAGCTCATGCTGGGGGATTTAAATAATGGAATGGACTTAGAAGCCATACTGGATGGAGTGGAGTGCATTTACCATCTAGCAGGTGTCACAAGGGCTCGATTAAACAAAGACTATTATGAAGGAAATTATCTCACAACTAAAAACTTTATCAACATCTGTGCCCGTTCCTCGAACAAATTCGAACGATTTGTCTATGTAAGCAGTCAGGCAGCTGTAGGACCTGCTTTGGATGGACGACCTGTGACTGAAAAAGACCCTTATCAACCCGTCTCCCATTATGGAAAGAGCAAGATGCTGGCTGAGAAGGAAGTGCTGCGCTACCGCGACAAGGTGCCCATCACGATTATTCGTCCGGCAGCAGTTTATGGTCCTCGCGACCGAGAAATGCTCCAGTATTTCCTATTGATAAAGAAACATCTTCAACTCCTAATTGGTTTTAGAAAAAAATGGCTAAATTTCGTTTATGTCGATGATCTAGTTGATGGCTTGTTATTAGCCGGTGAACATCCTCGAGCAGAAGGAGAGTCGTTTTTCATCGGGAGCGAAGAGTCTTGCACTACAGAAGATATTGGTAATACGGTTGCCTCTATCTTGAACCGCAGGCCTATCTGCTTTCGTGTGCCTCATTTGGTGGTTTTTTCTGTAGCTGCTATTGCAGAAGGCTTCGGTAAGCTTACAGGAAAGCCGATATTTTTTAATTTGCAGAAGGCTAAGGAATCTGTGCAGCCAAGTTGGATTTTTTCTGTGGAAAAAGCCAAATCAAAGTTAGGATTCTCTCCACGTGTCTCCTTAGAAGAAGGCATGAAAAGGACATATCAATGGTATGAAGCAAATGATTGGCTGTAAAGGACCATCTTAAATACTTTGAAAATAGGAAGCATCCAATGTTTCTTGGCAGAGCTGAAGAAGATCGCTGGAATAAAAATAAATTTTAATTCTGAATAAGACAAAAGCAAGCAAATGATTTAAAATAACGAGGAGGAACAAAGAAAATTGAAAAGGGGGGCATTGAATGAAGATTCTTCTGATTAAACCTCCATTGAACTCCAATCTTTTAGCTACAACTAGAGGGGAACCTCTGGAACTTGAATATTTAGCTTCGGCGGTAAAAGAGCATAAGGTCGAAATACTTGATATGAGAATTGACAGAGACCTCATAAAAAAGTTAGAACAGCTTAGGCCCCATTTTGTAGGCATCACTGCCTATACATGTGATGTGAATGTGGCCAAGGATGTCTTAAAAGAAGTCAAGAAATTCAACAATCAAATTGTGACAGCAATTGGGGGACATCATGCGACTTTTGTTCCTTCTGATTTTGCAGTCCCATTTGTCGATGTCATATTCTTAGGGATGTCAGATTACTCTTTTCGAGAATATATCAACCTCATGGAAGAAGGAAGGAATGCCGAAGGCGTAAAGAATATAGCCTTAAGGAAAGATGACGGACTGTTTTTTACTGAGCGAAAGGCTATTAGTGTGGACCTTGATTCACTTCCTTTGCCTGCTAGACATTTAACTCATCATTATAGAAAAAAATATCGGGATGCGATGAGAAATCGGACTGCTCTGATAATGACCAGCCGGGGATGTCCGTTTAGATGTACTTTTTGTGCTTGTTGGAAGATGATGAATGGAAAATATCTCACCAGAAGTCCTGAATCTGTCGTTGAGGAGTTTTCTAGCCTACCCGATGACATTGATCTTGTGTGTATTGCCGATGACAATACTCTTCACAATATTAGACGCGCCTGGCGAATAAGCGAATTATTGAAAGAACGAAAAATCAGAAAAAGATTTTCTATGTATGCCAGAGCGGATACGATTATAAAGCATCCTAAACTCATTGAAAGCTTAAGAGACGCAGGACTGGAATATTTGACTGTCGGCCTTGAATCATTCAGAGATGAAGAACTCAATGTATTGAATAAGAGGATAACGGTTAAAACAAATAATGAAGCCATAAGAATTCTGCAGAAGCTGGGTGTTAGCATTTCCGCCCATCTCATCGTCAACCCGGATTACACTGAACAAGATTTCAATTGGCTTTTCAAATATGTTTGCGATATGAATCTTTTTCGAACTGCTTTTGGTGTATTAACCCCACTTCCAGGAACCGAACTTTATTCTAAAAATTATGACCGATTAGTTATCAAGGATTACGACTTTTATGATTTTACTCACTCAATTTTTCCCACCAAACTTGAGCGGAGAGAATTCTACAGCCTCTACGCCGATCTTTACCGGAAGAGCTACTCTTTTCGAAGATACTTTACAGCTAAGCTAAAAGATCTGCGTTCAATATTCGTAAAACCAAGGGATCATATACCTGCCAATGTAGATAGAATATCATTTTTTAAGCTGGTAATTGCCCATGTCTTTGCCTATCCACTTTATCTAAGGCTTAAGAATAATTATAGATCAGAGCCTTTGATATCATTGGAATCTTGACTCCAAGCTTTCCCTTTGCGTTTTCTCCTTTTCCTTCCTCTTCACAGAGAGCTTTGTATGTTCTTTCTTATACGTGATTTAAATGCTTTTTTGGTGAGCCGAGTAAAAAGCACTGAAAATTAACAAACTTTTAACAAATCTTTAACAACTTTGTGACAACTCTTAATCGAGAAAAACCTATCTTATTATTGAGAGACAAAAAGAGGGAGGTTTCGAGAGATGAGAAAGTCGCCAATAAATGGTGAGAGCAAGAAAAAAAAGAAAGTTTTGGTTACTGGTGCCACGGGATTTATCGGGGTCAGATTAATACACTTTCTTTGTTCTCAAGGATTAGAGGTGCGGGCATTGTGTCGATCTACATCCGATATTTCTGTTTTTTCAAATAATCCAGTTCAAATTTTCTGGGGAGATGTTGTGGATCTTCCCAGTGTTGAGAGAGCTGTGGACGGATGTGATTACGTATTCCACCTGGCGAGTTATGCCAAGAATTGGGCAAAAAATCCGCGTGCTTTTTATGAGGTGAATGTCATCGGCACAAAAAATGTGCTGATTGCCTCAAAAAAGGGCGAGGTGAAAAAGGTCGTTTTGACTTCATCCTCTGTAACGTTCAGCACATCTAACGACAAACCTAAGAAAGAATCTGACCCGAGAACAGCAGATTTTTATTGCGAGTACGAGCGCACCAAATTTTACGCTGAGCAACTGGCTTCAGATTATGTTCGGTCTGGATTACCTGTGGTCATTGTGAATCCCGCTCGGGTTTTTGGTCCTGGATTGCTCACCGAAGCGAACTCTGTAACAAAAATGATTCATCTGTATTTACAGGGAAAATGGCGGTTGATTCTGGCGGATGGGCATGCCCTGGGGAATTATGTTTTTGTTGAAGATATCGTTCGCGGCCTTTGGCTGGCTCTCAAGCAAGGGAGACCCGGCAAGAAATACATCTTAGGGGGTGAAAATCTTAGCCTCAACATGTTTTTTAGATTGTTAGAAGAAGCCTCCTCGCGCCATTATAGGATGATTCATGTTCCTCTGTGGATGGCGCTTGCCTTTTCAAAGGTGGCCATTCTGCTAGCGAAATGGTTCGGGCTTTATCCCTTGATCACTCCAGATTGGGTGCGAGTATTTGTTGCTGATTGGGCATTTTCATCAGAGAAGGCAAAAAAAGAATTAGGTTATTCGATCACTCCTTTTCGTGAAGCACTGCATAAAACGCTTCTCTGGCTTAATCAAACAGCTGTCAAACCAGGGAGATTCTATGATGAAACAACTCTTAAGTATTCTAGATCCTAGGACGCTTTACACATCTGAACAGTTAAAGCCAACGGTTCTTATGATTCTTGCAGCACTAGCGCCGACAGTCCACCGTTATTTTGGGTCAATTGAATTTGCCCGCTTGACATTTTCTTCACTCAGTGATTTTGAGTCATGTGTTTATATGTTTGGAGCCGCCTTTTTGGTGATGGGACTCCTTCCTGTTGCTATCATACATTTTGTATTCCGTGAGTCCTTGAGAGATTACGGACTGACAGTTGGCAATTGGCGAATTGGACTCCCAGTTGTGGTTTTGCTTTTTGTGTTGATCGCAGGATTTTTGCTTTATCCATCCTCTCACACTGAGGAGATGCGTTCGTTTTATCCTTTTGACAAAGGTGCAGGAGATTCGATGCTATCTTTTATTCGTTTGGAAGTCTCACGAGGCTTGCTCTTCTACACAGCCTGGGAATTTTTCTTTCGAGGATTCTTGCTCTTTGGATTGCGGAAGAGTTTTGGAGATTGGGCGGCGATCTGTATGCAAACAATACCATCGTGCTTATGGCATATCGGGATGCCCACTGGAGAGATTTTTGGATCTCTTGCAGCAGGAATTTTGTTCGGAATTATGGCCATCCGCTCGCGTTCGATTCTTTGGGTTTTTTTACTGCACTTTATGATCGGGGTAGGAACGGATTTATTTATTGTGATTACAGGCTAGTTGCCAAAAAGAGAAGAGGAAAAATGCAACCATTGAGGGATTTAAGAATAAAAAATTAAAGGAAAAAGAACAAATGAGGGGGGTGCAATGAAAAATCTAATGCAAAGATTAATAAGCAGAATGAATAAGCCTGCATTTCAAGGCGGGGTTTACAAGAGCATAACTGCAACGCCTTCGCTTGTTATGGAAGGAAGAAATGGCCTTTGGAACGTTTTGAAGCGCGCCTGGGTGTTGAGGTACGGCTACGTTCATTTCCGTTTAATGGATATCAATTGTTTAGCTTATCTCGGCCTGATTGGATTCCTTTTAATTTTTTTCCACAAGGCAGTTGCCCGATGGCCGATTCATGTCCTGATTCATTCAGTAATGGTTGTCGGAATTCTAGAAATAGTTCGTTTGGGCGAAAAATTTTCTCAGAAGAAGATTTTATGGATATTGCGCACATTCTATCCAGTGGCTATTTTTCTCTATGCCTGGGAAGAATTGGAAGCATTGGTGCCTATGTTTTTTGGCTCTCCCTGGGCGACGGATGTGATTGTGCGATTGGATAAGCTCATTTTTGGGGTGCATCCCACCATCTGGTTTCAACAGTTTTATCAGCCTTGGTTGAATGAATTGATGAACTTTTTCTATGCAGCCTATTATACCTTCTTTATTCTAGTGCCTTTGTCCCTGTTTATTCGCAAGGAAAAAGAGGAAACCTTTGCTGCTTTATCTTTGGCAACGTTTGTCTATCTTAGCAACTTTTGCTTGTTTTATCTATTGCCAGTGATATCTCCTCCTTTTATTCCAATGCTTCAGAAACTCCAGGTTAGCCAGCAGACAGGATATGTGTTTGTCGAAGTAAATCGTATTGTTCAAGCCCAAGGCGGAATACCTGTAGGCGCGTTCCCTTCTTCTCATGTGGCAGGTGCTCTCATTTGGGTCTTATGCTCTCTACGCTACAACAGGAAATTGGGAATTGCGATGGCTCCGATTGCCTTTGGACTTGCATTTTCTACAGTTTATATGGGACTGCATCATGCAGTGGATCCCGTTTTTGGATATATTTGGGGAGCTATTGCTTATACGATTGCTTTAAAGTTGATTAAAGTCAGGGGAGAAGACCCTCTGACTTCTAACAATAATACTACTGTTAATGGCTAAAAAGGGGAGTCAGATTACATAAGGGGGAAGGGGAGCCAGGCTTTGGAAGTCCTGGTTCCCCTTTGTTTTATTGGGGTCGGGCCACGCTAAATGATTGATAATAAATAATTAGAGTGCGTTTTTAATGCCATTTTATGTCTTAAAACAGCCATTTTAGGGACAAAAACATCGGTTTAAGAGGTTAAGAGTTAAATGCTTAGAGTGACGATTTTGCCTATAAAAACAGCGGTTTAAGAGCTAAAAGTTGGCATAAATCGGACATATCTCGTTGTTAATAAAATAGATAGCTTGGTCCGACCCCAGATAATGGGTTAAATCAGGTCATTTAATTTGATCCATCTGCTTGTTCTGCCTCTCTTAACTCCTGGAAGCGGCGTAAAATAAAAGTCAGGGCTATAATTCCATACACGAAAGAGTAAATTCCGATGAGGATGAATGCTGTGGCGAGCGAGAATGAATCCACGATCTTGCCGAAGAGCGGGGAGAGAATCACGAAGGACAGGCTTCCGGACATGTTCGCCACGGATAAAACCGTGGCTCTGGCCTCAGATTTGATGAGTCGGTTGAGATAATCCATAAGCAGAGGAAAGGCAAAACCCCAGAGGAAGGCATTGAGAAATATCAAGGGAATCAATAAATAAGTCTTAAAAATTCCGAGCAAGGCAAAGGTGGGAGCAATGAATAGCAATATAAAAAATGATTTTTTCTCACCGATTATTTTTTCCAGGGCGTGGGCTTTCCAGGAACCGAGGGCGCTGGCTAATTGAAAGATAGCGAACAGGAGGCCAAAAAACCCGATGCTTATCCCGATTGACTCATAATATAAAAAATAAGCCCAGACACCTACAATTCCGGTACTCATAATCATGGCTGCATAGAGTATGAGCAGTCTCAACTGCGGATGGGTGAAGCTGAATCGGCAAATCCTCAGGATGTCTTTTAGCGGATTGGCTGCTTCAAGCTTTTTCCGCTCGGGTTCAATCAATAAGAGAGCAAATGGGAGCATCAGCGAGCTGGTGGCGATATTAATATAGAAAGGTAGACGCAGGAATATTAAGGCGAAAAGCCCTCCTATGATGGAAGAAAGTGCTGTTCCAATCCTCGTGTAATAGAATGATCTTCCTTCGAATTTCTTGTATTCAGACTCTTCTTTCAACTGAATCAGAGTGTCATAGATAAGGGCTGAGTCGCTCCCAGACCGCATGCTGTTGGCCACGGCAATGATGAATTCAGCCAGGATGAAATAGAAAAAAGTATGGGAAAAGGCATAGACAGCAAGGCCGACTGGCATAAAAATTGCGCCCAGTATTATGGTTTTCTTCCGGCCGATGACGTCGGCCAGGTAACCAGAGGGAATTTCCAACACTAAAATCGAAAGGGCATAGGCTGCCTGGATGGTGAAAATCTGGGTCGAATTGAGGTTGTTAGATTCATAATAGGGGATCAGTATCGGAATGATCAGATAGAACTCACCCAGAAACTTGTAGAAATATAACTTCCAGAGATTTGTCCTGATGTTAGTCATCTTTCCATTATAAAAAGTTGATATTAATAAAAAAGGAAGATCAAAGTAAACAAAAAATGAAGAAAAGAATCTATTTTAATTTTTCACATTCCTCAAGGAATAAATTGTCTCAATACGTTTTCTAACTGATATGAAGCAGTATAAAAAGGGGTCAGGTCTCAACATTCAACATTACGAAGGACTATTTTTTATTAAATGTTGAATGTTGAGACCTGACCCCTACTATTTACATTCTGTTTCCGCCTCCCACGTATAAGATCTGCCCGGTTATCCAGTCAGCCTGTTCAGAGGCGAAAAAGATGATAGCCTTGGCGATATCCTCGGGCTTACCAATCCGACGGAGAGGGTAGCTCTCGATAAGGCTTTTTTCCAATTCAGGATTTATCCATCCAGTTTGAACAGCCCCTGGTGATATGACATTGACGGTTATTCCATAGGGTCCCAATTCGATTGCCGCGGCCCGAGTGTAGCTTTCTACAGCAAATTTACTTGCTCCATAGGAGATTGCAGAAGGGTGGGCTAGGGCACCGTCAGTGCTGATATTGATGATTCGTCCCCAGATCGCTTTCCTAGATAGGTAGCGTTTTGCATATTCCTTAATCATAAGAGCTCCGGCCCGGCAGTTCACTGCAAAGTGTTCGTCATGAGAATTTGCAGTTATAGTTTCAATGGGAAATTCATCCACAAACAAGGGACTTTTGCTTATCTCATCTGGAGGAATGAATGTATCGCACTTTCCGTGGGCAGCGTTGTTGACAAGTATATCCACTTTTCCGAATTCCTCTTCTGCCTTATCGAACATTCTTGGAATATTACTCGGGTCGGCCAAATCAGCTTCCCAAACGCAGCATTTACCGCCAAGCTCCTGGATAGCTTTTATGACCTCATCAGCAGATTTGGCTTGCATCCTGTGGTAATAAGCTCTACCTGGCACAGTGGCACTCCTTGCTTCTTCTTCACTCACACCACCATATTCAGACGGTGATAGTCTCAGATAATTCAGGAAGACCTTGGCCCCTTCTCTGGCAAAGGCTACTGAGGTCGCGGCACCGATACCATGGTTTGCCCCGGTCACGATCACAGCTTTATCTTTGAGCCCAGTGTTTATCATATCTTTTCCTCCTTTATGACATTCCTG
>Ga0209636_10006345_pt1 | contig 12078 bp, 10 predicted proteins | sample DeeMarSWOR152_54_FD_187464 | JGI IMG/M metagenome (GOLD analysis project Ga0209636, IMG submission 187464) | Marine sediment microbial communities from White Oak River estuary, North Carolina - WOR-1-52-54 (SPAdes) (version 2) | ecosystem: Environmental > Aquatic > Marine > Intertidal zone >...
AGAGGCTACAACTATTACAGTGGCATGTTACATGAAGCTAAGCCGCTAAGGTTTCCGTTGAGACAGGTGGAAGGGCGTCTGAATCTAGCATCCAGGCGTTATGCAAATTTTCAAAAATCAACCATTATTGATGACGCTCATCTTGTTACCAAGCACGCCAAGAATTTAATAGCAAAGAATTACGACAGGAAATTTTTTCTCTTTCTTCACTATTGGGATCTCCATTGGCCTTATGCCGCCCCAGCACCTTTCTATAAGAATATCAGTTCAAAAGGTATAGGTCGTAAGGTCCTTAATTTGCTTAGAACAACAAAAGGGGGATGGAGACGTAACAGAAGAATACTTGACGAAAGGATAACTAGGTATGATGCGTCGATATCATATGTGGATCATGAAATAGGAGTGTTAGTTAACGCCCTCGAAAAGTATGGAATTCTGGATCAGACGCTTGTAGTTTTGACTTCGGATCATGGTGAGAGTCTCACTGAGCATGGGATCTATTTTGAACATCACGGCTTATACGATGTGAGCATTCATGTACCTCTCATTTTCAGACATTCAGCCTTTCCAAAAAACAAGAGAATAGCAGGCTTCGTTCAGCATTTTGATTTAGTACCAACCATTTTGGATTTTCTAGGATTAGACAAGGAAAGAAGGTTTGATGGAGAAAGCGTAATGCGTTTAATACAGGAAGAGACAAGTGAGCTTCATTCAGCCGTTTTTGCTGAAGAAGCGCTCTATCAGAGAAAGAGAGCCATCAGAACAGCTGACTACAAGTACATTCAAGCATTATCCCAAGAAGGAGCAATGTGTCAGCGTTGTAAGTGCATTCATGGTGGCATAGAAGAGCTGTATGATCTAAATATAGACCCTGAAGAAAGACAGAATATCATCGAAAAGAAACCCTCGTTAGCAGGTGAACTCAAAGAGAGAATCTCTAGATGGATAAATGGTCTAAGTTAGAAGTTTTCGTTAAGGCTAGATCTTTGGCTATCGATTCGACATCAATTTACTCTTCAACGTCATCAGCCATTCTTCGCGCCCAGGTTAGCCATCCCCACATGTAACCAAGAATGTGAATCCACTCCCTTGCGATGTAATATGAATAAACCCGTAAACTCTTCCATTCAGGGAGATACTTTAAGGCAATAACAGGAGCGAACAAGCGTATCAATTCTTTACCAAGCCAATAATATTTTCCCAATATCCTATACACCATTCTTTTACTTAAAAAGCGACCAGCAACAGGATCGTTTAAATATTTCTTGTCAAAACAAGACCTCCCTTTTCCGAATCCCCATCTTTCTCTCAACAAACCAAGGATGGTCCTCCGGAATTGATGCCACCCCTCCGTCTTAATATGTCCTTTCTTCCATCCTTTACTCACAACTTTCACCGTGATATCCAAATCATCCGCGCTGAAAGGAGGAAAACTCCAGAAGCCGTCAGCATCATAGAACGCTTTTCTCCTAAATGATATGAAGTAACCTCCTGCATACCCATAGTTTCCGCTTTGCCGCTTTGCCATACCGCTTTGACATATGAATCCCAATCTCTCGATATATGTCGGTCTCTTAGACAACCTTGACGTTCCGTGGACATCCAAGACCCCAACCTCTGGATTTTCTTCCAAATACTTCGCTATCTTTGTGAAGTGTCCCTTCGAAACGAAGGCATCTGCATCTACGAAGCAGATAATCTCTCCACTTGAAGCTTCAACGCCCAGGTTCCTTGCTATTCCGATTCCTTTCCCTTTATCGTAGACAACCTTTATCTGGTCTTCATACTTGCCAAGTATTTTAGGTGTCTCGTCTGTTGAATGGGCGTCCACGACAATGACTTCTTTGTCGCCATTCGCGTTAACTATTGAACGTAAACATCCCTCCAATGTCTCTCCGTTGTTTTTCGACAGGACAACCACCGAGATCATTATACACACAACTCGAATCCTTCGAACGCGCGCATCTTAGGCGATGTCTAAGACGTTACTCGTGTTTAAATGGTAACGCCAGTTTTTAGATTTGTTATGTTTACAAAATTGCAAAAGTTCGTCTGGAATACGGTCTAGTTCTTTCATTATTTCACCCCACTTTCCCCAATACCTCTTCCTTTTCATACCGTATTTAGCAGGAATCTTCTGAACAAACAATACTTCCGGGACATACGTGGACTTCCAACCAGCTCTTAAAATCCAATAAAAAGTTTTGAAATCATAAAAGTAGCCGTGGTCCAATAGTGGATGTATTTCCACAAAAGCCTCTTGATTAATAATGGCGGTTCCACCGAAAATGCGGTTTCTCACATGCCCATGGCCGGCAGGTGTAGAGCCTCTTTGAATTGACGGCTTAATCAACGATTTCAACAATTGCCTGAATTGAAAAATCCTTACGTACTCTTTATAGGGAAATTGAATAATTTTGTCACCATGGATTATTCCAACATCTTCATCTGCATGTTTGTCCAAGAGTGCGTTCCTTTTGGGTCCAAGTAATTCGTCGTCGTCATCAAATTTTATCACCCACTTATTTTCAGCTTCTAACATAGCCCTGTGATAATTATGCACTATGTTTGTATGATGGTCAAACTTCGGATTCATGATTTGAGCAAAAATCTTGGCTCTAGCACCCCTCAAAATCTGTCTTGCTTCTGTGTCATCTCTGAGAGTCACACGGTCAACGTAAGCCCTAAATTCATCTGGTTCTTGTTTGACTACGCTTTCTACAGCCTTTTCAAGGTAAGAATCATCTCTCGAAACAAGCATTACAATAGAGAACTTCATTATCGTCTGCACCTCAAGAAGGTGATAAGCGTCCAGGGCTTAAGGTTAATGATACTATGCAAAGCAACCTTTATTAGTGGTTCATGAAGTTTGGCCCGAACCCTCCCATGCCAAATCTGCTTCTCTCTGGACAAACCAGCGCGGAGATGAATGACTCCAGCGTCAGGCACATACACAGCTTCATACCCTTTCGCCCGTATCTGATTATGCACATCAATGTATTCGACTGGCACATCCCTAAGTTTTGCCAAGGATTTTCTGAAGCAATACACACCAGTAGCGAACTCCCTGTACGGACTAAACGAGTCCAACACATAATATTTCATGAAATTAATGTATTCTTCATGGATCCGGCGATATATACCTCGAATTGGACGTCGTGTAAAGCCGAAGAAGACGCCCCCTGCCTTAGTGGCCTGCATCACATCCTCTGCTATAGTAAACGCTTCTGGCGTCATAATAAGGTCTGCGCCCAGAGCAAATACCAGATCATTTTTTGCCTCATCAAAACCCGTTTGAAAAGTTTCAGCAAAGCCATACACCCACCGCTGTTTCTGTTTGTTGATGATTCTTGAATTACACGAACCCAACTTACGGATAACTTGTTCGCTCTTGTCTGTACAGCGATCCAGCACAAAGACCAGCTCATCAAAAGGAATCATTCTCAATGAAGGAAGCGAATATCTCAAGTATTCTTCTTCGTTGTGGACTGGCATGACCCCACTGATTTTCATTCGCGTTACCATCGCCGTCATTTCCTCTTCGCATCTTGACGAGGGTGAAACCCTAGAGACGTAGCCATAAACAGAACCAATTATAAACTAATGAACATTACGGAACAACTATTATACACCAAAGTAAGAATTACGTTAGCAAACATCTTTAACAAGTTTCTGCGCTAGCCAGCATTCCGAGGTTCATGCAAACCTAGCCTCGTTGCATATGTCCAGTTCATCTTACCGAAGAGTTGCCTTTAGAACAGTAGCAAGCCGATCAAAGATGTAGCAACACCTATCAGCACCTTCGGTTTCCCGCCCCGTTTTCTTTGCGATAAACCCGCCACCGGAGCTGAAAACAGGTGCGAGAATTGTCCCATAGCCCATTCTTATCGGGACGTCAACTACCTCTATCAAGGATGCGGAGACTGTGCTATTAAAGCCATGAACGAAAAATCTAGGACGCCACAAGTCCCCTAAGTTCACAACAATCTGTCAGCTGACTTGGTCGATGGCTTCCATCGGTTATCCATTGTCGAATTCCTTATTCTAACAATTCGATCCTGGCAGTTTGGGTGTAAGTCTTTTCTTCATTTGGTTAGCTTTTCATCGGAGTACAGTGTATCCCGCAGTCACCGCCCTCCATCATCGTGTCTTTCCATCTTCCGCCTCTTTCGGAATACCAGACGTTCGGGAAGGAGCAGGGCTCGCAGCCGAGCGACCTATAGCCAAGACCATACCAAGAATGCACTGGAAGTCTGTGGACTGCTGTATATCTCCAAATATCTGCTTCTGTGAAATCGAGGATTGGATGGAGTTTCGTGAAGGGACCCTGCGGCCAAACATAGGTATACATACCCCGCTTCTCACTCTCTGTCTTCCGCATACCGCTGAACCAAGCCTTGAGGTCAAGCTCCTCAACAGCCCTCATCACAGGCTCAACTTTAAATATCTGGCAACACAGCTCCGGATTCGTCTTCCAAAGCTTCGGCTTATAAACCACATCTTCCATCCATTTCTTGTCCTTTTCATACCTGCTGGTCAACGCTTTCACGTTCAGGTTCCATTCGTCGATGATTTTGTTAGCGAATTCGATGGTATCTTTCGGGAGAAAAGGTGGCTTTATCCAGAGCGTCAGAATGTCCGGTTTTGCTTGAATGAGGAGGTGCTGCAATACTATGCTGTCTTTGCCGAAGCTGCACACGCTAGCCACACGGTTATACTTCTTTAGGTTATCTTCTATGAACTTATGTGCGAACGCAATTTTTTCATCCATGAACGGTCACCTCCGCCCTCTTTATGGCAGTATGGTCAGGCCGCCACTTTATCTTCGGGATTATCTTATCCTTGAACTTCAGCATTCTGTCTTTTAACGGTATCAAGTCCTCAAACATCGTCACCAACTCCTCTCTGAGTGTTCTCGTTGGACGCCAACCCAAGTTGTAAAGCTTCCGGTGGTGGGGCTTGTAGAAGTGGACCTCGGCCTCCACCCTCGGATTCTCAATGTGCTGAATGCTTGAATCTAAACCAAACTTGTCGTTAGCAATCTCCATGACCACTTCAGCCAGTTCGTTACAGGTGTAGCACTCATCGAATTGGTTGATGACCCTGTAGCCGTGAATGCTGTCGTCGTCAGTAGGACGGTTCTCAACAGCCAACGTTAAACATCTTATGGAATCCCTCAGGGCAATATAGCCCCGCTTCTGCAGTCCAGACCCATACGGGACTATCGGGTGTCCCATGACGGCACAAGCCACAGCCCGATTAATCATCGTTCCAAAACATTCACCCACATCAAAGCGTGTACGCAAGATTTCGTTATCCATATCTTGTATTTGTGTTCCATAAACCACGCCCTGATGGATGTCCGTTGCACGGAGCTCCCAAACCCTACAAGTCATCCAAGACAAGTCGGTTGCTTGTACTTTGCTCGTATGGTAGACACTGTTTGTCTGTCTTGGAAACGGCATTATGTCCTTCATTCCCTCAAACTCGATCTCGAAAAACCCTTCTGGTATCGGTAGGTTCGGAAAGCCATATTCCCCCATGGTTCCAAGTGTAACAACATGGCTCTCCGGAGCGTAGTCTCTCATGGCCCAATAAAGATTGAGTAGACCTTGAATGTTGTTCCTCATAGTGAAGTTTCCATGTTCGGGATCAATCATTGAGTAAGCCGCACTCGGTTGCTGAGCGAGATTCACGATGCCTTCGGGCTTGAACTCTTTAAACACCTGGCTTAGCTTTTCATATTCCTCGGCGATATCGAAACGTTTGAATCGAAAGTCGCCTAAACTTCTGAGCTCTTTCTCGCGTAAGGTCCATGGTGCAATAGGAATAATTGACTCCAAGCCTCTTTCTCTCACCATTCTTCTACGATGAAAACAGTCTATTCCACAGATCTCGTGTCCTTCTTTCAGTAGGTGTGTGGACAAGGCATAACCGATGTACCCGTCTGTACCACAAACCAAAATCTTCACTTTTATCCTCTTCCCAACTGCGCCGACGATATTTACTATCATTTGGTAGTAATATTTAAAGATTACCCCTTCAAAGTAGTAAATTTTCATGCACAAACTAGCTAGAGACCCATAATTCAAAGAAAAAACATGAAATGGGAAGTCAATCCAATGCCGGATGCCCAGAAAACCGTTTTAGAGCTTAGTTGTCTTGTGTTTCCACAACAATCTGTACATCAAGGCAAGTCCTCTCACAACACTTTGGTGAGATGTGATGGCTGCTTCGCGCAAGAAGAAGGGAACTCCTGGGTCTTCTACCAGAAATAGAGCCTTTCCCCCTATTTTTGGATCCACTATACATCCCCTAATTGGGATGTCGTCGGTGAAGCGAATTTCAACTCTGTGCTCCAACTCTTCCTTGACTCTTTCTAATATCGTTGCCTGTTTTTTTCTGTCTTCAGATTCCAGCATATCTGGTTTCATCAAGATTATTTTTAACGAGACGCCACGCTTCAGAGCTTGACTAAGCTTGTCAGAAACTTCTAAGAAATACTCCATTGCCCTTGAAAGAATATTTATTTCCTCTTTTGCCTTGTCATAAAGTTTCTTTGTTTCGTCCAGTGAAACTTCGCCGACTCTCACGATGCGTAGTAGGGGAACCCTAGGAACTCCCTTCTCCCCTTTCAAATAGAGTTTCTTACCGATCTCTATGAGGTCTTCAGCGTAGTCCTCAAGAATTCTAACCTTCTGCTTGAGTTCATCCATACTCGAGGACACCAGGGAACTCGCGATGTCTCCTGGAGGACGGGGACTGTATAACACAGGTCTTCCAGGTCTTATGCTTACTAGCCCCATTTTAGCGAGATGATCTAGGACGCCGTAAATGCGTGCGCTTGGTACTTTACTGGTCTTACTTAGAGTTGTTGCCTTTGTTTCCCCGAGAAGAAGTAGGTACGCCAGTGCTGAAGCTTGGTACTCATTTAACCCCATGTTTATGAGCAACAACCTTGTTTGGCTGATGTCCTTTTCAAAGGCCAAAAGTTAACTACCCTCCCATAGATAAGTTCATAACTTGCCTTTAAATCCTCTATATGATCTATTCAGGTCTAAGGGTCTCTGAATAAGATGACCAAGCCGACGGTCTCCGTTGTGATACCCGCCTACAACGAAGCTATGTCCATAGGCGATGTGATTGCCAACTGCAAAGCATTTAGTGATGAAATAATCGTCGTAGATGACGGCAGCAGAGACGATACAGCTGAAATCGCAAAGAAAAAAGGAGCATTCGTGATTCGAAATGAGAAAAATCTGGGTGTTACCAGAGCCACCCAGAGGGGACTAGAAGCTGCTCACGGCGGCATAATCGTCACCCTAGATGCGGATGGTCAACATGACCCATCAGACATACCGAATCTGATTAAACCTATAACAGATGGAGATGGAGATATTGTGCTTGGCGCAAGAGACAAAATTCCAAATCTTTCAGAAAGGATAATCGACGCGCTCACAAATCTAGGCCTAAAATGTTCGGACGCTGGAACAGGGTTCAGAGCGATAAGAGCAAGCATAGCTAAGAGAATGAAACTGCATGGAACATGCCTCTGTGGAACATTCGTTTTGGAGGCGCATAAGCACGGCGCCAGAATAGTGGAGATTCCTATAAGAACGAAGAGAAGAATTTATGGGAAAAGGAAGGTTAAGACAAGGCACATTAAGCAATTTCTCTATGTTGCACGAGACTTGATCTTTTAGTTGCAGATGAAACATAGATAGAGCCATAACTCCTTGGAAAGCGCTCGCATTTAGAAGACATGACGAAAAGCGACCTAACGCTGAGAAGCGTTAAAAATGGAATAAAACAATAATCACGAATAAGCTTGGGTGATCGTAAATGAACATACTGGTAACTGGCGGAGCAGGCTACATCGGAAGTGGGCTTCTCCTCAAACTGGGTAAAGAGTTTCCAGAAGCCACCATAACATCCCTAGACAACTTAACAACAGGAGACTATCGCTACGTTGAACAACTCAAGAAGAACAAGCGTTATCGCCTCCTCGTAGGAGACATAAGGGAAAAATCTGACATAGAAAAAGCCGTAACTCCGGACACAATTATGATCATACATTTGGCGGCTATGCCTGGAGTAAAATTCTGTAATGAGCACCCCAAGAATGCTATAAACACCAACATTTATGGAACCCATCTCCTCCTTGAAGAAGCCGTTAATCATGATGTTGAAAGATTCATCTTCACCTCCTCTGCCGCAGTCTACGGAACACCACAACAGAAACCTATCAGTGAAACCCATCCTTTGAAACCCATCAACCTTTATGGAGTTACTAAGGTAAGCGCTGAACAACTCGTGAACGGTTGCTATGTCACTCGCGACTTGAATGCCACAATACTTCGGTTATCCAATGTTTACGGCCTAAGCGCATATACAAAGTGGAAAACCGTTATCCCAAGGTTTGTCTGGCAGGCAGTACACGATGAGTCTCTCACTGTCCGCGCTGACGGAAAACAGCGACGCAACTTTGTACATGTGCAAGATGTCATAGACGCTGTTGTACAATGCTTAAAGGCTCCGCAGCAAGCAGTTGCAGGTGAAACATTTAACATAGGTGGAGAAGCTTTGAGCGTCAACCAAATCGCAAAAACCGTAATCGAAGAGGCAGGACGTAGGCTAAGTAAAAAAACCTCGAAGGTTCACACGATGTTGGAGCTCGGCGAAGTTTATACCCCTGAGTTTAACTACAATTGGGAAAGGGCTTCTGAAAAGATAGGTTATGAGCAGAAGCGAGAAGTCTCCTTTGGTGTGTCAGAGTTGTTTGATTATGCGTTAGAGGTAAAGGCCCCACAAAGCCAAGAGGTTTAGACGCGTCTTTCCTATGAATTTGGTTATTCCTTTAGTAACTTCATTATCATGCCTGCGAGGTTTTCAGCGCCATTTGGCAGGGTCGGAACCCTTCTCTTTCTCGCTTCCTTTATGGCGTCTAGGAGAGTTTTCAAATCTATTTCGGAAACCAGTACAGCGTTTATTTTTCTCGCCAAGTATTCTGCGTCCTCTATTCCAGCTGTTCTTGTCCACTCAGGATTTGGAGCTAAGACAGCAGGTTTCTTATAGATCGCTGCATCCAAAGCCGTTCCACCAAAGTGAGTTACCACGAGCTCGGCTCCGGCTAGAAGTTCGTGGAACTTTTCTGTAAATGTTATCACCTTCCAATCGGGATGTCGCTTAACGTAGGGCGCGGGATCAACTCTACCCGTCTGCAAAACAACATTGCTCAGTTTGCTCTCCGACAAGGCATCAAACAAAAGCTTGTGCCCATAGGTACCCCCTGAAACTAGAATGTATCCTCCATTCCACGACGTAATCTCTGGCTTGCAAAGCGTGGGACCCACAACCACACCCTTCATAAATCTACTCTGCTCCTCCCAATGCAAAGCTGTCAATCTTGAAATAGGCTGTAGTACGCGAGTAGTTTTAGAAGGCTTTGTGAAACGGACAAGACTCTCAATGTTAACTACAGGAACGCCTCTTATCCAAGCTAGAAGTGCTGGTGGACCGCAGAAGTTGCTTCCTGTGCTCACAACAACATCAAACTCGTGGAAATCTAGCTTGACAGAATCCATAAGGGCTCTGGCGAGACGGACCGCAAAAATGTGGGCTGGAGTTTTTGGGCCTCGAGGCTTAATTAGAAACTCGACCTTGCCAAACCTGCTCAATCTTCTCGCGGTTAGAGTATCTCCATCGGGCGCGAGAAAGGATAGGGACACTCTTTTGTGAAGTGCTTGGGCTAATGCGTATGCAATTCCGGTGTGCCCGCCACCGCCAGCAAAAATCAGTACGCGCCCTTCCACCTTCTCTCCCCTAACAATTTCTAATCGACACGTTATATAATTGTCCTTTCTAAGCTTCATGTGAGAACCTATTTATAACGGTAGAAAAGGTAATGCAGCAAAGCATATTTGGATAAGTATTAGAAGCATTGTAACCTGTTTTTCGGTCATTGGCATCAGGTTCATTAGAATGTGAGTCCAGCTATACACTTTTTTCCCATATGGCGGGTCAAGTTTCCCATTTTTCCTCAATTTTCCTAGACAACTGGCGTTGAATCTGGATCGCAATTTCAGAAAGAACTCGATAATGAAGGGTAGCATTACGAGAATTCCGCTTCTTTCCATGTTGCCAACAATTACTCCAGCAGCGACCATCGAGCCAAGCAGATAAGTTAGGGAATCTCCAGGCAGAATCTTTGCAGGATACCAATTAAACTTAATAAAACCAACCAAAGCGGCACAGGTTACTAGAAATATAACTGAGCCAATTCTTTCGCATGTCAAAGCAAAGGCTCCCAAACCCAGAAAATAGACAATTCCCATTCCTGCTTCCAATCCGTTAAATCCCGCAAGCATATTAACAACGTTAGATGCCCCCACCATTCCTAGGGGCACCAACACAAGAGGATAGAGAATCCCAAAGTCAACGTACCCTACGAACGGAATCGACATATGGGTTACTCCAGCACTTATCGCCATCAACGGTATGGCAGCTGGCAGAGTCAGTAGAGGTTTAAGCCACTGTGGGAAACCAACTCTAATGTCATAACCTTCCTTCGTCTTCGCTCTTCTTGATTTGACGTTTAAATCATCCAACAGACCCACAAACATAACGATAAGAATAGATGAGGTGACCGCCAAGAGCGGTTTTAAATCCCCTTCTGAACTAAAGAGAAATGTCTGCAAACCTATGTAGCTTAGCAATCCCGCTAAGACACCGAAAGCAACACAGATTCCGCCAGAACTCGCCAACTTCGGTTTTTCCTTCTTATGCAAATCCAAGCCCACTATCCCCGCGGCGTAAAGGAATCTCCTAGAGTAGGGAGTGGCAAAGAAGGTTACAATGAAAGATATCAGAACAGAGATCAGTAATATTATCACTATGCGCACCAGTCACTTTGCTTCAAATATAACGGTTCGATTATGTTATAGCTTTTTCATATCAACAGCTTTAAAAAGATTCATTGTGGATAACTTGATGTTCAGCAAGTTGTTGAGCAATTTGACAAAGCACGCGCACACTCTTCGTGAAGTACTTCGTAAGGCTGACCGTAAGAGAAATATAAATGGTTCACCGAAGTGAGTCGCGAGAAGATGGCCTAGAATGAAGATCAGAAAACTGTTTAGCCGGGAGAAAGTCTTTGAGGCTTTGAAGAGGCTTACGGCTGTTCGCTTTAGAATCTCCCATTCCTTACTTCTGCAGGCTTCCCTGCTTCTTCTCGTTCTTTTCCTCGCTTTCACAGTTAGGCTACTTCCCATCCGGTGGGGTCTTTATCTCTCAGAGTTCGACCCCTATTACCAGTATCGCGTAACAAAACATGCCGTTGAAGACGGACTCGTCAACTGGGCAACTGGCTGGTCAGAAATAGACCCCTCACGTGACCTCATGAGCTGGTATCCCATTGGACGGAAAATCTCAACCACTTATCCTGGGCTACCGCTCAGCGCAGCATCATCTTATCTTGTAGCGCATGCGCTCGGCTTGCCTCTAAACGTGTTTGAGTTTTGCGTCTTCTTCCCAGCCATAATGGGAACGCTAACATGTCTAGTTATATACTTCTTGGGAAGAGACATCGGCGGCAAACATGTAGGCATCCTATCCGCACTTTTTCTAGCCCTAAACTCCGCCCACATCAGCCGCACATCACTGGGATTCTTCGACGATGAAACAGTGGGAATTTGCGGCTTACTCTTTTTCTTCTTCTTCTTCCTGAGATCCGTCGATAGCGAGAGATCCCAGAAAGACAGTTTGGTCTATGCAATTGCCGCGGGGCTTTCACTAGGATGGATCTTCGCCTCGTGGGGAGCTTCAAGATACGCCGCTGAAATAGTTGCTCTCTTTGTTTTTATTCTACTCCTGCTGCGCAGATATTCCTCCAGATTGCTTTTCTCATATAGCACAACATTTGGCATAGCTGTTTTCATTGCTGTCAATGTCCCAAAATTGGGGTTCAACTTTCTGACTAGAACCTCTTTTCTGCCTGTTGCTGGAGTGTTCCTGTTATTATCTATCTATGAGATCACCCGCCATATCAAAACTTCGAGGAATAAGGCAGTCTTCGTATTC
>Ga0209636_10006346_pt1 | contig 12077 bp, 10 predicted proteins | sample DeeMarSWOR152_54_FD_187464 | JGI IMG/M metagenome (GOLD analysis project Ga0209636, IMG submission 187464) | Marine sediment microbial communities from White Oak River estuary, North Carolina - WOR-1-52-54 (SPAdes) (version 2) | ecosystem: Environmental > Aquatic > Marine > Intertidal zone >...
TCATTCCCCAGCTGTCGCCTCCCGATTCTGCATCATCCTGAAAGGAGACGTCGACCCCTGTGAGCTCGATCAGTTCGTAGCACGTGACGTCGGACAGATCATAGGATGGGTGCCATGTGAGCGTATAGGAATTACGCTCCTCGATCTCGAAGGGCTCGATATGAGGGGTCGTGGGAGGAACGGTATCTGCGACGCCGTAGTAGGCATAGACGGCCTTTTCCCAATTTGTGGTGGAGGCGAAGCGAAGGTGCCTGTAACCATAGACGCTGTGCATGAAGGCTGAGTAGTTATCAGGAAACCAGACTGCGATTCCACACGCATTCTGCATACTTGCTCCTCGGGATTGCACGAAGGTTGATGAATCGATCAACGTACATAACGCAGAGGAGGCCGCAGCAAGCGATGGGAGTGACGAATTGGAAAGGAGATCTGCGAAATCTCGGTAGTCGATGTGATCGTCTCTGGGGCTCGGCGGAACGTACTCAATGCTGAATGTTTGCACTGCCTCTCTCGCGTATCTCACTTCTGGATCGGTAGGGTGGGATCTCAGCGCGGACGCGAACGCTACCGATGCTACCAGGATATCATGGAAGGCCGAAAGGTCGACTCTCGACAGGGTTACGTCTACGCCGGCCTGGACATAGGAGCGGATGTATTCGGTTACCATCAGGTCTGCGAGCTCTCGAGGAATGAGGCGAGGATTTGCGGCCACGTGGCTGAGTATGGAGTCGTACGGGAATCCCTTAAGAGGTACCACCTGCTCGGACCCGACTGCGAAAACCGATGCACCATCCATCTCGGAGAGCACCTCGACCATCTGCATGAGACACGCATCGAAGGCTACGATATCGATCTTCCTGCCCACTGACCTCATGATGCGCTCCAATGCAAGTTTGAGCTCACCGTCGGAAATACTGATGAAGTCATCCGCACTCTCGTCATAACAGATACCTTTTGCCTCAGAGTCGCCTTTCGTCCAACCATTCCCGTGATCCCATATGACCAAGAGATGATGGGTTGCCTGATACTCGGAGAAAGACCAGCTTCCGAATTCGGCTAACGCGAAAGGATCTCCACTGTTCATGATGCCGAACTCCTGGACGACCTCGAGGTCTCCCGGATTGACAAGGTATCGCTTCCCGCCAGAGTCTGGCCAGTCCACTTGGGCGATGATTGTCAGCCCGCTCTGCGTTCCAATACTCTTGAGCTCTTCCAAATCCTCTCTACACCAGGGGGCAAGGTTGTTGTCTGCCACCATGTAGCATGCAACCGTCCAACTGGATGGCTGGGACACGGCTGGCAAGAGAACAAGGATGAAGATGAGAAGCGGCTTACTCATTCGAGTTTCTCACTTAATGGCTGAAGCCACGCATTTCTGAGGAGTTCGGTCTCGATCTCTACCAAAGTCTCGCCACTGAGGCCATGGATGGTGAGAATCGGGTGCTCTTTCACTTCCCCAATGCAGGCGAAGGGGACTTCTCTCATCAATAACTCGAATTCACGTCTGCGGCCTCTGGGGACCTCGACCAGGAACCTTGAGTTGGACTCCGAAAAGAGCAGGGTGTCAGCTCTCTCAATATCTTCGGCCGTCACTACGTGTTTCAGGTCCATATGGACCCCACAATCGCCGGAGAATGCCATTTCAGCAAGAGCCACACCGAGCCCTCCTTCGGAGAGATCGTGACATGCCCGCAGGTACTGTTTCTCGATGGCCTGGGAAACGCACGTCAATATTGTCGAACCCAACTCAACATTGAGCTTGGGTACGCTATTCCCGAGGATGCCCTTCAAGCCGTAGTAATGAGATGCGCCCAGTTCTGCGGCAGTCAGTCCGATGAGGTAGATGAGATCGCCAGGTGTCTTGAGGTCTAGGGTGATAGCCAGTTCAGTTCGTTCAATCACTGAGATGGCCGAAATGAGAAGCGTGTGGGGGATCGAGATTATTCTGTTCTGCCACTCATACTGATTGTTCAGACTGTCCTTTCCGGAGATGAAGGGGACTCGGTACGCCAGTGCAGTATCATGGCACCCTTGTGCAGCTCGGACGAGGGCACCGAGAGACTCTGGATCCGTCGAACTCCCCCAGCTGAAATTGTCAAGCAGGGCTGTGCGACCAGGGTTACCGCCAACCGCAACGGAGTTGCGCATTGCCTCATCCACGGCAGAAGCCGCCATCCAGTAGGGGTCTATATCGCCGTACCTGGGATTCATCCCATTGGCAACCACAACACCCTTGGGGGACTGAAGAAGCGGTCTGATAACAGCTGCATCGCTCGGTCCCTCATTCCGGGTTCCTGTCAGAGGTTTCACCACACTGCCACCTTGTACCTCGTGATCATACTGTCGTATGACCCACTCCTTTGAACAGACGTTAGGAGAGGAGAGGATCCTGAGGAGGTCGGACGCAAGATCGAGAGGAGGTGCGAGGGCTGGTTCAACCTCCATTTTTGGTTTCCAGACGGCCTCCTTCTCGATTCTCGGTACCGAATGGAGGAACGACATAGGAATGTCACATACTCTCTCTCCCTTGTATTTCAAAGTCAGATTCGAATCATGGGTGAACTCTCCTATCACAGTAGCTTCAACATCTTCTGAGTGGAAGAGCGCTATCAAATCATCAACGTGAATACTGGGGACCGCCAAGACCATTCTCTCCTGAGATTCTGAAATCCATATGTCGGTGTACGACAGCCCCTCATACTTCAGGGGAACTCTGTCCAGTTCTACACTCGCACCAGTTTCTCTGCCCATCTCTCCCACCGCACTGGAAAGACCTCCGCCTCCGCAGTCTGTAATGGCGTGGTAGAATTCCCGATCTCTTGCCTGGAGAATCGTATCGAGAAGCTTCTTCTCCACTATTGGATTGCCAATCTGAACTGCCTGAGCGGATATCTCTTCGGATTCATGAGTGAGCTGGCTCGACGAGAAGGTGACACCGTGAATGCCATCCTTGCCGGTTCTTCCTCCTATTAACACGATTTTGTCTCCAGGCACCACCTTCTTCGTGCACCTTGTCGTGGGGATAATCCCGACGGTACCACAGTATACCACAGGATTGCCAAGATATCGGTCATCAAAGTATATGGCCCCGTTCAGGGTAGGTATTCCCATTCTGTTCCCATAGTCGCGCACTCCCGCAACTACGCCAACCATGATTCTCTTTGGATGCAGCACACCGGGTGGGAGCTCAGAGTGTGGATGGTCCAGCGGGCCGAAACAGAAGACGTCGGTATTGCAGATAGGCTTTGCCCCGAGGCCGGTACCAAGAGCATCCCGTATCACACCTCCGATACCTGTGCCGGCTCCTCCGTATGGCTCCAGGGCCGAAGGATGATTATGGGTCTCTACTTTGAAGCAGAGATTATAGTCGTCGTCCCACTTGATGATTCCTGCATTGTCTTCGAATACCGATACGCACCAATCGGGAGCAAGCTCATCGGTGACCCTCATGATCGTTGACCTGAGGAGGTTGTCGATCCTCTTTCCGTTATATCTGATGATGCCCTTGAATGTCTTGTGCGAGCAGTGTTCTGACCAGGTCTGCGCAGTTGTCTCAAGCTCACAGTCCGTCGGATTTCTGCCTGCTTTCTGAAAGTACCTCTGTACCGCCACCATTTCCTCTTCCGAGAGATACAGCTGTTGAGTTCTGCTGAAAGAGTTCAGCTCATGCACATTCATGGAACTGAGATTCACTTCAACTATGTTGAATTTGTATTCGGCTACCTCGATGCCCACTCTCTCGTCTTCTTCTACGATATGCTGTATGAGCGGGTTAAAAAGAAGCTTCTTTGCAATGAGTACTATGGCATCCCTGGATAAGTCTCCATAGAGAATATACTTCCACCCGGTTCGAGCGTGAGTGATCCCCTGTATGGACATATCGGATAATGCCTTGCGGAGGCTCGCTTCGACTGGATCCATCACGCCGGGGTTGTACGCCACTAACACATGCTGACCGCCCTTTTCTTCTTCGAAGACCGGGGAGTTAATCGAATATCGCTCAGTGACTGGATCACACAGCAAAGCTTCACATATCTGTTTTAGTTCAGTCTCTTTCACGTTCCCTTCGAGGAAGTAGAGTCTCGCGACCTGGACTCTGTCTATAGCTTCGACTCCAAGGGAGAGGACGTTCTTCTTCAGTATGGTACTGTCGATGCTCGATGCGTGACTCCTGGGCGCTACTTCGATTTTCCAGATCATGGAATCAGAAAGGTAGTCCTAACTGAAAGTGAGGTTCCCATCGGTCTCTATCGATTCCATAGCCGAGATCGAAACCGATTATGCCCAGCATTGGAACATCGAGCCGAATTCCAAAACCTACTCCCTTGTAGAGGTTTGATATTCTGGTCTTCTCTATGCTTTCCCAGGCATTTCCCGCATCAAAGAAGAGAATGCCGTAGATGTTCTCTGCGATGGGAAACTTGTGCTCGAGCCCCATTATGACCATAGTCCTGCCGCCCACATTCCTGCCGCTTCTCTGTGGACCAATAGACCTGTCAGGGTATCCGCGTAACGCGTTTTCCCCGATTCCTCCGACAAAGAACTTCTCGTACACAGGCACCGTCTTTGGACTCGTGTATCCTCCAACATACCCGACCCTCACCTTCCCCATGAGCACGAATTTCCAGAAAGTGCCGCAGTACCACCTGGTCTCCATGATGTGCTTGTGGAAGTCGACTTCTCCGCCCAGCAGGCCGCCTGCAAACTCCACCGAATAGTGATTCATTGAACCAGTTGTCGCGTTGAAGATGTTGTCCCTCGAATCTCTTGTCAATGAGATTCTTGTTGCGCTCGTGCGCTTGAATCCTTCCTCGAGTTCTTCACCGTACTCCGACAGGTACCCCTCTTCGATGTTGAAGATCCCGAGATCACCGAGAGAATATCTCCAGTACGCCATGGTGTAATCGAGAAAAGGGAAGGGGACGCCGAGTCGGATATCTCCACCTCTGCTTTTCTCATCCCAGTATTCTCGAATTCTAGTGAGATAGTAAAGATCTGCTCCCACTGAAATCGGGTAGTCGAAAAGCCAGGGTTCGGTGAATCCCACCTCCACGTTCTGCTTCCTGCCTCCCTTCTCCACCATGAGGTTAACGGTCTGGCCTCTTCCGAAGAGATTGGGATGCTTGATCTGGAAGTAACCAGCGAGTTTGTCCTCCTGTGAGTACGTAGCTCCAGCTGCTGCTTGCGCTGAGGGTTTCTCTTCGACTTCGAAAATCAGATCAATCTCACTGCCAGAGGTCCTCGAGTCTATGAGAATATTCTGGAAATAGCCGAGGTTGAATATCTCCTGCTGAGAGCGGATCAGCTTCGACCTCTTGAAGATATCTCCCGGATAGATAACGAGTTCCCTCCTTATGACCTTTTCGCGGGTCTGATCGTTCCCCTCGATTTCCACTTTCCGTACTCTTGCAGGTTCACCTTCGCTGACCTGGAATGTGATGTCTACTGTATCTTGCCTCGCCCATTCATCTGGGACAAACTGTGCGTAGATGTATCCTTCATCGTAATAGAGCGAGTACAGCTTCTCCAGGGTGGCATCGACTTTCTCCTTGTTGTAAGGCTCTCCTCTGGAAACCGTCAGCTGGTTTGTGAGTACGTCTACCGAAAAGAATTCGTTCCCCGCGAACTGAATGTCTCCGATGTAATATCGGATTCCTTCATCTACCTTAATCACAATAGTGACCCACTCGTCGTCCTCCTGATAGATGAGTTCCGGCGCCAACACCTCTGCCTCAATGTATCCCTGGCTCTGGTAGAACTTCTCGATCGCCTCGATGTCTTCATCAAGTAGATCTGGTCTGAACTCTGCTGAGCGATACCATTCCTTCTCACGATTCTTCATCAGCTTCTCAATTCTGGAGCCGGGAAAGGCCCGGGTTCCCTCGATCCGGATTTCTCTGATCTTCTGCTTCTTCCCCTCGTCTATCTGGAAGACCAGCGCAGCCCTCCCATCTTCCTCTGTCAACACCGGAGTGATCTGGGTGAGGAGGAACTTCTTCTCCTCGTACAGCTGTTTCAACTTCTGGACGGAGTTGAAGATTTTGTATTGGGAGATCACATCACCTTCGCGTATCTCCAATTTCTGTCTCAGATCTTTCTCTTTGACGTGGCGGTTTCCGTCGAAAGAGAGCTCATCGAGCACCGGATTTTCATCGACTACAATCTTTATGAGAACTTTCCCATCAACCATCTGTGTGTCAGCTCTCACATCCTTGAACAGACCCAGAGCGTAAACTCCTCTGATACAGGCGGAAAGCGCATCGGGTGTCAGGAAGTCTCCTCGCTGGAGGGGACAGGTGGATAGAATGAGAGAAGACTCCACCCTCCTGTTTCCTTCTACGGTCAACTCGCCCACTTCCTGTGTGCTTGCAGTGGATACGAACGCAAGGAGAAGGAGGAGAGGAAGGAATCTCTTCATCTCAGGACAAGATTACGAAGGAATCGCGGTCAATGTCAAGTAAGACGGGGGTTGTATACGATATTTGGCAGTGATTGCGTAGATGACTAAGGGGAATTTCCTCCGTCGGCTTCAAAACTTCACGTCGGCTATGAGGATCAAGCGATATTGGGCTGTATTGTAGAGTGAGTCACCCTGACGCTGGTAGGCCGAGTGGTCGTTGAAGCCTCCTTCAGAAAAACCCCTTAGTCTTGTAGACGCAATCACTGCCAAAACTGAGATGCATCCTGAGACGGCTCGCGGGGATGCGTCTGGGTGTCACACGCTCGGATTCTTCAGTGTGAGGGCCGTCTATCCTTTGGGCTCGTCCTTCTCCATTATCTCTCGGATCTTCCTCTCCTCCCACTCCCTTCCCAGTATTCTCCCGCCAGCGAATACGGTGAATCCGTGGACAACCAGTCCGATTCCCCAGCCGAACAGTGGCCAGTAGAACCACCATTTGCCGGGGGACGTGAGCGCATTCATGAGAAACAAGAAGAGATTGACGACTATGTAGACCACGAGATGCATATAGAAGGATCTCAATTCCTCGACGCGTGCTTTCGCCTTCTTCAGTTTTTCTTCCTGATTCATGTAGGCCCCCTTCATTCTGTTCGCTATTCGTCATCGCGCTTTGCGCGGATTACCTCGACCTTCACCTGGGCGAGAAGCGCTGCCATTGCTCCCAGGGCGACCAGAATGGGAGCGAAGATGGTCATAGCACCGCCCACAGCCACACCCACAGTGAGCGGTATCTCCATGAGCACTTCTCCGCTCTGTTTGCGGATGATGATACGCCGGACATTACCTTCTTCGATCAGCTTTTTCACACGGTCGACGAGTTCACTCCCGGCGATTTCGACTTCTTCAACCCACGTGCGTTCCTCTCTGTTGGTCTTGCTATTCATGTGTACCTCCTGTCGAAGGCATGCTATTCATCAGCCTTCTTTTGCCTCTCTTCGATTCACGGCTTCCAAAGGAAGCGCTTAAGGTCGACACAATCTTTCTCGTCAAAGACGATTCCCTCCTTCTGCAATAGCTCTCTTTGATCTTCATATCCGCATCCATGTGCTAATGATATGGCTCCTTTGCCATTCACCACTCTATGCCAGGGAAGGTGCTCTTTGCGAGAGGATGAGTGAAGTATATAGGCAACCTGACGAGCTGCCCTTGGGTTGCCCGCGTAGTGAGCGATCTGCCCGTATGTGGCAACCTTACCTTGTGGTATACTCCGTATGATCTCTACTACCATCTTGTGGAATGAGCTGCTCATAATACCGCGGTAGTGCCAAAAAGCGCCAATTCGTTCACATCATGCCGGGTTTCTTCTTCTCGAGTGCCCATGTTACTGTCTGATCGATTCGCCACACAATGCCTCCTCGACTGCATCATCGTAAGGTATGCTCGGCGTGTCGGTCTGCTTCTTATAAAAAACCAGCCAGACTTCTTTCGCCCTGGTGTGGTTCTTCCACAGCCAGGCGCGCCACTCTTTGGGATTGCTGACATACAGGTTTTCTTCCCTTTGCATCTCTCCTCCACCGCCGATCGCTGAATGCATTTCAGCTCGCATCTTTCTGGCGTTCCCTCACACCTTCGAGAAGAGACTGTACCCATGTGCGCCTCCTCCAGAGACAGCAGCCTCCCTCACTGATCTGGAGCTGCTCGGGGTGCTGGCGGAGAACCTCTAATAATCTGGATTGGAGCGCATTCTTGAGTGAAACTTCCCTCACATTCGTATCGGAAAAGGGAGCGAACGGACACGGCTCGACGTCACCCTCTGCGGTGACATGGATGAACCCGCGTCCCGCGGCAAGGCAGCCTCCTACTTCCGCCTCGTGACCTGGGACAGCAATGAATAGCGCTGCGTATTCTGAATGGAACCGGTGCATAAGGTCCATCAGACGGTTCCTCTGATCGGGTGTGAGTACCCAATCCTCTGTCCCTTCTATGATCGGAGTGTATTCGAGGTAGAGGAAGAATCTACAACCCAGACCAGCAAGGCCCCCCACGAAGCCGACGTCAGTCAATGTGTTGAATGTATCTCTTGTGATTGTAAGGGATGTTCCAAAGAAGATGGATTTGCTTTTCAGTTTTCTAATGATTCTCTGAAGGCGGTCGTAGACTCCCTTTCCTCTCCGCTCATCCGTATCGCGGGCATACCCCTCGAGGCTCACGAGTGGTATCAGATTCTTCTGGTGCGAGAGTCTCTCCAATACTGGCTCATCAATGAGTAATCCATTGGTGAACATGAGGAAAAGGATCTCGGGGTAATCCTCCGTGATATGGAGGATTTCTGGACGGATCAGTGGCTCGCCGCCGGCGAGAACGAAGAATGAAATGCCAAGTTCCTTCGCCTCATGCATCATCCTTCGTATCTCGCCCTCTGTCATCTCACTGTTCGAAGGAGGATGTAAGGCCTGTGCATAGCAGGCTTCGCACTGGAGGTTGCACCTGGTGGTCACGCTGAATATGAGGATGGGGGGCACGGACACACCTCGCCGCTGCCATTGAGCTCTCAATCGCGCGGCCTTTTGCTGCCAGCGTACCGTCTTGTAGAAGAAGTAAGCCTGACTGGGCTTGCTTACAGTGATGCGCACGGCATCTTTGAAGAAGAGCTTCAGGTTTTCATTCAGCAGTCGGCGATAGTGCCAGAGTTGCCCCTCTTTTGCTTCATCTCTTGAACCTGAAGAATTCACACTCATCTTCTCATTCTGTGATTTCTGTTACAGGTTTTCCTCGCATACCCGTCTCCCTGGGTAGGGACCCACGGCTCACCCTCGGAGTGCATTGATGAAGAGGATGATGTGCGTGATCATCCCCACCGTCATTCATGTTCGGGAATGCTATCGACCATTTCCTCTTCCAGTAGCTCATCCAGCCACTTCAGAATGTCGGGGACGAGTGCATGCAACTCATCTCTCTTTGAGGCGGAGGTGATGACGTCCACGTCGTACTCCTCTGTACGCCATTGACCAGAACCTGAGGTAGTGATGAGTAGGACCTTGTCCAGGTCTTCCGCGCGATCGAGATACGCATTCACATCAGATTGTAGTTTCCACTGTTCGACGGTATGGATGATGACCAATGCATCCCACTCCTCTTCGTCCACCGTGGCGAGCGTGGTCACATCCACGACGCTGATGTACACAGACTTTCCCCTCAGATGTGTAACAAGACTGTCCACCAAGGCTTCTTTGAAGTCGCTGCCCTGGGCCGCGATGAGCACCCTCCGTTCCATTGTGGGACTGTTGACCTGGAAGGGTTCCATGACTCCCTGCCTGTGAAGGAGCAGCCAGACGCCGATGATTATGAAGAGAAGTGCGACCAGGCAACCCACCACAATCAGTGTGATCTTGAGTACTTTCATTCTATCCTCCTGTTTCTGAGTGGACTGTCACTTCTCACTACTCTGACGAAACCTCATAGCCGGATAACGTATGTTCACGATGAGGTAAATAGTACGCGGTCAAACCGAGGTTGTCAAGCACTGGTCAGGAGCGGGCTTCACAAAAAGCCCTTGGTCTTGTACACACAATCACTGCCAGATTTTGCATACAACCCCGGTAGCGTTTTTCACATCTCGACTCGAGGAATTGTGCAGAGTGAGGACGACGCCGTTTTCTTCCTGGTGGCCCGCGCACACCGATGTAGTCGCCAATGGGAACGACGTATCAATGATGATCAGTGGGAGCGGTCGCACGCAGGCCATTCAGTGTGATTCTCTCGGCGGGTGGCCTAAGTCCAGAAGGCCTTGACATCCGGTACCTTCAGGGATATATATTAAAGGAGTATGCGCACTGTCTCCCTGGCCACTGTGGGGTGCAAGCTTAACCAATACGAAACACAGCTTCTCACCGAGAACTTCAAGCTGAACGGCTTTCGGGTGGTAGCTTGCGCTGAAGATGCCGACGTTGTGGTGATTAATACATGTTCTGTCACGTCGAGGGCGGAGGCCACCGCGAGGAATCTCGTGTACCGGAGCACAAAATTGTCCCCCAAGCCCTACGTGGCGATCACAGGTTGCTACGCGAAGAGAAAGAAAGATGAACTCCTTCGAATTGATGGTGTTGATTTCGTGGGCGCGAGCGGGGAGTTACTCGATTCCCTGGGCTACATCGAAAGAACCAGCCACATTTCATCCTTCAATGGCCATACCAGAGTCTTCGTGAAAATCCAGGACGGGTGTGATAACTTCTGTGCATTCTGCGTACTTCCATACATAAGAGGGAAGCCGCAGAGCAGGGGCAGAGATGAGCTTTTCGAAGAGGTTTGCATACTGTGCCGGGGTGGTTATCGGGAAATAGTCCTCACCGGAATAAACATTGGCAATTACGCAGACGATGGAGTAGACCTCACTGGGCTCTTGAAGAATCTGGAACAGATCGATTCGCTCAAGAGATTGCGCCTCAGTTCCATAGAACCGACACACGTCACGGACCGTTTTCTTGATTATATGTGCCATTCGAGCAAACTCTGCAGCCATCTCCACATACCCCTACAGAGCGGAGATGCAACAATTCTTCGGCGGATGGGAAGAAGATACACATCTGGAGACTACTCATCGCTTATACATCAGCTGAAACAAAGGCTACCGGATGTGGCGATAGGCGCAGATGTCATGGTAGGTTTTCCAGGAGAGACGAAGAGCAGATTCGACAACACGGTAGCCCTGATCGAAACGTTGCCTCTCTCCTACCTTCATGTGTTCCGCTATTCTCCCAGAGATGGCACAGCTGCCAGCAAGCTCGGTGATGAGGTGGCAGAGGACGAAAAGAAACGGAGGTCCGCACAACTCATATCTCTGGGTCGACGGAAATGGAAGGACTATTGTGAAGCTTTCGTGGGCAAGGAGATGGAGGTACTCATTGAACATCGGAGAGAACCGAAATCCGGAAGGCTTGTAGGACTTTCGTCAAACTACATCCGAGCTCTGATGGATGGAGAGGACTATCTGATGGGAAGATTCCTGACCGTCCGACTGCAGAGGAGCACGGGCAGGTATTGCGAAGCTGAAATCGCATAGGTATGCAGGATTATTATTCAGTTCTTGGGATTTCGAGGACCGCGTCACAGGATGACGTAAGGAAGGCGTTTATTGGCCTGGCGAAGAAAAGCCATCCTGACATTCAGCCAAAGGTCGGGGACTGGAGACTGGCAAATGACATGTTCGCATCGATTGCGGTTGCGTACAACACACTCATAGACCGGGAAAAGCGAATTGACTACGACCAGAAGCTGGCAACCGGCTTCGCCCACATGGACGGCACACGCAAGAACCACGCAAGGACGACCTTCAAGCTTGGTGTGCAGTGTTTCAAGAGCGGGTATCACAGGAGAGGCTATCACTACTTTAAGGCGTGCTGCAAGCTGGATCCGGAAAATCCCCAGTACTGGAGTCACCTGGGACTCAGTGCGATATATTCAGGGTGTTCTCTCGAGGAAGCTGTCATGTACGGCAAGAAAGCCATAGAACTACAACCCTCAAGTGCTCAGTATCACATCAATCTGGGGATTATCTATAAGAGGGGCGGGAAGCAATCGGATGGAAAAAGAGAGTTCAAGACGGCTCTGAAGCTTGACAAGAACAATCTGCAGGCTAAGGAGTTTCTGAAGAGCTGAGGAGGAAAGAGAAGGAGGTGTC
>Ga0209636_10006347_pt1 | contig 12077 bp, 15 predicted proteins | sample DeeMarSWOR152_54_FD_187464 | JGI IMG/M metagenome (GOLD analysis project Ga0209636, IMG submission 187464) | Marine sediment microbial communities from White Oak River estuary, North Carolina - WOR-1-52-54 (SPAdes) (version 2) | ecosystem: Environmental > Aquatic > Marine > Intertidal zone >...
GAGGGGAGGAAGGTAAAGATAGGAGATCTCGTGTATGGGCTCAAGTAAAATTACAGGGTGTTCAGAATCTTGATAAAGAGAAAATAGGAGAAGGTGTAATATTATTAACAGGTTTTGTTGAGACAAGCTTTCCCTATCTTACTATTTTAGATAAAACTTTATACAAAACTTACACATATCTTTATTATAACAATCAAATAAGGTATTACCTGGAAGAAGCAAGACGACGTTTCCAAACTTTAGAAACAGAACTTAAAAGAGAAATAGGATTAATTGAGTGATAAAACATGTTTTTGGATAGATTTAGAAAAAAGAAAAAGGAGGAGCTAAAAGTTCCAAGCACCGCATCTACAAGATTACCAGAGGATTTGGAAAAATTTAGAGTAGGTCCTCAAACATCATTTGATAGACCAATTGAAGTTTTTGAACGTCCATCAACTCATCCTATTCATACTTCTAATGATAAAAAACATCCATTAGATAAAACAGATTTAATATTACAAAAACTAGATACAATAGATGCTAGGCTAAGGTTTATAGAAGAGAAACTTAAGAGATTTTAATTATCTCCTCTTTAATTTCCTTTTTGATTTCTTTCTTTTAGTTTTGGGCTTGGACTCTGTCTTTGGTCTAGCTTTTGATTTCAACTTTAATCTTCTTAATCTAGAGTTCTCGGGATATTCTTCTTTTACTTTTCTTTCAACCTCATCCTCTAAACCAAGTTTCTCGCACATTTCTTTGAATCTGTTTCTTATTGTAACTTCAGTAACACCAATAGCATCTGCTATTTCTCTCTGAGTTCTTTTTTCTCCTTCAAGCACAGCCGCTATATACAAAGCAGCAGCTGCCACACCCGTTGGACCCTTTCCTGATGTTGCTTCTAGACTTTTTGCCTGTCTCAAGAATTTTAAGGCTTTAGCCTGAGTCTTATCACTTAGACCAAGCATAGAAGCGAATCTTGGAACATAATCTTTTGGTAGTGCTGGAAGGATTCTCATACTTAACTCTCTGGCTATATACCTGTAGGTTCTTCCAATTTCTCTCTTTTCTACACCAGAAGCTTCTGCTATCTCTTCTAGTGTTCTAGGTGTTCCCATTTCTCTGCATATAGTATAGAGTAAAGCTGCTATCACAGACTCCATTGACCTTCCTCTTACTAAACCTCTATCAACAGCTTGTTCGTATTTTCTTGCAACTTCTTCATGAACAGATCTAGGTAACCCAAGAAAAGAGACTAATCTTTGAAGCTCTGAAAGAGCAAAAGACAGATTTCTATCCTTTGATTCAACTAATCTCTTTTGCCATTTGGTCAATCTGTAATATTGAGCTCTTTTTATTGGAGTAACTTTAAAGAGTTCTCCCCTACCTCTTCCAATCTCTGTAGTTAAACCTTTATCATGTTTAGTGTGAGTCAATGGAGCACCTGCTCTTGTCCTTCGTGATATTTGCTCATCATCAAAAGCTCTCCATTCAGGTGAAGTGTCAATCATTGATTCTTCGAGAACTAATCCGCATTTAACACAAACAGTTTCTCCTCTGCTTGCGTCTTCCCTAAAATATTTAGACCCACATTCAGGACATCTTAATCTTCTTGTTTCTTTTGTGGCCATATTAATACCATATTTACTATTTAGTAGTAAAATTTAAATTATAATATCTATATTTATACTTTTCTCCCTATATAAAGCTTTCTATCCTTTTTAAAGTTTTCTATTACCTATAATATGATAGATTGTATGTTTCCTTTAGCTGCTATAGAAAGGATCTCTAGAAAAGCTGGAGCCAGAAGAATATCGCCAAAAGCTATAAAGGAGTTAGAGACGATTGTAGAAGAAATAGGCCTTGAAATAGCCTTAGAAGCCGCTCAAGCTGCCAGATACGCCAAAAGAAAGACTATTTTGAAGGAAGACATAAAATTAGTTGCTGAAAAGGTTTGAATTTTGTAAAAATTATCTATTTTTGTATAAAAAAACAAAAAGAATTGCTATAATAATAAATAAAATACTGAAAATTGTAAATGAACCAAGGAGAATGAAGGTACCTGTAAATGGGCTAATAACTACAGCGGTTTGTGGAGTATTAGAAGCTACTACAATCGGTTTTCCTTCTTTTATTATTTCTAAAAAATATGAATTTTGTGAATAAAGTATCCAAATCATAAAGAGAGATATTAGTAAATTAATAACTATTAGACTCTTCCATAAATCTGAAAATTTAGATATACTCATAATTAATAATTAATTGATTAAATTTAAATAAAATAAGTCTAGTTGCTGGAAGGGTGTGAAATCCTAATTTTTATATTCTATAACTACCTTTATTCTTATACATGGTTACAACAAGAGCAACAATAAAAAACCTTAAACCAGGAAGGTTCTGTGTTATAGATGGTGAACCTTGTAAAGTTTTAAACATAACAACTTCTGCTCCCGGAAAACATGGAGCAGCGAAAGCTAGACTAGAAGCTGTTGGTATTTTTGACAACAAGAAAAGATCAATAGTAAAACCTGCTCATACTGAAATAGAAGTCCCTATAGTTGATAAGAGAGTAGGGCAAGTTCTTTCAATATCCGGAAATGTGGCCCAATTAATGGATATGGAAACTTATGAAACCTTTGATGCTGTGATACCGGAAGAAGTAAAAGCAGGAATAAAGGAAGGGGGAGAAGTCATTTATTGGGTTATAATGGGGAAAAAAATGATAATGCAAAACAAATAGATTTCTTTATTCGTATCTTAAAGCTTCTACTGGTTGTAATTTTGCTGCTTTTCTTGCAGGCCAAAGACCAGAAACAATTCCAACCCCAGTAGAAAATATTAGGCTCCATATCATCATTTCTGTTGTTACTGTTGCTTCAAATGTTACTGGAATCAAATCTGTTGCAAACAGGTTTATTAAATAGGATATACCAATTCCAACCGCAAGCCCTATAATTCCTCCTAGAAGACCCAATAATGCTGACTCTACTAAGAATATTTGTATAACATCATAGTTGGTAGCCCCTAAAGCTTTCATAACACCAATTTCTTTCGTTCTCTCCATGACAGAAATGAACATGGTGTTGGCTATACCAACACCAGCAACGACTAAAGATATAGAAGCGATACCAACGATCACAAATGAAAGAACAGCGAATATTGAACTTGTCATCTCAGTCATTTGTTCACTTGTTAAAGTTATAATTGTGTTATCACCGTATTTATTTTCTAACTTTTTTTCTATTCTTTCAGCAACATCATCAATATTTTTTTGATTAGAAGCTTGTACATATATCAAAGTCAAAGAATCCTTTCCTCCAACAAGATTTCTCATGTCTTCTAAGGTTAAGTAAACATTTTGATCATCTTGAGCATTTCCAACTGATTTAAGATTTCCAATAATTTTGAACTTTTTATCTTTTATATATAAGGTATCCCCAACTTTAACCTCATCTTCAAATATATCATCTACAATTCTTGAGCCTATAGCCACGACACCACTTTCCCCCTCATTAATTGATCTTCCCTCATTTATCTCAAATATCTTCATCTCTAAAAACAGTTTATTGTATGCTTCTTCAGTCGCACCTGAAACATATGTCGATATCACTTCATCTTTGTATCTAACAGGAAGAGTTTTAAATAGTAACCCTGCTGCCATTTTAACGCCACTTATATCTTCAACAATTTCAACATCATTATCCACTAAACTCTCGCCAGTAAATGCAGCTAGACTTAAACCTTGTTCATCACCTGGCATCACGAGTATTTTATCAGAACCCATTGCTTCAAGTTGTTCAGAAAGTGATATTTCTAAACCTGTACCCATAGATATTAAACTGATTATTGCAGCTATTCCAATAACTATACCTAAAACTGTCAGAACTGAACTAAGCTTCCTATGCTTGAAAGTATCTAGTGCTATTTCTAAGCTTTCTTCAAGTATTTTCATCACCTAACCATATCTTAAAGCTTCTACAGGTTGTAGCTTTGCTGCTCTTCGTGCAGGGAAAAGACCTGAAACAATTCCAACAAAAAATGAAAATAATAAAGTCATAATAATCATTTCTATTGTCACAACTGCTTTAAATTCAACTGGTAACACACTTCCTGCAGCAATTGTTATTATTTGTGATATAATTGTTCCTAATATAGTTCCCACTATACCTCCTATAAGCCCTAGCAAACCAGCTTCGATTAAGAATATCTGTATAACATCATAGTTGGTAGCCCCTAAAGCTTTCATGACACCAATTTCTTTTGTTCTCTCCATGACAGCAGTAAACATAGTATTAGATATTCCTACACCGGCGACAACTAAAGATATAGAAGCTATTCCACCAACCACAAAGGAAAGGACAGAAAATATTGATGATACACTTTCAGCTATCTGCTGGCTTGTGGTGGCTTGATAGTATCCTTTGCCATATTCCTTTTCAAGCTCTTCTTCTATTTCATCAGCAATATCTTCTATTCTTGATACATCGGAGGCCTTTGCTATAATCATTGTTATAGAATCTTTACTTCCTGTAATATCTCTCAATTGCTCCATTGGTATAAATATTGCATTATCACGTTGATTATTTGCAGTTGATTTCAAAATCCCTATAACCCTAAATTTAGTATCCTTAACATACACAGAATCACCAATATTAACCTCTCTTTCAAAGAGATCCAAAGCAGCTTTCTTTCCAAGAACTGCAGCTCCTTTCTCATTTGGTTCAAAATATCTACCTTTATTTATCTCGAAAACTTTCATCTGAGAAAAGACTTTTTCTGTATCTTCTGATCTTAACCCCATAACAGATGTCATCAAAGTTTCTTTTCGATATTTAACAGGAAAAGAGTTAAATAAAAATCCTATAGCTATTTCGACACCATTTACATTTTCAATCATATCTATATCGCTTTCTTTTAAACCTTCACCAAAGAGGGCAGACATAAGAACATCTGAACCTGATCCCGAAGTGATAATTATCTTATCTGAACCCGCAGCCTCAAGTTGTTCTGCAACTGCATATTGAAGACCTTCGCCTATAGACATCAAAGAAATAATGGCTGTTATACCAATAACAATTCCTAAAATCGTTAGTGAAGAGCTAATTTTTCTATGCTTTAAGCTATCAAGAGACAATTCCAAACTTTCTCTAATCAATTAAATCACTTCTTCTTTCTTTTTCTATAATACCAAACAGCTGCAACTGCAACTACAAGAACTACGAATATCATTGTAAAGTCAAGAGGTGCATTTCCTGGAACAGCTTCAACAACCTTTTCTACAGTATATTTGTTCTGGAATTTGTCTCTGTAGGAAATTTCTAGTTTTATTGGATATTTTCCAGATACTCCTCTTAGATCTTGTAGCAGTTCTATTGTATCTGAATCATCTGGATCTAAACTTCCTATGTAGAATTCTTTTGAACCATACTCTGATGTCGCTTTTATAGAAATAAATTCTGCAGAACCTGTTCCACTGTTTGAAATTGTTATTTCAGCCTCTCCCACACCCCCATAATAAAAACTTGTGCCAGAATCTGCAGAAACAATAAAATCAGCCTCTCCACTAATTTTTGTTCCAATTTTACTTGTTTCTGTATACCTAGTGCTTTTAGTTTCGTCATAATAACTTAGACTGACTTCTATTGACTCTATACCTACCGAGGCCTCCGGATTGATTATAATTGAAAATTCTACATTCTCTTTTTCAGGAGCCTCTAAACTATCAATTAAAACTTCTCCACTTGAACTTGATACAATGAAGAGATCGCTTTGACTCAATTTTATTTTCAAGTCTTTTGCAGGTCCATCGCCAGCATTTACAACATCAAATGATAATGTTGTAGTTTTTCCTGGTTCTGGACTTGTATCATAGTTTACATTTTCAATCTGAAGTATAGGATATCTCCTTATAGAGACTGGAATAGAAAGTGTTTTACTATAGCTTGAAGAAGTTCCTGCGTAATATTCGACTTTCAATGAAACAAAAGAAGTTGAAGAAATTGCCTTTTCATCGACTTTTATTGATATCGACCCCTGTTGTGATGATGTAGACGAGATTGCTCCTAATACTAGTTCACTAACCCCCGAGGTCAGTTTCAAATATGGCCCTAAAGTAGGTCTGACGAATACATTAGTTATCTCTGTTAAACCTGTATTTGTAAATGTTAAGGTTATGGTAGCTTCACTGTTAGGCCTTAAAATTTCTGTTGAGAGTTGCCAACTAACGCTTAGAGAAGGTGCTGCTTCTACCAATGAAACTGATAAAAGCAGTATAATACCAAAAACAATAAGTTTTCTCATCTTTTACCTCCTTTAAATATTTGACCATCCTTTAAATAAATTTTCTTTTTACAATACGAAGCAATGTTTCTATCATGTGTGACTATTATTAGAGTTAAGCCTCTTTTTTTATTTAGTTCCTTTAAAACATCTAGTACCTCTTTTCCAGATTTAGAATCCAAGTTGCCAGTAGGTTCATCAGCCAATATAATATCTGGATCATTTGCCATTGCTCTTGCAATAGCAACTCTTTGAGTTTCTCCTCCGCTTAATTGTGATGGATAGTGGTGCATTCTTTTACCAAGACCAACTAGTTCCAATAGTTTCTTTGCTCTTTCTTCTCTATTAGGAAAAGCACTAAAAATCATTGGAAGTTCAACATTTCTTAATGCTGTAAAATTTGGTATTAAATTAAAAAATTGGAAGATGAAGCCTATGGTTTTTCTCCTTATTCTAGCTATTTCGTTATCATCTAACTTTGAGACATCTTTACCATTAACATAAATCTTTCCAGAAGTAGGTCTATCTAAACATCCAATCATATGAAGAAGGGTTGATTTTCCAGAACCGCTAGGTCCCATTATTACTATCGAATCTTTTTTCTTTATTTTTAGACTAACATTGGTCAAAGCATGGACAGGTATCTCTCTCTGTCTATATATTTTACTAACATTAGAAAGTTCAACCACCGGTCTCATTTTATCACTTTTTAATCATCTCTTTCTCTGCATTCTCCAACATTTCAATAAAATATTAAAACAATATTTAAAGATTTCCGTTTAACCAATATTTATATTTTCCAGCTTAATAGACATTATGGACGATTTAAACGAGTTCCTTGATTTTTATAATAAAAACAAAAATCGTATAAAGAAATTTCTGGAAAGTTTTGAGAAAAATAATGAAGAGAAACAAATATTAGGTGAGTTAGTATTTTGTTTATGTACTCCTCAATCAAAGGCAAAATATTGTAGAGAATTTGTAGAGTCTATAAAGACTGATAATACTTTATTTTCTCTAAGTTTAGAAGATCTGAGAAAAAGGATGAATAGAATAAGGTTTTCAGATAGAAAGGCTGAGTTCATAATTGACGCTAGAAAAAAATTTCCTGAAATAAAAGAAAAGATAATTTCAGGTTATCCTGACCTTAGAGAATGGCTAATAAAGAATGTTAAGGGGATTGGAATGAAAGAATCTGCACATTTCTTGAGAAATCTTGGTTTTAGAGGAGTCCCAATAATAGATATTCATGTACAAAATTTCCTAAGAAAATTAGGACTTTATGATAATCATAAAGGGGGATTAACAAAGAAACGATATTTAGAGCTTGAGAAAAAATTCTTGGATTTAGCAAAAAAACTAAATATACCACCAGATGAATTAGATATTGCAATATGGCTTTTTGAATCAGAAGAAAAAGAATTCTACGGTTAGCCGCCTATTTTCTTAACAGGAGAAAGCGCAAATAATTTTGAAAGTTTTTCTATTAGTCTTTTCTCGTACGTTATGAGATCTGATGCAGTTACTATGCCCACGAGTTTTCCTTGATATATAACAGGAAGTCTTTTGATGTTATGCTCTGTCATAATATCTGCTGCCTCCTCTAATGATTTCTCTGGGCTGATAGTTATTAAATTTTTACTCATTATCTCTTCTATTTTTGTTTCTTCAGCATTCTTTCCTTCAGCAACAACATCTATAACTATGTCTCTCTCTGTTATAATTCCGATAGCCTCCCCAGAACCAGACACAACTATCAAAGATCCTATATCGTTTTCTTTCATAATCTGCGAGGCATCCTTTACGTTATCTGTAGCCCTCACTGTTTTTACATCTTTTATCATAACTTCGATTACTTGCATGCTATTCTATTATAAGATTTATTTATTTAAATTTTATCTGAATCTCTTAGAATACTTCTTGGCCATCTCTTCTACAAAAGGCTTCAATCCTAATCCTAGTGCAATCGCAACCCCTAAAGCAACAGCAGAAACTATTATAAGAAGTATTCTATCTGTTAATTCTGTAAGTCTTTCTATTCCTACTAATGGTAGTGCTGCAGATATTGAAATGTAGATTATTAAAAAAAATACTAGTTGTCCTACAACTTCACCATAGAGAGTTTTTGATTGTATAACCTTATCCTTTAAGTAACCAGCTAAACTATAGCCAACCAACAATATAATTGAAGCTTTTATAATACCTATCAAAAATTCTATGACAGAACTGACTAAGTCTATTATTACTTGAATACCTAAAGCATCTGCAGCTATTATAATAAATATAAAGTATATGACCCATTTGAATAACATTGAAAATGCATCTGAAAGTTTTAGTTTTATTTTTTCACTTTCAATGATATACTCATCTAGCTTAATTCTGCTTAAAATCTCTTTAACTATTTTTCCCACAATTTTTCCAATTATGAAACCAATTACAAGCCATAAGACAGAAATTGTAAAGGGAAAAAGATTTGCTAAGAAGCTGTTCCATAACTCGCCTAGTATTTCCTGTATTACCATTTTTTTCACCTAAAACTTTATCTATTTCCTTCTTTATAAATCTAATCGATAAAAAATGTCGTTTAAAGGCATTCTAAAACGTATAAAACCAACTAAGAGAGAAAAGAAACAAATGAAGAAGTTTACAGACAATTTGATAAAAAAAATTAAAAAAATGACAAAGGAAGCAAAACCATTGGTTTGTGGGTCGATTGCCAAGAACACTTGGATATCAAAAAATAAAGAAATTGATTTGTTCTTACTCTATCCATCATCAATCTCAAAAAAGGAGCTTGAAAAACGAGGCTTAGAACTAGCCAAAAAAATTGTAAAAGAATCAAAGGGAAGATATGAGATAGCTTTTTCCGAGCATCCCTACCTTAGGGCATATATTAAAGATTTTGAGATTGACATAGTTCCCTGTTATTCTATAAAAGACCCTGAAAAAATAAAATCTGCTGTTGATAGAACGCCTTTCCACGTGAAATTCGTTCAAAAAAATCTGAAAAAACCAGATGACGTTAGATTGTTAAAACAATTTTGTATAGCAAACAAATGTTATGGTGCAGACGCTAAAAATCAAGGTTTTTCAGGTTACCTCTGTGAACTTTTGATAATAAAATATAAAGACTTTATGAATTGCGTTAAAGAAGCTTCAAAATGGAGAGCAGGAGAATTGATAAGTTTTACTCAATTAGACAAGAAGTCAACCTTGAAAAAATTCAAAACTCCTTTGATATTTATAGACCCAGTTGATAAGAACAGAAATGTAGGAGCGGCTGTCTCAGTAGAGTCCTTTTATAGATTTGTTAAAGCATGTAAAGATTTTATTGAAAATCCGTCTTCAAAATTCTTTTTGCTTAGGAAAACAGAACCATATTCCTCCAAAACTTTGTTTAAAAGAATTAAAAAAAGAGGGACAAGTTGGTATCTTTTAAAATTCAAAAAACCTAAAATTTTAGAAGATGTTCTCTACTCTCAAATGAGAAGATGTAAAAAAGCATTAGACCGTCTTTTAACTGAAAATGGTTTCAGAGTTTTAAGATCTACTTTTTATTGTAATGCTGATTGCTTTCTAATTTATGAAATGGAAATTTCGCATGTCAGTAAAGTCACGAAACATGTTGGACCTAATGTTTATAGTAAACACGCTGAACGTTTTCTTAAACATTATAGAGAGAATAAAACCTTTATAGAAAATGATAACTGGGTTGTGGAGATAGAAAGAGAGTTTACTTTTGCCCTTCAATTTTTGAGAAATTTAATTAAGAAATCTGAGAAGGAACTTTTAAAGAAGGGCATACCAAGTAAGATAGTCCCAAAGATAAAAAAATGTAATATTTATGGTGATAATAACTTTTTGAAAGGAATAAACAATTCCCCTAAAGAGTTTAAGTCATTCTTTAGAGAATGGTTTGAAGAAGATTTATTTTAAGTGATTGGATGCCTGAACCAATTAAAATAACTTTTTTAGGAACTGGCGCAGCAATACCAAGTTTAAGGAGACATGCATCTGCAATTCTATTACAATATGGACCAGACTATATACTTTTTGATTGTGGTGAAGGAACCCAATTAAGATTAGAGAAAGCTAGAGTTTCACCAATGAAAATAGATAAAGTATTTATAACTCATTGGCACGCAGATCATTTTGCTGGTTTGTTACCTTTAATAGAAACTTTACATCTATCAAGAAGAAAAGAACCTCTAATAGTTTATGGCCCCGAAGCAACAAGATTTATAGATGCCTTGGTAGAGTTAAGTTATTGGGGAATAGGTTTTGAAGTATCTCCTTATGATTGTGGGGAAGAAGAGATTGAAAAAATTTTTGGAAATGAAAATTATGACATATATTCGATAAGGGTTCTGCACTCTGTCCCAGCAGTAGCTTATTGTTTAAAGGAAAAGGATACTTGGAATATTGACGTAAAGAAAGCAAAAAAAATTGGACTTTATGGTAAAAAGTTGAGAAAGATAAAAGAAGATGGAAAAATAAAAGTTGGTAAAAAAATTGTAAAGATTAATCAAATTGCTAAAAAAAGACTTGGTAAAAAAATTGTTTATTCTGGTGATACAGAAATATCTAAATCTTTATTCCAATTCGCCAAAGGAGCAGATTTGCTTATACACGACGCAACATTTGCAGAATCTATAGAAGAGAGACCACATGCTTCAGCTCTTGATGTGGCTAAAATGGCTAAAAGGTATGAAATCAAGAAGCTAATCTTAACACATTTAAGTAGAAGGTATAAAGATCCAAAGGAAGTTCTTAAAACAGCAAAAACTGCTTTCAAGAATGTTGTTGTTGCAGAAGACCTAATGAGAATAACTTTAAAATGATTAAATGAAAGTTTTGAAAACCATAAAACTATTGGAGAAAAATTATCCGGGTGTAAGATATTACTTAAACTTCTCTAATCCCGTAGAACTTCTAGTCGCAGCTATACTATCTGCCCAAGTTAAAGATGAGAAAGTAAACGCAACGACTCCCTTTATATTTAAAAAATATAAAAAAACTAAAGACTATTCCAAGCTAGATCCTGAAAAATTTGCGAAAGAAATAAAGTCTATAACATTTGCTAGAATGAAAGCAAAAAATATAATCAATGCTTGTAAGTTACTCGTAGAAAAAAATAATGGCAAAGTTCCGCAAAAGATGGAAGATTTAGTTAGATTGCCGGGAATAGGGAGAAAAACTGCTAACACCATTTTGATAAATGCTTTCAAAAAAACTGTTGGAATACCAGTAGATACACATGTTATAAGATTATCTTATAGACTTGGCTGGACCAAGAGCAAAAAGCCAGATGATATTGAACAATATCTAATGAAGATTATACCTAAAAATAAATGGGCTAAAATAGCTTACCTTTTAAAGGCTCATGGAAGAGCTGTCTGTAAAGCACTAGTACCTAGTTGTAGTATTTGTTTTTTGAATAAAATCTGTCCCAAAAAAGGAGTAACAAAAAGCAAGTGATTTATTGAAATTAGAAGAATATAAGAAAAAAAGAGATTTTAGAAAAACAACAGAACCTAAAGCTGAAGTAAAAAAATCTAAAGATAAACCTATCTATGTTGTTCACAAACATTGGGCAAGACGTCTTCACCATGATCTTAGACTTGAATTTGATGGTGTTTTAAAAAGCTGGGCAATTCCAAAAGATCCTATCGAAGCTAAGAGAAAAAGAATATTAGCTGTTGAAGTTGAGGAACATCCTATTGACTATGCCAATTTTGAGGGCATAATACCAGAAGGCAACTATGGAGCAGGCAGAGTAAAAATATGGGACAAAGGAACATTTGAATTGATTGAAAGAA
>Ga0209636_10006348_pt1 | contig 12075 bp, 9 predicted proteins | sample DeeMarSWOR152_54_FD_187464 | JGI IMG/M metagenome (GOLD analysis project Ga0209636, IMG submission 187464) | Marine sediment microbial communities from White Oak River estuary, North Carolina - WOR-1-52-54 (SPAdes) (version 2) | ecosystem: Environmental > Aquatic > Marine > Intertidal zone >...
GCCTTTGGCAATACCATCCAGAGTAATTCCCATACCATGTTTCTTAAATCCTATGGTTTTTCCACTGAGAGAAATTAGTTCGGCATCAACAAGTTCCAAGAGTTCAGCGATCCTTTCCTGACTTAGCAGGACATTCTCTGGATCCTTATAGGATCTCAGGAATAGATCCAAGAGCGGTTTCACGGTGATATCAAAAAGGTGATTGCTTATTTGATGGTAATGCATGGATTTCTTAATTACAAAGGAAAGTTCAGGAGGAGCCTCCTTGAGAAATCCGTAGTGATTCAGCTGAGCGACAGGTGTAGCAGGATCATGCCTGCTCATCACTTTTGTCAGTCTTTCTATCTCTTCAAAGGCTACCGCCACTGCCTCCTCGGCATGGTCTCTGGAGGAACTAAGGACCGTGATAGAAACGATAGTCCCCATGCCCACCCTAGACTTTGAGACCTTATACAGTCTTCTGTCAAACTTTACCGCCTCAGCCAAGGGTGCTCCTATAGCGCACGTTGTCAAGCCAAGCCCAGTTACACCGGAGATCTTCAGAAAGTCCCTCCTATCTATGTATCCATGCTCCATTAATTGGTAGGATTCTCTTACCATTGTATCCCCCAGAGAGTTTTTCTCGTCTATATCACTTGACTCGATTGATTACAAGATTCTTTTCTATATTGCATACATTTTTTCCTCCTATTTCTTTTCCACGGTCATTTCGTGCGCCTGTTTCCCATTCTTAATGGACAGGGTGAACTTTACTGATCTACCATGTATAAGGTGTTTTTCCGATTGTCTTCTGAGAACAGCAAAGTCTGCTGTCTCCAGAAAGGATCTGAGAAGCTCTATTTTTTCCTCAAGTTTCTTATTCTCTTTTCCTTTCTTGAGATATTCATCGACACTTCTCCAGTATTCCCTCTTAGCTATGGTCTCAATACAGTGGGATATGGTTGGAATAAGTTCAATCCGGATTGTCACTGTATGACACCTCCCCTTTTTTCCTCACCTTGTCTGGCCGGTCTTAGTACCACACAGACAAAATCATTGGTCAACATTTAAATCTAAATCCTGTAAGGGATATCTATGGCTCATCAGAGCACTATTAACCTTGCCGGAGCAAAACCGGAAGAGCTTCAAAAGGAACTCAAAAAGGGAGGAAGCTCTTTATGGAAACAGAGCAGAATTATTTTCCGCCTCAGGACAATAGACGTTCCGAGACAGTTCAAGCGTCTGGATTGTTTTCTTTTTTGAGGAATATTCTTCCGTTTGTAAGACCGCGTAACGAGGCATGTTGCACCAAGAAGACTATCAATCCTAACATAATAGTAGGAATAAATCCCGCAGCATGAAGGAGGATTGCCATTGATAGTGCCTTTTCACGGCTGAAACCATAGAAGATCAGGCCATATTGACATGCCAGGTGAAATGTCCCGATATATCCAGGGGCCGAAGGTATTGTGACACTAAAGCACAGTAACACCAGGATAAAAAAAGGGGCTAAGAAGGGCAGGGACATACCCATGGAAAGACCAAGGATATAGATCTGAAATACAGTAAGACACCAGAGGGTAAAGGAGTAAAATATTACTGCCACAAGCTGTGCTGGGCCCTTAACAAGGACAAGCCCGTCGCTGAAATCCTTAAGCATAGTAACGAGCCGTTGTCGTGCCTTCCCTGGCAAGAAGAAGAGTAAACTCTCAGTGATATTGAGAAAGGTTTGGGTCTTTTCCTTGAGACCTATAAGAAGGAGAATTGAAAATAGAAAGACAACGAGAAAAAGGAATCCCCCTGTCCTCAGGGCCTTTCCTGTTGATTCCCACCCAGTAGGGAAATCGGTAGACAGGAGAACGAACAGTAATATGAGAAGAATGGTAAAGACATCAAAGAGTCTTTCAGTAACAATGGTTGCTAGTGACGAGCTTTTGCTTATCTTTTCCATGCGTCCAATGTAGTTGGCCCTTATGAATTCACCCAAGCGGGCTGGAAGGACACAGTTGGCAGCAAAACCTATTACTGTAGAAGAAAATAGTGTGGATAGACCTATTTTCTTTATTGGCTCCAAAAGGTGAAACCATCTGAGGGCCCTGATTAGATAGAAAATGAACGTTAACAGAACAACCAGGATAATAAAGGGAAGGCTGCTAGTTCTAATGGAGAGAAAGATAAGCCCCATATCCACATTGCGGAATGCAATATACAGGAATGCACTACTGACTAAAACTCCTACCCAGAATTTTCGGTTCATAGTCTGTTTTTTTCTTTCCGAAAAAACTCCCTTGCCTGCTCAATATCTCGGCCAATCTGTTGAGAAAGCTCTTTAGCACTGGCAAAGGTTATCTCATCCCGCAAGCGGGAAAGGAAATTGATCTTAATCCCCCTTTTTAATATATTAGAGGATAAATCAAGAATATAAGTCTCAACCGACAGGTTTTTATCCTTGAATGTTGGATTGAAGCCTATGTTGGTCAATCCTTGATAAAGCTTGCCCTCTAAATCCACAGTGACAACATATACACCTTCCTTTGGTATGAGCTCATCAGCCAATTTCAGATTCGCTGTAGGATAGCCTAATAGAGGCCCACCCCTATTCCTACCTCTCATGACCTCTCCTCTGATCTGGTAGTTTCTTCCAAGCAGTTCTTTTGCCTCAGAGACTTTCCCTTCCGTAATAAGGTTACGAATTGAGGTGCTCGATACCAGACGCTTTCCCACATAAACAGGCCCCACTTGACTGACCCGGAAATTGAACTGTTTGCCCATTTCCTTTAAGAGGTCAATATTGCCTTCTCTGTTATGGCCAAAGGCATAATCGTAGCCGACTACGATCTCTTTGATCCGTAGACGATCCACGAGGATATTCTTCACAAAATCTCTAGCGGAAATAGCAGCAAATTCCAATGTAAACCGTATCAAGAGAAGAATATCGATCCCTTGGTTTGTCATCAGCTCTTTTTTCTGTTCGAGCAGGGTTATGAGTGGTTTTGCCTTCTTGGGAGACGTTATCTTCATAGGGTGTGGCTCAAAGGTGACTACCATAGACGTTCCATTTAGATCCTTGGCCCTCTCCATAACCTTTCCAAAGATAGCCTGATGCGCCCAGTGTACCCCATCAAAGTTCCCTATAGTGACTACAGGGTTTTTGATATCTTCAGGGAGATTACTAAGAGTGTAAATAGTGGTCATAGAACTGGAGCCCCTTTCTTTAAAGTCAGTGAGTTTCACCCCCTTATCTCAAGGCGATCTTTCAGGTTATGTGCATGACTCTATAGTTTTCTACGATTTTATCTCTTGACTTTCTTGAAGCGTTTGCTGAAGGTTGTTTACCCTATTTTCTGTTTTTTCACAACCCTTATCGTGTAGTTCAATGAGAAAGGCTTAAAGGTGTGCGAATGGAAAAGATACATTGTGATCGAGAAGCTCTGAATAGATGCCTGGCGGACTTTGACAGTCAAGTATGAATGCTTATTTCGGGGAGTTTAACTTAAAGATTGTATTCAATCCTTCCAAGGTCAAGAATTCTTCGATATAGTCGATAGTCTTGGCTTCGGATTTTATCAGTGGGGCCAGACCTCCAGTTGCTATAACAGTAAGATCAGATCCTACCTCTTCTTTTATCCGATTCACCATTCCATCAACCAGGCCAGCATACCCATAAACAAGGCCTGAACTAATACTATCCATAGTCTCCTTGGCTATCACTGTTTTAGGTTTGGCGAATATCTCAACCCGGGGTAACTTGGAGGCCTTTTGGAAAAGGGCCTCAGCAGCGATGGTTATGCCGGGGGCTATGGCTCCCCCTTCATAAGCCCCTTCAGGGGATATGAAATCAAAGGTTGTAGCCGTACCAAAATCCACCACAATGAGCCCTGTCCTATACTTCTGATATGCAGCTACTGCATTGACTATCCTGTCAGCACCAACCTCTTTTGGATTATCATATCTGATAGGCATCCCCGTCTCTATATCTGGGCCAACAATCATTGGTTCATGATCCAAATACAGGAGGCAAAACTCCTTAAGGGCATTAACGAGAGGTGGCACAACGCAAGAGACAATGACGTCCCTTATGCCGCTGATATCCAATTGAGCTGGCACAAACAGATTGTTGATGAGCATACCTAATTCATCACTGGTCATGTCTCTCTCTGTTCTTAATCGCCAGTGATTACGCATTGTATCATCTTGGAAGATGCCAAGAACAATGTTCGTGTTGCCTACATCAATACACAACAGCATCATTAGTACCTTCTCGTCCCAACTTAAGCAACTTGCATAAGGAGGGTCCAAAAGGGGTTATTCAGGCCTCGGGTTAGAGCTCCCAGCTTTTATGGCATCAATAATGGCCACTGTTTCCTTGGCAGCCCTAACATTGTGTACTCTGACGAAACTTGCTCCGTTCATTGCAGCAGCAGCAACAGTGGCCATAGTACCGGTTTCACGAGACTCCACTGGGAGGTGGAGCACCTGGCCTATAAAGGACTTATGGGAGGTACCTATCAGGATTGGTTGTCCAAGAGAGGAGAATCTATGTAACTCCTTTATTATTTTAAGATTATCGTCAAAGGATTTACCGAAACCAATACCAGGGTCGATGATCGTTAGATCTCTTCTTATGCCTATTTTAACAGCCTCCTCTATGGCCTTGCTCAAGAATCCTATTACCTCATCAAGAAGATCCTCATAGGTTGGGCTTACCTGCATATTCTTCGGTGTTCCCTTCATATGCATCAAAACAATGGGCACACCTGCAGCTGCAACGAGTGGGCCCATGGCAGGATCGAATCTCATTGCACTTATATCGTTGACCATTTTTGCTCCAGCCTCTAAAGCCTGCCTGGCTACCTCGCTCTTATAGGTGTCTATGCTTATTGGGATGTCTATGTCTTGAGAAAGAGCCTTGATGACAGGTATCACTCTGCTTAGCTCTTCTTCAAGGGGGAGGGGGTCTGAAAAAGGCCTTGTTGATTCACCACCCACATCAATAATGTCCGCACCCTCATTGGCCATTCTCAAACCGTGTTCCACAGCATCATCGACTCGGAAATGGAGACCCCCATCGAAAAAGGAGTCAGGGGTAACATTTAGGACACCTATGATAAGGGTTTTAGAATCAAGGCTGAGATTATAGCCCAACCATTTCAAGGCGTTAGGCTTTTTTATCTGAGGAGGCAAGTTTTTCTTTTCCTCTGGTCTTTCTTGGTTTCCCCTTTTTTCTCTTATTGCCTATTATTTCCTCTATCTCATGGCCATCTAAGGTCTCCCTTTCCAAAAGTGCATTGGCTAAGTTGCTGAGGGTATCAAGGTTATCCTCTACGAGTTTATGAGTCTTTTGGTAGTTCTCACTTATTAGAGTGTTGACCTCTTGATCAATCTTTTGGGCTGTCTCCTCACTATAGTCCCTATGTTGGGCAATCTCACGTCCCAGGAAAATCTCTTCCTCTTTCTTCCCGAAGGTCAAAGGGCCAAGCCTCTCGCTCATACCATATTCACAGATCATCTTTCTTGCTATTTCAGTAGCCCTCTCTATATCATTGCTTGCGCCAGTCGTCTGGGTATTGAGGGCGATTTCTTCAGCTATTCTTCCCCCCATCAAAATGCAGATATTATTCAAAAGGTATTCCTTGGTATAGGTATGTTTATCATCTAACGGGAGCTGTTGTGTCAGGCCAAGGGCCCTACCCCTAGGAATTATGGTTACCTTATGTATGGGGTCAGTATTAGGTGTGAGTTTTGCCACCAGGGTATGCCCCGCCTCATGGTAGGCAGTAGTCCTTTTCTCCTCATCGCTGATAATCATACTCTTTCTTTCCGTACCCATGAGCACCTTGTCCTTTGCATCCTCCAGGTCTGACATATCTATTTTGTCCTTATTCCTCCTGGCTGCAAGCAAGGCTGCCTCATTGGTCATATTCTCAAGGTCTGCACCGGTAAAGCCTGGCGTTCCCCTGGCAATTACTGAGAGATCAATATCATCTGCCAGCCTTGTTTTTCTGGTATGAACCTTAAGTATGCCCTCCCTCCCCCTGACATCAGGCACCGGGACAACTACCTGCCTGTCAAATCTCCCTGGTCTCAATAACGCGGGATCAAGAACGTCAGGCCTGTTAGTAGCTGAAATAAGGATGACACCTTCATTGGATTCGAATCCATCCATTTCCACTAAGAGCTGATTGAGGGTTTGCTCTCGCTCGTCATGACCCCCTCCCAGTCCGGCTCCTCTGTGTCGACCCACAGCATCGATCTCGTCCAAAAAGATAATACAGGGGGCATTCTTTTTTCCCTGGACAAAGAGATCCCTCACCCTTGAAGCACCAACACCCACAAACATCTCCACAAAATCAGAGCCACTGATGCTGAGGAAGGGGACCCCCGCCTCTCCTGCTATAGCCCGAGCCAGTAAAGTCTTACCCGTGCCAGGGGCGCCGACCAGGAGTACACCCTTCGGAATTCTGCCTCCCAGGCGGGTGAATTTCTTTGGATCTCTCAGAAACTCTATGATCTCCTGGAGCTCTTCCTTTGCCTCATCGATACCGGCTACATCATCAAAGGTTACCTTGTCTCTATCGTTGGTTACGAGCCTTGCCCTGCTTTTGCCAAAAGACAGCGCCTTGCCTCCTCCTACCTGCATCTGGCGCATGAAGAAGATCCAGACGGCAATTAAAAGAAGCATGGGGAACCAGGATACGAGAATTGTCATATACCATGGAGAGGTATCATCCGGCTTGGCAGTTATTTCTATCCCCTTGTTGCGTAAGATCTTTATGAGTTCAAGATCCTTAGGTGCAAACGTCTTAAAGGATCGGCCACGCTCCGCAATACCAGAGATTTTATCACCCTGAATAGTCACTTGGCTGACCTCTCCCTGTTCTACCATATTCAGGAATTCACTATAGCTTAACTGTCCAGTCTCCTTGGTCTCCTTCTTAAAGATTTGAAATAGCAAAATCATCATCAGGCTGATAACCAGCCAGAGAGTCAGATTCTTAGAAAATGTGTTCAACTATTCTCTCCTCCACATAGATTAATGAAGAATACCTTAACTATTTAGAAGGCCTCACTTCACAATATAAATATAACATACTATTATTCAATGTTACATCTTAAAATTCTCTCTGTTTTCTCTGTGACCCTGTACCTGCTGTCAATCCTAATCCCGCTGACCCATACTATATCGTTGTCGTTTTCTAGAATGAGGATTCTTTTTCTTTGTTCGGATGGGATCTTATTGTCAATAAAGACATCTTTCACCTTCTTAAAACCATTGAGGCCAAGGGGCATAAACTTGTCTCCTGCCCTGAAGTTCCTTACCCTTAGTGGCCACTGGAGCCTGTCGAGGTCAAGGAATGCCTCGTGGGGTAAAGGAGAAGACAGTAAGAAGTCCTTTTTAGATACTTCCTCTACTGCAATGGTCTGATCGATTTCGGGGATTTGAAACCTCCGGTTATTGTCTATGCAGTAGGAAAAATCGCCTGTCTCGGATTCAGTTCCCAGGAAAAACCTAAGCCTTTGGTATATCTTTTTTACCACAAGGTTAGCGGGAAGATTTATTTTGATCTGGGGCCTCGCATTATTGGCAAGATCGATTATGGCCTTGATATGTCGGATATCTATCCGCCTGAGATCTCCTTTTAGTCTTCTTATTGCTTGCCTGATAACGCGATATTGAAGAGGAGTTGAAAGGTCCTGAAAAACGGTAAGGGAAAGGTCTAAAGAATGATCTGAGGAATCGATGGTTACCATGTTCAATCCCTTGTTCCCCTCTTCTTCCATGAATTGATTTTCCTGCCTGCATAAGGATGCCAGTTCGCCCAAATGTTCGATGAGCTGTGGCTGATAGTTGAGAAGAAGCGGGATCAGCTCTAACCGCACCTTGTTTCTTAGATACCTTTTTTCCAGATTTGAGCTATCCACCACAAAAGGTATGCGTTTTTGCTTTAGGTAGGTGTAGATTTCATCCCTCGATACATGTATGAGAGGTCTTATAAAAACTTCCTCCCGAATTGGTGGCATTCCAGATAAACCTGTTAGCCCAGTTCCCCTTAGAAGATTCATAAGAACTGTTTCCGCCTGGTCATTCATAGTGTGCCCAAGGGCCACCTTTTGGGCTTGATGTTTCTCTAAGGCCCTTTCCAAGAATTGATACCTTATCTCTCTGGCCTTTTCCTCGATGGAGATCCCAGGTGCCGCAGTGAGGTTATTCGCCTTATCGTAGGCCAGGGTGAGATTTAGTGTTCTCGCCAAACTGGCAACAAACTCCGTTTCTTTTTCATCTTCTCGAGGCCTTAATCCATGATCAAGATGGGAAACGATCAGGCTGATATTCAGCCACCTTCGAAGCTTGAAAAGGATTTTCAAAAGGCAAACGGAATCTGGTCCTCCCGATACAGCTACAACCACCCTGTCTCCGCTGGTAACCATCCGATGCTCAAGGATGCTTGATAGGACCCTCTTTTCAGTAGGATGTAAGCTCAATTCGAAATTCTCCACCTAAGTCCTGAGTGAGCAATTGCGCCGATCTGACTCGCTAAAATGCGTACCGTATTTGCGAGTTGAAGCACTAAGTTATTTGTCCCTTTTTCCGCGTGCACGTTCACGTATGTATTGAACAATGGATTCGGTGAGGGAACCTGCGATAAAGACCTCATCAATTCCCATTTCCTTCATAGTTGGGACGTCCTCTGGAGGGAATGTTCCTCCGGCGATCAACAGGACATCATCAAGTTTGTTTCTCTTCATCTCCTTAACAATCTTTGGGGTAAATATGAGATGTTCTCCAGAGAGATAACTCACTCCAATAACATCAACATCTTCCTCGATAGCGGCTTTTATGATTCCCTCCGGCGTTTGGTACATGCCCAAGTATATCACTTCCATTCCCGCCTGCCTGAGGAGAAAGGATACCACTTTCGCACCCCTGTCGTGACCGTCAAGGCCGACCTTGGTTACCAACACTTTGATCTTTCTCTCCTGAGCCACTTAACTATTTTCCTCGAGAACTTTATCCGTTTTAGAAAGGGGATTCAACTACCTCCATTGGATCGTAGGAATAGCCAAACACCTGGCGGACAGTACCTAAGAGCTCCCCTGTGGTCCCATTTGCCTTCGTAGCCTCTACCATCGCAGGGATAACGTTTTTTCCTTCCGCTGCATCATCCCTGAGACGTTTAATAGCCTCTTTGAGCCTGTCCACATTCCGCTTCCTCTTAAGTTCCTTGACGTCCTGCACCTGCTGAGCGGCCGATTTTTCCGATACCCTCTGTACCCCAAAAGGCGTTGTTTTTTCCGGTTCAGCAGTAAAGATGTTTACTCCAACTATCAATTTTTCCCTTTTGTCCAGTTCCTTCTGCCTATTTATTGCCTCGGCTTCCAATTGGCGATCCAGCCATTCGGTTCGGATTGCCTCTCCCATTCCTCCCAACTCCTCTACCTGCTTCATGATTTTCAAGCTCTCCTCCTCAATCTTATCGGTAAGACTTTCCACATAGTATGAACCACCCAAGGGATCTGCTACATTGGTAACGCCTGTTTCATATGCCAGGATTTGTTGGGTCCTCAATGCTTGGAGATGTGCCCTTTCCGTGGGCAGGCACATTGGCTCATCATATGAGCAGCAGTGTAAAGACTGAACCCCAGCTAGAACAGCCGCCAGTGCCTCGTATGAAACCCTAACGATGTTATTGAGCGGCTGCTGTGGAACAAGAGAGCATCCCGCTGTATGGACTGCAAATCGGAACTGCATTGATCTGGGATCTTTTGCTTCATATTTTTCCTTCATTAATCTTGCCCACATTCTTCGGGCTGCTCGGATCTTGGCCACTTCCTCAAAAAGGTCTATATGGCAAGAGACATAAAACGTGAACCGTGGGGCAAATGCATCAATATCTAATCCCCTGCGGATCAGCTCATCTACATAGCACATGGCGATGCCAAAGCCGAATGCCACCTCTTGGGCAGCAGTAATTCCTTGTTCTCTTAAGTCATACATATTAACAGTAGTGTAATACCATTGAGGCATCCTCTCCGTACAGAACTCCATAACGTCGGAGCCAAGCTTGATAGATAGGTCCAGAGGGCAGGCTGGCCTGAAGCCACAGTAGCGGAAGTGGATCGGATCATTCTGGATAGAACCACGTAATTTAGCCAGATCAAAACCAGCATTCTCAGCAGCTGCAACATACTGCGCCATGGTTACAGACGCCGCTGTAGATGCTGTAATCAGAGACCAACTAACTTTATCTAAGGGGATATCCCTTGTTAGTGTCTCCATGTCCGCGATGGAGGTAATATTTACCCCGGTCAGGCCTACCTCATTGGCTGCCCAGGGGTGGTCAGCATCAAGACCCATCTCATAGGTCACATCAGCGATAGTGTTTACCCCTGAGCCTCCATGTTCAACCAAATACTTCACCCGTTCATGGGTATCCGCAGGTGAACCTAACCCGATAACCTCTCTCTTAGTCCAGTAACGACCCCTAAACATATTCTTGTGGATCCCTCTGGTAAAGGGATAGGTACCGGCGTCTGCAATGTCCTCTTCGTAATTCGATTCAGATCTATCCTTAGGGGTGTAAATCTCCTTTAGATCATATCCGGACCAGCTGTTTGCGCTCTGCGGTTTTTCATAATAGGCCTTAAGGTAATCATCCCAATTTACCTCTGTATCTTCTTTGCCTGGCTTGGAGATTCGGCCCATCTTTCCCTCCTTTTTTCCTGCAATCTCGCTTTTCCAATCTTCTTGATCATAGTCACCATAGTTACCAAATCAGCCAAAATCTTCTCTATATTTTAGGATATAGAAGAAAATATATGCTATCAAGGAAATTGTGAGATTCACCCTATAGCGTAATTTGCCGGCTTCGTTACGAAATATAGTAGATCTCTCTTTGGCAAAGCAACGATATACTGCTCAAGCTGTGGAAGTTAGGCAATAGGGTTAATGAGCTCATCAATTTATATTGACCACTGATATTCATTTCTATTAGAATTCCCTTGCATTTCATTTGAGTTTTTGTATTTGGCACCTAGAGGTATTTGATGAATAAGACCAAGACCCTCAGAGATATTAAACAAGGCCTCCATCTTTTAGAAAAGGATAGGCTCTCCCCCTATGCCACGCTAAGCAGTCAGGCTGTCAGAAGAAGAGAGGAGCAGGAGATTGCTGATGGCCACAGGGAGAATTTCTCTGTCGATGCCGACCGGATTCTCCACTCCCTGGCCTATTCCAGATACATTGACAAGACCCAGGTCTTCTACCTTATCAAAAATGACCACATTACCCATCGTGTTCTCCATGTGCAATTGGTCTCCAAGATTGGGCGGACCATAGGTCGTCTGCTCAGGCTTAATGAGGACCTTATTGAGGCTATTGCCCTGGGTCATGATATAGGCCACGCCCCCTTTGGGCACGATGGTGAGAGATTTCTGTCGGATTTGTCCAGGGAATATGGGCTGGGTAATTTCCTCCATAATGTGCAAGGAGTTCGCTTTTTGGATGTGCTGGAAAAAAAGGGATCTGGCTGGAACCTATCTCTCCAAGTTCTCGATGGTATCCTTTCCCATAATGGTGAGGTACATAATCGTGCCTTATATCCAGATAGCAGTAAGGATTTTGCCCGGCTGGAACAAGAGATAGGGAACCTAACAGAGAATCCAGAGTCTCCCGTCTGGCCCATGACTATAGAGGGATGTGTTGTGAGGATGGCGGACACTATCAGCTATATAGGTAGAGACATAGAGGATGCAATAAGACTCGGTTTAATAAAGAGGAATGAAATACCGCTCGATTGCCGGCGTAGATTGGGAGAAACAAATGGGACTATTGTATATACCTTGGTTGAGGATCTGATCTCCGAGAGCCTCGAAAAACCCTCCGTTTCATTTAGCCCCGAGGTGGCAGACGCCCTGAAGAAGCTTAAAGATTTCAACCAGGAATTCATCTATGCACACACCAAGGCCAAAAGCCAAACTAACAAGGTACGATTGATGTTTGAGTTGCTTTTCGAAAGGTATTATAAGGATCTAAAAACAGGTAATGACCATTCAGTTGTTTTTAGGGAGTTCTTGGATGGAATGTCCTCCTCATAT
>Ga0209636_10006350_pt1 | contig 12074 bp, 14 predicted proteins | sample DeeMarSWOR152_54_FD_187464 | JGI IMG/M metagenome (GOLD analysis project Ga0209636, IMG submission 187464) | Marine sediment microbial communities from White Oak River estuary, North Carolina - WOR-1-52-54 (SPAdes) (version 2) | ecosystem: Environmental > Aquatic > Marine > Intertidal zone >...
GATGGCAACAATTATTACTGATGCTATGATGATAACGAGGTTTCTTCGCTCCAAAGTAATCACAAATTCCCTTGGATTATTAGATATTTAATTATTGTTTAAAAACAAGTGCAACGCATTTATGACGCGCACGCGAGGTTTTTAATAACATCGAAAACATTGATACCAGCTCCTATGTGATTCTTTTTTTACTAGTAAATCTGGGTGATTTCCGTACGTACGTACCAATAACATAAAATCACAAATCCCCTTTATTCTCTTTTTTTAACTTTTAATACTTGTCTTCGTGTGAATAATAGATTACAAAGAATTCAAGTGTTTAATTTACAGTTCTTTTATAGGTTATGCTTCAGGTTCTGAGCAAACTCTTCCACATGTTTGAGGTCTTCAGCATTAGGTCTACCCTTATTCAATCCCCCAAATAGTTTATTGAAACTATTAGTGTTAAAACCTGCACAACTAAATTCGTCAACAATCATGTAACCTTTAGATTGCAGTTTTTTCCTAAGCGGCGAGTGATTTTTGGCAACATATCTTGTAAACTCTTCTTTGTCCAACTCTATGAACTTCATAGGAGCTCCACAGGTTGAGAAAATGAATGCTTTCTTGTTGGTGACTTGGGGTAGTTTATCGGCAAGGTCAAGCAGAGATTTATGGTGTTTTGCACTATATATCCCTGAGCCGAAGCCTACTAAATCATACTGTTCAAGCTCTTCGGGGCTAGTTTGCTGTGGCGTTTTTATTTGTGCATCAAGAACTTTTGCGAAGACGTTAGCGATTTTCTCAGTATTCTTGTGATGATATGAAAACAAAACCAATAGAGATTTCATTGGCAATACATCATTCTCTTATATTTAATTGGAGTAGATATTATTTTACAGTGGTATCAAATATACTTGTCCAAAAGAAGGCTAATTTCCAACTTTATAACTTTCTAAACCAATAAAAAAATTAGAATTTATTAAAATCTTATTTAGTTTATAAATTAGAAACTTATAAAATCAACTCGCCAAGACTTTTTCGAACTCAAAGATTTCTTGATTTCTTGCCATAGCTTCGCTTAAAACTTCCATAGCCTTAGAAGGTTCCTTCCAAATTACATCCAAAACTGCCCTAACATCCTTCTCATCTCTACAAACTCTACATATCTTCTGAACGGTCACCTTCTTATCAACACCGTGTTCTCTCAACTTCATATTGAAATCACTAGGCTTCAACAATTGTATATTCATCCCAGATGCATACTGAACCAACGTGATCCTTCGACCATTCACAACAACTTTCTCCGTTGGATTGAAAGCACCTGCACCAAAGACAGGTATAATTCCTTTCTTAACCTCTCTACCATTCTCAGTATCAGAACCAAAATCTGTTGACCACTTCAATACGTTGATGAAATCATCTAAGGATCTTCTATTCACAACTGACCACTTACATTCCAAAACATAGGTCACTGTTGGACTGAACAATCCAGGAGTCACTTTCCATACTCTGTCAACCTCAGCACTTCTCTTGCGACCACCTACAGGTTTCAATAGATGCAGAGTTATTCTTCGTGGATCCATATTCCTTCTATGATTCTGCTTGACAAACTCAGCGCCTTCAGTAAACTTGTCTATGAACCATTCAACGCATGCTTCCCAGTTATGTCCTAAACGATTGTCTCTACCTTTCGTCTTTCTGATGTAGTTCTTTTTCATCTCTATTTGTGCAGCCAACTCTACCGAAGCCACTGAGTCATGATGGTAGTACTGAAAACCGAAGATCTTTACTTCATTAATATCTGGATAAAGTCTCATGGCTCTTCTTATCGCTCTTGCTGTCTGATCTTTAGAAAGATGTAAAACATCTCGAAGGTAAGGTCTTGATAACAACTCCTTTGAAGTTAAGAGCTGATCTCTCACTAACCGTACTGACTCATACACCGTATTTGAACTAGCTTCTGAAGTCAGAATCTCACTCGTTCTTTCAAAGGCCTCTTTCAATGCCTGTTCTCTAAGTTTCTTTTGATCAATCCAAGTCAGTATGTAACCCTTCTGAAATGGTGAACGATGATCATGTGTCTGATAGCCTCTAATGAAAAGCAATCCTTTCTTCTCATACCTTCTCATGTTGCTCATTACATCGCAATTTCGGAGATTCAAAGCATTACGAATCTCAACACTATAAAATGCCTTGTCATTATTCTGCTTTAGAAACTCAAGGATTCTTTTAGCCTTACTCTTTATCCCTAAATCTCTACCATCTTTTTTCTTCTCTGAAAATGGAACAAAGTCAGAGTTGATCCTAGGATCATCAATCAAAGCATAGTAATTGACAGCCCTTGTGTTGACTACAACTCCAGCAGCACCTTTATGAACGGAGTTGCGTATGAAAACAGGTTGTCTAGTTCTAAGAATCAAACCCTTCTTCCACAGACGTTTAAGACAAGCAGAAATCCTTCCACTACCACCAACTCTTTCAGTCAAATCACGCAAAGACAACGGTCCATCAGTAAGAAACTCCAACAAACGAGAGCTCAAAGGAGCCGGTCTAGTCCGGTTTAGTCCGGTGTTCAAATCCGACCCGGCCCACCACAAATTCTCCTTCAGAAAATCGAATTTTTACAGTTTTTTCCTTGAAATCTCTTTGATTTAATGTTTTTTTATCAGCTTGCATAATTATTGAACCCTTTCATTCCTATTCTTGGTTTAAACAGGTTATTTTCGATAAATATTAAATCTGAGAGTTGTATTTGAAGTTTATGGCAGCATTTAACATTCAGATAGTAAAGGCAAGTGAAACCATTTTGAGATGCTAGTAGCTGTGCTTATCTTTTGTAAAGGGATACGAACCTTCTGATGGACCTATCATACGTCTTTTCGACTTCTGGCGGGAAGTAACAGGCTGGAAGTTCATTATGTTCCCTATGACTTCTTATACACTCGCAACATTTACCTTTCAAGTTACAGGTGTATGTGCAGTTGCAGTATGTCAAGTTCCTTCGCAAATTTGGGCATTCACTCACTTTATTCACCTACTACCGCAAACTTCAATCACCCACTGTAGCTCAGCCAAACTAATCCTCTCGTGTTGAGATAGTTTTCAATACGAATTTATACCATATAAATACTGGAGAAAGGATGACTGAACAAATAATTTTATTTTGTGACGACCATAACGTAAGCATTACCTTGATATATCAGCATTTGAATATCCACAATGTCCTCATCTTTTATATCCTTCAAGTATTCATTTACATCTACTTCTACCGTTAATGGCTCTCGAGGAGGAGACACCCAAATCTTCACATTTTCACCTCCTTTCAATTTGTCAAAAATGCTCTTTGTTTTTAAAGTACTTTTTACACTTTATTTAAATCATTTGTGAATTTAAAATGTAGAATAAACACTGAAAATTCTTAGTCCATGCTGTGGGATCTGGCATCTTCTTATAGACTTCGGCTTGAAAGCACTTAAAAAAATTATAAAAAACTTTGCATGGCTAGCTTCTTGTGACGCTTGAAAGAAATCTACTAATTCTTCTAAAGGTGCACGCAATAAATTCTAGCAAACTTGGAACAACAATTCATTCCTTTTCTTACCAGCAATTGATATTGCACCCATTTTTCTAAGACAGTAAGTAATCTTCTGAGCTAACTTGGTAGAAATCCCCAGTTTCAACGCTAGGACTTTATTCGTGAAATATTCATCCAACTCTTTCGGTAAAAACTCTAGAAAATCTTGACTATCCCTAAAAACAATTCTATTATACACATTCAACAACTTCCTGTCTTTGATACTTACTCCTCTTCTCTTCCAACTTCCTCTACCATCATTACACCTTAACTCCTCTTCCTCAATTAACAAAACCTCAAACGAGAAATTCTTATTCCTAATCAGATTAGGCGTATGCACCAGCTCATAAAAAAGATCAATCAATTTCCCATTTTTCGGAGACTTTCTCCTCCTAACAAATTCGCCTGACTTTGATACGTGAACTATCCATTTTAGTTTAGCAATAGGATAAACCAACCGAACCTGATTGTTTATAAGCAGTTTAATCAGTTTCTTTTTGACAGCAGAAAAACTTCCAGTCTGAATCTCGATTAAAAGCTTGTCTCTAAGAATATCAACTATAAAATCCTCTACTTTAACTTCAAGTTCATCTCCTGAAACCGAATACCAGTCTTGAATTTCGGAATGCAAAGAATGTTCGGTCATCAAATATCCAAACAACAAAAAGAAATAATAAAATTGTTCACGATTTTGGGTCTCACAAATAGGTCTATAGTTAAATAAAAGTCGGGATATTATGATCGAGATTCCACTTTAGAGAGAACAACCACTAGCCTCTAAAACAGCTTGAACACACAACAACCTCTATGTTAGATAATCTAACAGAGTGATTGTTTAATGGTGTAATTACGAGAATAAACTTAGATAGGATTATCTTAGTTTCTTCTTTTTTTCTCATAATTACATTCTTTGAGACATTTAGCTTACTGGAATGTTTTTTTCAATAAAATCGATGAAAAGATCATATTTTGTGTCTTTGCGAACATTTGCTTCTTTCAATATTTTATGCCATTTTTTGAGAATGAGAGAGCGGCATGAACCTGTTAATCTAAATATACAGTATGTGGGTTCACATTCTTTCTTTTCCTTTGGGCATAGTTTTTGTAAGAGTTCATTTTGAATTTTCTCGATTTCCTTCTCTATGTTTTCTTTCTCTTTTAAAAGAGAAGCAATGCGCACTGTTATTTGTTCATCACTCAATCTATTTTTTCCTCTAAGTCTCGTACAATCGGCTCTATTATTTTCATTAATATATTTCCATGCTCTTTTAAGTATTCGTCAAATTTCAAATGAACCCTTCTACTTGGCAAGAAAATCACCACTTAATAAAGGCATTTAGTGTCTGATAAACTTAAGAACTATACGTAAATTGTTAAAGTAAACCTCCTGAATTACTTACTTATTATCGCGAACATCCAGCAGAGTTGGAAAGAAAGTTACCTTATCGTAAGGGAATAAATCTAATCTCTTGTCTAGCTTGGACAAACTGGAGTAAGATGATGAACACTTTGAAAGAAAAGCTAGAAGAATTCTCACTAATAGAAAGAAGATTTGTAAATGATCTTTTAAAATGTCTAAAAATTAAAACCTTTTAACTCAACTATGATTGTAGCTATTTCTAGCTAGACTTTTGTTTCCTAATTTTATCACATTCCTTTGATAGAATTTTAAAAGCGATAAATCCATTAATAAATTATACAATCTCTCTTAGTTTCCCAGTACTTGAAACTCTTGTCCACGATAGTTACATACTCCGTCTGAGAAGACATCGTAGAGATCTGCCTTACAATTAGGACAGGTTGCTTTGGAGTCACCGTCTTCTCTGTAATGTCCTGTTTCCTTGTCAAAGGTAAAGGTCATGTAGGCTGTCTCAAGGACTCTTGTTAGCTTAGTTCCACATGAGGGACATCTTGGTGGTTCAAAGGTTTTCTTAGCCATCATATTTCACCTCCTTCTTCATGGTCTCCATATTTTCGATCATGCAAGCATCTTCATAGTGAGGGCCAATTCTGCCTTTGCGTCGGAGCTAGTCTCAAAGTGATGGTTGAATTGATAGAGGATACAATGCTTTGCTAAAAGAATGGGATTCTGAACGAAAATAGAAGCGATTGTACACTTGTTTATTTTATTTTTTTTCCTCTTTCGTATTCAATGATTTTTTGGCCTATAGTCCCTGACATGTCAAGTATCCTGTTCGCGCCTCTGAGGACATCGTCATCCCTTATCTGAGGCATAGCCTTCACTAGGTCTCCTACTGTCTTGATTCTTAAACGATTGAGAACGGCAATTTCAGCTTTAGAGAATATGTTCATCTTTTCTAATTGGTAGTCTGATTCTTCCAAACAGTTTTTGACCACGGTTTTAAAGGCCTCTGTTTCTACGAAGTGTCGGGGTTTATATCTTCTACTGGAGAAACCATCCAACATTTTCCGCATCACATACTTGGAGTGTAGATTGGCCTTTTGAACGAAATCCTGCTTTTTAGAGGGATAACCTAAGTATTTCGCGTCTATGTACTCCTGTTTGGAGACCTGAAATTCATTAACTGCTAATGGTATTCCTATGTAGTCTTTTTTCAAGGTTTCTTTCAAAGCTGTCATCTTCAGCCCTGGAGGATCGGGTTTGTATTTCCCTTCGTTATCGAATTTACCGCAGGCCTGGAGGATTCTTCTCATTACCACTAGGAAATAACGACTGTCGAGTCCTGCGTCGTAAACATCGAAGCCTGTGTCCAGAGTTACTTGGAGACACAGCCCCTTCCTATTTTTCGGCAAGTTAACTACTAGAAACATGTCCTGAATACCCTCCAGTTTCCTTCCCACGGCTGTCTCTCCGTCTGAACGTGCACGTGAAACGTCTATTAGGTTAAATTCTGAGTCTACAGTGTTTGGTCTTGGAGAAATAGTCCATAAGGCGCGATTGGTTCCTAGATGATATGAAAGTAGAGGTTGATACATCTGGTTGATTGTCGTGGTGAAACTCTGTGTCTCCTTTCTCTCCATAGATGTGTCGGTGGTTCTACTTTCTGATTGTTCCGTCTCTGTAGTCCTCTCCGTTCCCCATTTACCTTCAACCGCTGTCTCTGCCGAGACCCCCCACCCGCCGACTTTCACTTTTACGCCTGTCAAGATGTCGCTTTCCTCTGTGGATTCAGATGTCGTCGTGCCCTTCGTCAAGTTTAATTTTTCACTCGACCCCGCTAATACTTCCCCTGATCTGCTAACTGTCTCGTAAAGTTCCCTCTTCTTAGGCTCGAAATCTTGGATGTAAGGGAAATCCTCCAAACTCGCGTTCTTTTCCGATTTGTGGGGGAAAACTGCGACTTGCAGTATTGCTCCACTACACGGGTAGTAATAAGAAAGCTTGCCGGTAATGGTTTGTAGGATGGATGTTTGATAGTTATTCAATACATTCTTATCTAAAAGCTCCTTCAATTTTTCCTCTACAAACTCGTCGGTTACTAGACCTTCAGATGTAAAATTGCATCCTGTTATTGAAGCTATAACCCGTAGATACATTATCCTTCTATCAGGATAGTTTTCTTTGGTTTCATCTTCTGGAACTACGTAGTAAAAGGCAGCTAAGGAACTCCTCCACTTTGGAGGCATACTTGGGTCCCCGAAGTTGGTGTCAAACATGTCTGGTGAAAACGCTAATCTTTCCCAGGTAATATCCGCCGGCGATTTCAGTTCATCCTCACTCATTTTAATCCCTCTGTTCAAAACATTTTTTTCTAAATAACAAACTAATAATATAAAGATTTTGACGATAAACGAATTTTTCGTGCCTAAATGAAAATAGACCTTAATTATGAGTTTGCTTTCAAACTTCAAACCATAATGTCTGATTTCGTTCTTGATTTTTTCCTCTTGATATTGGGGAAAGACGCTTTCCATTTTAAGTTATTTGATAAGAACAAAATATACAATATTGACATCGGTTACTAGATGAACATCTAGCACATTATTTGCATTATATAATACGTATGGAATTATGTATCAGATACACATTCAAAAGACTTAAATTTTTGACGGGTCGTTTTCTCGAATGACGACTGGCTTGTATGCTAGTTAGGGCGGTTTATCTCAGGTGGCGTCTCCGCAAAGGAGGGGTATTAGAAAGGTGGAAAATATCGGAGGCGTCACCGTAGAATAACCATAAAAAAATGAAACACTTTCGAGATCCAAAATCTTCTCTCGGATGAGCTCCTTCAAAATAAAGGCATAATTCGCATACATAAAGTTGCACGTTCAGGCGTGACTTTCAGCCTATTGAAAAGAAGCATCGAACAAAAGAAAAAAGTCGTAGTTCTCGAACCATATAAAAGGATTTTTAGACACATCACAAAAGAAATAACAAAGATTAGTGAGGTTAAGCCGAAGATTGGCGTCATATCCTCCAATCCTGAACTATGCCTGAAACTTGATCCTAACCAAAAACTGAAATCTCAATTTAAATTAATATTATATCGTAATAAATAATATATATTATTTCAATTTCTGATATATATCGATTTTCGGTATACTCAATTTCAGTGAAAAAGTCAACTCGAAAAAGACAGCTTCACATGTTCTGGATGGGTACGCAATAAAAATCATAAATTACGTGAATAAGCGAAACATTGAGAAGTCCTGTTGAAACCTACCAATGAAATAATTAATGAAATGCTTCTAGAATTTAGTCAAATCTTCCACGGTGTAGCGGCGGTAAACCTCCGTCAAGTAGCCTTCATGGCCCATTAGAGCCTCAACAAAGTCCACGGGGATCACGGACCCCAGCTTGGTGTGCCTGTCACGGCGACAGATATGTGCTTCACTTATACCATTTGCGAATTTCTTTGATAGCTTTATCCGATTTATTGAGTTTAAAGAGCATACATTCTATCGTTTCCTCGCATATCATACATTCCTCGGGTATTTCTTCTCCTTTTGAGCGTTCACTTAAATATCCTAAATAGTGTAGACAATGGTTACCTATTCTATTAAAGCAGTAAGGGCAACCATAATATGATTTTTCAGAACCCAAATTTTGAACAAGTATTGCACTGGTAAAAGTCCTTTTACACCTAGTACACGTTAAACTTTGGTTTCGCTCTTCGACCATTCAAGTTCACTGAAATCTATCAAGAGTTTAGAATGAGGTAGTGTAAGTATTTTAACTTTATATATTATTTTTACATATTTTGAGTTCAGTTAGAGTACTTGTGTTCAACAAAAATACGCTCTAAGTACCTAATTAATTCAATGAAGTGATTTCAAAGGTTATTATTAGTCGTAGTTGGAATTTCACTGCTTATCCGACTTGAACATGAACAACTAAGCATCTTCGACTATCAGAACTAGGAGAAATACGTCAAAAAGAAGCCTTAACCTTCCTTCCTCTTTTTATTGGAGTTGTGAAAGTTGGTAAAGAAAATTAAGGCGAACAAGTTTCACGTCAGTAAGGTTTGTGAGGAGACTAGGCTAGAGGCTTTAATGATAAAGATTAAGGAAGAGTTTGACCGCCTTAACATTCCCCAAGAAATCATAGAATTTGACAACGACTTAGCCGACCTCATCACGAAACATCTAATGAAGATTCTTATCGAAGAACTTGAAAGACTCTATGGAGACCGTGCGCGCGCTAAGAAGACGCATGTACTCATTTAATTGTGCAGAGCTTAGGTTCGCCTTATACAGTATGTGGGTTTTGAGGACACCGTTATTCGTTATCTCCAGTATATTCGCCATTATTTCTAAGCGATTTCTACGCTTCCACAAGCTTTTTCATCCTTCTTAAACAGCTCATAAAAACCAAAAATAATAATACGAGAAGAATAGTCTAGACATGAAAAATCTATGATTTTTTGCCTTTATTGGCTCGTTCTAGCTAGTTTGGTTACGTCTGAAGTGGAGAAGATCCCGACTATCTTATCCTCATCTATAACTAATACTCTTCGGACTCCTTTTCTAGCCATTACTTTGATGACTTCTTCCCCGTGAGTATCCTTGTCGACGGCTATTAATGGTTTTGACATGACTTCTTTCACTTTAACCTCGTCTAAGTCAAATTTTTTGGCGATGACCTTTGACATGATGTCTCTCTCTGTGATTATCCCTACATCTCCTTTTCTTCTTATCACTAGCAGAGAACCGACACGCTTATTTCCCATCATTATTGCCGCCTTCTGAACTGGGCGTACAGTTAGATCGTAGCGCTTTATATGGAATGGTTCTGTATGAACATGATAGCGTGTGAATGTGGACGGAGCACTAAGACCGTGCACGACCACATCGGCGTTCACAACAGGGCTGTCAATCGATCGGGTTTCTGCCTTGACTGTAGACGGGTGAAAGGCAGATATGATAGTATGATGGCGGTGAGGAGTTGAGAGAGGAGAATAGGCGAGCAATTCCAGTTGGACGGGTTTAAAATTATTCTCATGGGGTGGGGATGAACTATTCAAGAATCTCTTGATCTAACCTGTATAAAATTTCCTTTTGGTTTTCGAAGTTACTGATCATTCTAAGATACTTTATAATTGATCTTCTCAGATAATTCTCAAGCTTCGGTACATAATCTTTCAAATTTACCAGTTTCTTCCGAATTTTAGGGGGATTTCCGTGAACTATTTGACTTCTCAAAATGTAAGCATCCCTTATAAAATTGAAAATCTCTTTTTTCTCTTTAGATGATTCTCTTAGTAAGGTAGCTGTTCTTAATGAAAGTCTATATGAACGCTCTTGTATTTCAAGGAGATACAATGCTTCAAAAGCTGTGAAAAAATCAATCATTTTATTTTCAAGGTCTTTCTCTTCTAATCCCAAATTAAATTTCTTCAATGCTATTCGGAGATAATTGTGACCATGAAAATTCTCATTTACGATTTTATCTCTAAATTCGTTCCAAAATTCTATGAAACCATCGACCTCTTTTTGCAAGTAGTATTCTCCTATACCAAAATAGTCACCTCTCTTTTTGAAATAGTAGTTTATCCCTCTATCATGTTCCCAAAGAATTGGAATCTCTTGTGTAAAAAAGAAATCAACAGATCCTGATTTAAAAAGTCTGAGTGCGGTAACAACTCCTTCAAATACATTATTTAAGATTCACCTGTCCAAAGGAGAACCTTTTCTATATGAAAAAGATGCCTCAAGGGTATATTTCAGGGCAGAAGCATCCATTGAATGGAGGATAGGTGGAATAAAGGCATCCCTAGGTTTCCAAAGTTTGTCTATCTCTTCTTTGCTCATTCTTCTAATCTTCAGATCCTTTTCAAGCTCGATAACATCGACACCGCTTTTAAATCCTGCTAAGGGTGAAAGGACATGGTATTTTAATGAATCAGAATACAAGTATTCCTCGAATTTCATATAAAAAGGATTAAAAACATCTTGATCAAATCCAACATCTTTTAGCGTTCTGAAGTATTGACTCAAGAATTGACGAAGATAAACTTCATAAATCAGTCCAATCGCCGGTTTTTCTATGGGTTTTCTAGCTTCATCAGATAATCTTGAGGCAAACTCTCTTCTAATAGCTGCATCACTTAACATAATTTTTGCACATGCCTTAGCTTCTGGCAACTCAGTAATTTCTTTCCCATGATCTATTAATAAGAAACCAATTTCATGAGGATGTTCCAAAATGATCTTTTTACTTTCTAATAGAATTTCAGAAACTGCGATGATAAGCAACTTTATTTTTTCATACAATTTTTGGTTGAGAATCTTAGAGCGCATTTTGTGTCAGTTGAATATTATCTACTGAATCTTTAACACTTTTCTTTTTCCATGGTGGAGGGCTGTTTACTTTTTATTTATTTACGACCAAGCCCAACCCCTTTATCCAAAATATGGTCCCAGGTAAAAACACAAAAAACATAATAACAACGAAAAAACAGTTAAAAATACGATTGCTTACATTATCGATGACCAGGTCCATACTTGAAGAGAATTGTGTAAAGAAGTTCGATTAATTGTATAGATGGACAGGCAAAAATTTGGCTTCTTTGTATTATTTAAAATAGCAAAACAAATAAAACAAACCGCCCTTACACATTCATAATTAAATGAGGCTAAAACATGCCTGAAGAAGTCTTCAATCCAGAAAGATTCGTTCAAATCTCTGAACGAGCAGAATATTGTGCTATAAAACGGTTGCGGAAGGCGGTAAAGCTAAAGCTTCGCACACCCAAGAGGCTCTACACCCTCAAGATTAACCCAACCAATGCTGAGGAGATCATGAAAAAGCTGAGGTGTGAGATTCGCGAGGTGTAGCAGTAAAATCCTCAATTTTTGCAAATGCTTCACCCCCAGCTGGATAACTCCCTGCGCAAAGGGCGATCTAAGATAAAGAACTGATACTTTGGAAGACCGAAACCAGAAATCTTTGATATAAAAGTTACTTTGCATATCCAAACCTAAATAGAAAAAATTTAAAACAGGGGACAAAGAACTTCTAGAAAGGTGTCGATAGTGCTCCCTGAAAAATGGGATAGAAAGACAGATGTGATAGTTGTTGGTACCGGTTTCGCCG
>Ga0209636_10006351_pt1 | contig 12071 bp, 11 predicted proteins | sample DeeMarSWOR152_54_FD_187464 | JGI IMG/M metagenome (GOLD analysis project Ga0209636, IMG submission 187464) | Marine sediment microbial communities from White Oak River estuary, North Carolina - WOR-1-52-54 (SPAdes) (version 2) | ecosystem: Environmental > Aquatic > Marine > Intertidal zone >...
CCCATTGTGGAGGGTGGGATGGTCTTGGCAAGGATGGAGGGAACCGGGAGATGTTTCCGCTTTCTTTATCGCTTCAAGACATAAAAATCCCTTTTTCGATCATCTCCTCGGAAAATCCGGAAATCTATGACCTTGTATTCTCGCATGAATAGCTTCTGAAAGACTTCTCTGGTCTTCATCCGCCATTCGAGCGGGATGTTCCTTACACTTTCGTCCGGGATATCGGTCTCTCTGAGCATCTTATAAAAATCAAACGGGATCTCAATCAAGATATACTCCTGATCGAGATCAGGATTGATATCCGCGACGACTTCGAGTTTGACTGGACCGCTGCATCCTTTAACTTCCAATATGGCTGAGTCGACTGCGAGGTGCTCATTGCGAACAAGATCCTCTAATTCATACTGTGGCCTTTGGATGTCCTTCTTCAAATCCCATGACACATAAAGCCTGTCGCCCGGCACATCAACCCTGTTCAGCTCTCCTCCAAAATCTCGATAAAAGGCTTCTTTGTACTCCCTTACATCCATCCCAAAATGATGGATGTTGCGGTAGGCGTTCACTCCCACAAGAGGATCATAAGTGCAGGTTATGACGCCAACTCCAACGACCTCCAAGACCATCTTTTTTTGAAATTCTTTTATCAAGACACCTAATCCAAAGCTTTGAAAGTCTTTCTTTACACCCAGATACTGAGAATAGAACGTTAGATTCTCCGAGGATCTGAAGCCCAGTTCCTTGTCCTTGACTCCAACAAACCCGAAGGAGAATCCCACCAGATGGTCTCCATCTCTGGAAAAATTCCCCCTTTTATCCTTTCTAAATACTCCTGTAAAAAGACTACTTCCTCTGTCGAAATAATTCTCACAGTGCAAGTTGCGCGCCCCAGCCATCTGATCGGTGGGCTCCTTCCAAATCTCCATCCTCAGATCTTCATACTTCTGATAATCGTCCTTGTTAGAAGAAGTTTCCACAGCAAACAGGAATTTCTTTCCCTTTATGGTATGAATGATTTCCAATCCCTTCATGGGACAATGTTCTCTTTTCGGCCCTTAAACCTAGGTCAATTCTAGCGAAACGCCCACCTAAAAAGCAACTTTTATCCCATTGAAGAGAGGATCAAAGAGGATCTTCACTTCCGTGATGCGAGAAACATCTAGCCTAGTTCTGTTGTGTGGCGGTTTCTGTCCGTCCAAAGTCCACAGATTACATTTGTCATCATTAGCTATAACGAAAACGGAGAGGTTTCCCCCATTGAATAAAACCGACTTTTGGTATATTGTAGATACCTTTGTGAAAAGTACCGAAAAACACTCACTTAAAAGCACAAGGAGCAAACAAATGAGAACCTTAAGAATATCCGCCCTTTTCCTCCTTTTGCTTGTTTTCCCTCTGCTTCTCCAGGGAGGAGAATTCCAGGTCAAGGTCATTGCTGACGAGGGTGATCTGCCCGAAAAATTCTGTTCGGTGTGGAAAAAAGGCGATGTTCTTGTCTCGGATGGAAAATATCTGGTCCTTATCGGAGGAACATCACGAATCCTGCAAACCGTCCTCAACTACCCGGCTGCCGACGCCAAGGGTAATATCATCGGGTTTGCACCTGAGGGAAAAAACCTCGTGAGCGATATGCTCGTCGGTTCTCCCTACCTAAGAATTGATGACAAAAGAAAATACATCAGCTACACTTCGGTGAAGCCCAACCAAAAGGAGAATGCCGACGGAAACCTCGTTGTTCAAGCCTTAGCCTTCTTTGATGGGGAGAGAGGAGAGAAGGCAGAGATCATCACCGAATATTGGATTCTTTCCCAATCGGGTAAGATCGATCTCAAATCACGCATCAAAAACACAGGAAAAATCCCAATCAAAGATCTGGAGTATTCCCTGTATTTCCGCGCCATGCATGAATACTCTTTCAGTCCCTTTCACCGCGCTGAGCATCCTGATCTGAATTTTAGAGTGTATCCAAAAAAGGGGCATTTCTTAGGATGGCTGAACCTGAATCCTCTCCCAGAAGATGAAGAGCCACTGCCGGGAACCCTGGAACCCGGTGAGTCATTCGGCGTTCATTACATGCTTCTTATCGACACAGAGAGCAACGAACTGTTGCAAAACATCTACCAGATCCTTGGAGTCACGCCGGAAAAAGCGACGATTTACTTCGAACACCAGGAAGGAGCCTTGACCGAAGTCATTGTGCGAGATGCCCTCTCTCGGTCTGTATTCTACCGTTCGTTCCTGGAAAAACCGATCGTGCTTGAACTCCTCCTCCCCAAGGGATTCTATTCTGTCACGGCTCATTTCTTTCCGGCTGTGGTTGAAGAGCTGCTCCTCGTCGATCCAGATAAGGAGAAAAACTGCATTCTTCAAGACCCACCTAAAGGGATCGTTAAAGTCAAAATCAAAAACAGCAGTGGAGAACATGTTCCTGGAAAGGTCACATTTATCGGTCTCGATCCGACCAAGTCTCCTTATTTCGAACCAGAAAATCCGATTGAGACAGGGAAACGCTGGGAAAGATTTAAAAATTCCTGCTATCCAGAGGAGGATGGTCTAGAAGTCAGGCTTCCGGTTGGCGCTTATCTCAGCTACGCCTCCAGGGGTCCAGAATACACCATGGATACCAAAATCGTTGAAATCTTTCAGGATGTGCGTGAGGAGAAGACGTTTCATATCGACAAAGTGGTCCAAACAGAACATCTGATCTCTGTCGATCCCCACATGCACACCCTATATTCGGATGGAAGGGTCGACATTGCCGAGAGAATTAAATCTGTTGTGGCTGAAGGAGTGGATGTGGCCATCGCCACCGACCACAACTTTATCAATGACTACCAGCCTACCCTTGCAAAACTAGGCCTGGATGAATCTCTGGCCACCTTAGTCGGGAATGAAGTCACAACAGGTGGCGTGATTCACTACAACTCCTATCCTCTCCTGCTCAGGAAAGATGAGGAACGAAATGGCGCCATATACCCCCACCGTGAGGAAGCCTCTCCCCTCTTCCAAGACAGCCGGAAAAAAGATCCCCAGGCCCTCATTCAAGTCAACCACCCAAGGTCCGGTGACATCGGGTACTTCAACAATTATGATCTTGATCCAGAGACAGCTTCGAGCGCAAGAAAGAATTTTGATTTGAGCTTTGATGTCCTGGAAGTCATGAACGGACCGTATCCTTATGACTCGAATGAGCAATCTATCGCCGATTGGCTCAATCTTTTAAACAAAGGATATTATTTCCCGATTGTAGGATCCTCGGACGCCCACACCATCGACAGGGGAGAGCCTGGGTACTCCCGGACCTATGTCTTCTATAGTGGAGAAAAGGGTGATCACTTGGACATTTCCTCGCTTATTCAGGCGATAAAGAAAGGACACACCTTTGCCAGCAATGGTCCTGTTGTGGACTTCAAGATCAACACAACCCATGTTCCCGGCGACTCCTTTACAGTCAAAAACGGAAAGGTGGACATCTGGTTAAAAGTCGAGAGTGCACCCTGGGTTTCGGTGGATGAGGTGAGGCTTATCGTGAACGGAAAGAGAAAAATCATCTTCCCAGTCGAAGTATCCAAGGATTCCGTTTTAAAGGTTTTCGAGCAAATCTCTCTGCTCCTTGAAAAGGATTCTTACCTAGTTGCGGAAGTGCTGGGCAAGAAAAGTCTCTTTCCTGTTCATCAGGCAAGGGCGCGTCATGGGCTTCGGGAGAACGCTACTCTTTCTTATGCCCTGACTAATCCTATCTTCATCGACGTGGACGGGAACGGCAAGTTCGATCCTCCACTTCCTCAGCATATCCAATTGATAAAGACAACAGAGCCCGAAAGCAAGGATGAGCATCACAAATAACAGTTGAAAACGAAAAAGTGAAGAGAGAACAGAGGTCAAATCCAAAGTTGAAATGCAGAATATTCCAACCCAGAGATCCGGACAGCTTTTACAGTGAAGCCAACATCATTACGCTGGTGAGGCTTGTCGGTTCACTCGTCTTCTTCGCCTTGGCCATCCTCAAAAAAAGCCCCACCTACAACTTTATAGGTCTGGGATTGCATTGGTTTGGTGATGTCCTAGATGGTTTTTGCGCACGAAGATGTAAACAAGAAACAATATTAGGCGCCGAAATAGATATCATTTCAGACCGCATCGAAACGCTTTTCTTCTACATTAACTTCCTCCACTTTCATCCCAACCTGATTGTCCCAGCGACAATCTATATCCTGGATTTTGCCTTTGTGGACTTCTACTTGAGCTATCAGTTTCTGAAGTATGATATCATCTCTCCGAATTATTTCTTCAAGGTAAACAAGACCGTATACATACTGAACTACAGTCCTGTCGCCAAATTCTGCAATTCTACAGTGGTAACCTTAATCCTCATTTTCTTGCCTCAGATGCAGATTCTTGCTGCCTTTTGTGCAGCGGTTCTGATAACCATAAAATCGTTCTCTATCTATCTTCTCAACAAAAAAAGACCCGTCGGTATAAGGCAATCTTCACCAAGAAAGGAAAAAACAGAATGAGGAGACAGATGAGAAAAAAGGCACAAGAACAGAAAAGACAACACTTAGATCCCTAAGGTTCCAGTTCATCTGTCGTCACCTCTTGTCAGCCCTTCTTTATCCAAACGCCGCATGTCGAAAAGCAACACAAAGCCTCCAATAAACGCGCCTAGTATCGTAGTCAAGAACCTCCATATGATTGTATAGACCAGCACCAGGCCTTCAGGCAGGATGTAAGCGATGAGCCAAGTGGAAGAAAGCTCCGCTATTCCCGACGCTCCAGGGGTTGGAGCAAAATAAATCAGAAATATCTGAATGATCTGCAAAGCGATGATTGTGACAAAAGGAACATCTTCCCAAATCATGCAGGCAATAAAATATCCCATCAGGAATTTGTTGAGATAGAGGGCGATAGTAAGCCCCGTGACAATTCCCAGAGCCCACTTTCTATACCGGAGAATCTCCTTGAATGCCTTCTTGAAACGAGCTGTTCCTGTTTCGACTGTGCTGCTCATGCGGTCTCGGATGTGTTGGATTTTTTTCCTTTTTATAGGAATAAGCCAAAAGAACCCTCTCAAAAAAATCAATGCGGCTCGGGGAAAGAACAGCGCAAAAAGAACACCGAGAATATAAACAGCGACAATGACATAACCAATTTTAATGAGGGAGACAAAATTTTCACCGAAAAAATGCTTAGGCAGGAAGAGGAGGGAGATGGTGCAGGCGAACAGAAAGAAGATCATGGTGGCAAAAAAATTGATCAAGCTCACCAGGATTCCTTCTGAGACTTTCGCACCGGCTCGCCATAATATATAGAGCTGTGCTGGCCCTCCTCCAGTTTGCATGGGTGTTACGGCTCCCATGAAGATGTTCGCCCAGTTGGACCGCATACAATCCCATAGGGAAACTCTCGTTAGATATTTTCCCTCAAAGAAGAGCTTATACCTCAACCCACCAAGAAGATAATCCACCCATACGAGAGGGATCAGGATGAGCATATAGGACCATTTGAGCTTCTGGAGGAAGACCTCAAAGCCCATAGGCCTTTTCCACCAAAAGGCTAACAGAGTGCCGACGATAGAAAACAGGATGAATATTTGGACGCCACGAGTGATGGTTTTGAGCGAGGGAAGAGGGGGAGCTTCGTTTCGGCAGCTATTTACTGATTCTTTCAATCTGTCTTCTGCCTAAATTTTGAATTAAGCTTATAACACAGGGTAAGGTAGAAATCAATACATGGGGGGTATCCAAATAGAGGATCTTCTCAGAAATGTTGTTTATCAGATTTGAACTTTGTGAAATAATGAAGGCATGAAAACAGGGCAGGCAAGACGATGCTTAGAGCTATGATAACTGGAGCCACAGGATTCATCGGCAGCCATCTCACAGAAACGCTCGCTTTGAGAAAATGGGAAGTGACCTGTTTGGTCAGACCTCAGAGCCAAACAGACTTTATTCAAAAATTTTCTGTTCGCATCCTCAGAGGTCCTCTTGATGGTCGAGAAGTCCTCGAGCGTGCGGTTGAAGGTCAGGATTATATCTTCCATCTTGCGGCCCGCATTCGATCTGCTCCTCGGGAGGTTTACGAAAAGTCCAACCATAAGCTGACTAGAGATTTAGTCTCTGCCTGCCTTAGTAGAAATCCCAACGTCAAGCGGTTTGTCTATATCTCATCCATTGCCGCAGCAGGTCCGTCTCCTCTGGATCAACACGCTGATGAAACTCTAGCCCCTTGCCCAGTGTCAGAATACGGACAGACAAAGCTCGAGGGAGAAAAAGCTGTTCAAGAAGTTTGGAATAAGATTCCTGCAACCATCATCCGACCTCCCAACGTCTATGGCCCTCGCCAGCTAGAAACCGACCTCTTGATCAAACTCATACAAAAACGTGTCGTTCCGATATTAAGAAGCATGGAGAAGTCAACAAGCCTGATCTATATCGATGACTTGATCCAGGGCATCCTTCAAGCTGTTGAATCTCCGAATACACAAGGTCAAATCTATTATCTAACAGATGGAGCAGGATATTCCTGGAGAGAAATCATCCTCACCATAAAGAGAAATGTGTTGGGGGAGGCACTGTTTCTCCCCTTGCCAGAGGAGATCATTAGCTTCTTCGCTTTGCTCTCAGATATCCTCAAGGCAGCAGGAATGAAAAGGCTTTTTTTTGGTCAACGAGCTTGGCAGGCTATGGTCCAAACACATTGGCTCTTCTCATCATCAAAAGCCACAAGAGATTTTGGCTTCACGCCGTGCTACAACCTTGATGAAGGAATCAAAGACATGATCCGGCTCAGACTTGAAAAACTTGGAAAACTGTAATAATTTTAGTATGACTCTCTTCGAACTGACCTGAGTTTTAAAAGATAAATAAGTCTGCGACCGACAACAATGCGAAAATTCGAACATTCTGCTCTCGAAGGGAAGAAAGTTGCATGCATCATCAATCCCAGTGCAGCTAACAAAAAATGGAAGAGGAGGAAGCTTCTTAGAAGATATCTTCAGGAAAACCTTCCCGGTCAGATCTATGACAGCCACGAAAATAAGGCCTACACCATAGAAACGGCAAAAAAACTGAGCCTAGCTAATGATATCATCGTAGCTGCGGGGGGAGATGGAACCATAGCTGATGTCATCCAAGGAATATTGTCAAGCGAAAATCAAAGAAGCGTTGCGCTCGGGATTATCCCTCTGGGAAGCGGAAACGCTTTGAGCAAATCCCTGGGCATACCCAAAAGCGTAAGAAAAGCTGTACAGATCATCAAGGAAGCACAAGTTCGAGAAGTGGATCTTTTCGAAATCGAGGGAACCAAAGCTGCTTTCGGCAGCATAGGAGCTATCGCTCAAGTCACTAAGGAAAAGCAGAAAACAAATATTCCAGGATTTTGGGGCCATATTTATGCAGCCAAAATCATGCCAAAACTTCCTCAAAGGGAACAAGAAATCGAGTTGATAGATGGATTGGATGATTCGGAGAAACCCTTTGATCGAAAGGTGCTTTATTTGAAGGCTCTCGATTGCGTGGTCTCAAAAACAAAGCATTTCGGGTATGGATGGAGAATCGCCCCAAAGGCAGAATTTGATGATGGGTACATCGATATTGTGTTTTTTGAAATGAGCGGTCTTAAATATATACTTCTCTTTCCACTTATTTATCTTGGAATTCTCCAGAGAACTCAAAGGCATTACAAGGTGAAAAAAATTGTTTTCCGGGGGAAAAACCTATGCATACAGTATCACGGAGAAGTGTTGGACACAAAAGACCAGATTGAAGTGGAAGTTCTCCCTCGCGCCCTAAGGATTATCATGCCCAAAAAGAAATTTAGGGACAAGGCATGATGATAGCGCCAGAAGAAAAATCACCATAGAGCTCTGCCTTCCCCTTCAGGTAGAGGATCCCAACACGAGCGGCGGTTGCTGCATCCAGTTCATGCGAGGAACAATTCCTTTTCAACCCCCTGACGCCCAATCGTTCAAGCCCTTTTCTCAGTCCATCTAGATCCCGGTTGGCTCTCGGAATCTTCCAGATATCCTGAGCTCCTCCCGGATATATCTCCAAGGCCTTAATCCCCTTCCCTTCAATCCTGTACTTCAGCTCCATCCCCCTCTCTGTCAGCACTCTCATTGGTCCCAATGTGATCGGAAAGAAGGGGATCTTTCTTCGTCTAAGCTCCAGATCACAAGAACGAAAATGTTGTCCATTTCTCTGATGGATAGACTCTCTACCAGGTGGGAGCGAGAGTGGTGCATCTATGGTTACAAGACCTGGATTTTCTTTTTCAACAGCAGCGAGGATGTCTTCATCTGTGTAAAGCAAAGCGGTTTTGGCCTCCCATCCATCCATATAACAAATACCCGTCGGGCGATGGGATACACCCGCCAGATCAATCCCGATCACAACAACTCTGGACATCACCACAAATCCAGAACAGAAAAAATCCAGGTTTCTCTCCTCAGCCCTTCAGGAAGAAGACATCGCTTCTCGCAGAGCATAGATGGCCACATGGGGAAAAGCTCGACCCATAAGACTCTCAATGCCTGCCAGGGATTTGTACTCCTCTCTTTCCTGGATGAGCGGAACATTATTGGACAGACGGTCGTATATATCCGCTAGAGCAATAAGGCTGCTGCCGACAGGTATCGCATCCACCTCTTTGTCTAGGATGTGAGCGTCCTGAACATAATGAAGGAAATAATTGTAGAGAAGGGGCTCTATTTCTTTGAGGAGGGATGCTGTGGATTTCAGCATCACATTTTCTCTGTCTCCCAGTTGATCCTGCGAAAAATCTTTTCCTGATGCCATGAAATCGACAACCTCATGAAAAAATGGAAGGCTGGACCGTAGGTCTCCGGCCTCATACAGCAAAGCCGCGGATTTAATATTCTCGATATCCCTCTTCTCCAATCCCGCTGCTTCAGCCATCTTGCCTGCCAAGAGAGCGACTCGCAGAGAGCGGGGTTTCACATCGTCGGCAACCTCCATGTACTTGAGCAAAATCTCAAGAGCTCCGACATAGGACCTTCTCAGATTCCGAATCCTCATCTCCCTCTGTTCCGAAACAGAGCCGATGATAGCAGCGGTCAGAATCAAGAATCCTCCCCAATTTATTAGGTTGATTGTCTCATCAAGAGAGAACCCTTGTCCTGTGCTGGATAGAAGGTGGAAGAACAGAAGATAGAGGATGACAAGAAGGATGCAAAAAATGGCAGTCAGAACAGCCCGCGTTTGGCCGAGAAAGTAGCCAGAGAGAATCACTGGAAGGAAAAAAAAATTAAGAAAGGAGAATTTATAGTGAACAAGAAAAGCAATGGCAAAGATTCCTATGAGTATAAGAATGATAAGGGATGCTTCAAAATGCTTGACCACAAAATCTTTAATTTTTTTCATCCTCACTCCCCTGCACGCAAGTCGTCTCCTTCACGATTCCCCCTCCATTGGCCATTTGGACAATCATATTGGGCCATCTTATCTATCACAGAGTGCAAACGACTTGAAAAATTTATATCATCCGAGAGGATTTAAGTCAACAGGAGAAAAGCAAACTGAAGTCCAGAATATGTTATAATCCCCAAATAAAAACGATAGTGTGATGGAGGCTCGATGAAAAAAATAGGAATATGGCTCATCCTATCGCCCATAATTTTCCCTGCCTGTTCTCCCCATTTTCACTTGGATTTCTTGGGAAAGGAGCGCATGGAAGAAGTTGTGCTGATCAAAAGCCGGGTAAAAGAAAAAATCCTTCTTCTGGACGTCTCAGGATTGATCGGAACCTCTCTAAGTCCTGGGGTTCTCGAGAGGGAAGGAGATATCCTGTCTAAAGTCTTCTACAGACTTAAAAAGGCTTCGGAAGATAAGATGGTGAAAGGTGTGATCCTTCGATTGGATACTCCAGGTGGAGAGGTCACAGCCAGTGATATCCTCTACCACGAAATCTTAAATTACAAGAAAAGGACAAGCACACCTGTCCTGGCACTGATGATGGGCTTGGCTGCATCTGGAGGTTACTACATCGCCTCGGCTTGCGACTATATCATTGCTCATCCGTCCACTCTGACTGGAAGCATTGGCGTCATCTCCATCTTTCCCAATCTCGAGGAACTTTTTGATAAAGTCGGAATCCAGGTTCAGATCATAAAATCAGGTGAATTAAAGGACTCTGGAAGTGCTTTTCGAGAAATGACGGATAAGGAAAGGGATGTGTTTCAAGAGATTGTAGATGAGTTTTACCAGAAATTCCTGAACGCGGTCTTCGAGGCAAGAAAGGACTCTCTCTCCTTGGAAAACCTGAGGAACATTGCAGACGGAAGAGTCTATACCGCTTCTCAAGCCTATAAATCCAAACTGATCGATGAAATCGGCTATTTTGACTCTGCCTTGAAAAAAGTCCTTGAACTCGCAGATGTCCAGGAAGCAAATGTGATCGCTTACACCTACTATCCAAAAAGAAAAACCAATATCTACGCCACTAGTCTAAACGGACACAACCCTTTCGAGAGTAAAAGCCTGCAGGAGATTGTTCAATCTTTAAAAAGTGGCTTTTACTACTTGTGGCACCCTCAGCTCAACAATTAGACAGGATTATTTACGAGTCATTCAAGGTAAGTACTTTGCCAAGATCTCAAAGGCAGGAGCGTCAAGGATGTGTGCCTTGACAGCACAAGTGTCCACTGACCTGATGACTGCCCTTTCATATTTTTTAGGAAACTCTGGAGGAAGCTGAAGTTCGATATCGATCTTCTCGATCATCTTCTTCTCTGCACTCTTATGCATCCGCATCACAACAGAAGCTTCATCCAGTGGGATGTCTCTGTTTTGACAAAAGGCAAGAACATATAAGCCCGCACAGGTGGCGATAGAGGCCAAGAATAGATCAAACGGTGCTGGTGCTGTCCCATTACCGCCCGCATAAACCGGCTGATCCGTTTTTATGACAAATCCTTTGTACTCAGCGTCCGCCCGTTTACCCCCTGGAAAAGTCACTTTCATTTCTTGCATGCATTATGCTCCTTTCATTCTTTCGTTCCTTTAGAGAACAAGGCTAGAAGAAATCTTCGATCTCTCTCCGTCATGGCGATCCTTCCAAAAACATCATAAATCATTTCGGTAACATGCTGCTTGTTTGTCGCGTGGATGAATCCTCTATCTTCCAACTTATCCAAAATAATCTCGATGCATTCTTTCTGTTTTTTTTGTGGAAGCGGCTGTTCTTGCATAATGGTCAAATGCTTGAGCGGAGCACGGTTGGAGATGGCGTACAGCGTGAGAAGAACCGCAGAGGCAAGATTGTACGAGGGTTGTTTTGTGGCCTGAGGAAGGACAAACCGGAAATTGGAATGCATCAATTCTTCAGATGTCAGCCCAGTCCGCTCGCATCCGAAAAGCAAGCCAATCCTGGTAGCTTTTGGGTAACGAAACATCTTCTCCACTGCATCTTTGAGGGAAATCACGGTAAAATTCTTTCTCCATTTCGATGTGGTCGCAAAAACAAGATTAAGGTCTGCTATGGCCTCTTCCAATTTTTTGTAGATCTGAGCAGCGTTTAAAACATCTTTAGCATGGACCGCAGTTTTGTAGGATTTCTGGTCTAAACAATCCACATCAACTATACGCAGCTTCTCGAACCCCGTATTCTTCATGTTCCGAGCCACCAAGCCAATATTCTCAGGGTGCTCAGGTCGGACCAGGACAACGGTGAATCTTGATTTTAGATCAAGGGGCGCACATGCCGTTTTCATGCCATTCATTATAAACAGAGCAAGGAAAAAAATCGATCAGGCTGGATTCCTCAAAAACAGGTTCAGAACTTACCTGTGCTGCCGAATCCTCCTTCTCCTCTGGGTGTTCCCCCTAGATCCTCGACCTCGACCACTTTAACCGCAGTAACATGTTGAATCAAAAGCTGTGCAATCTTCATCCCTTTGCTGATAACAAAAGGTTCTTCACTCAAATTGACCAGAACAACCTTGACCTCCCCCCGGTAGCCGGAATCGATCACTCCCGCTAGTCGATGGACACCTCTCAAAGATACTCCACTTTTATCCCAGACTAAACCCATATAGCCCTCAGGGATAGCCACTT
>Ga0209636_10006352_pt1 | contig 12071 bp, 9 predicted proteins | sample DeeMarSWOR152_54_FD_187464 | JGI IMG/M metagenome (GOLD analysis project Ga0209636, IMG submission 187464) | Marine sediment microbial communities from White Oak River estuary, North Carolina - WOR-1-52-54 (SPAdes) (version 2) | ecosystem: Environmental > Aquatic > Marine > Intertidal zone >...
CTTAAGATTGTCAATAGCACTATCAGAAATAACACAGCACCGTGTAGTTCTTTTGTTGGTGGTGGAATTTATATTTCGGGCAATGCTATTATTAATAATTCTACTATAAGCAATAATACTGCATCAACTGAGTGTACTACTGGAGGGGGTGGCGGTGGAATTTATGTTGCCGGAACTGCTACCATCTCTAACAATACTATCAGTAATAACACTGCCTCAGGTTATTTTGGAGATGCTGGTGGAATATATGCCATGGGATATAGTGGGCAAATCACTATATCAAAAAACATTATCAGGAATAACAGTGCATATTCAGATTATAGTGAGAGTTCATCAGCTGGTGGAATCATTGCTGGTATATGGGGGAGTAATACTGTTGATATCTCTAATAACATTCTCACTAATAATAATGGAGGTATTGGTGGAATTTCTGTCTCTTCAGGGGTTAATTATCTCACCATTTCCAATAATATTATCAACAATAACAATGCATCAGATAATAGCGGTGGAATCTATACTGCTTCGAACGTATCCATCATCTCTTATAATTCTATAATCAAGAACAATGCCAAAAATGCTATTGGTATATACTATGCCGTTGGAAATAATCAAGATTTCAAATACAACACCATCACTGACAACCAAGCGACTGGCACTGCCCCTACCTATACAGTCTATGTCGAAAATCATCCTGTCTTCAACTACAACAACGTCTTTAATAATACTGTTACTTATGAACTATGGAATGACAATGCCCAGGGATCTGAAGATGTGCATTCTGAAAGTAATTGGTGGGGTACATTAGTAGAATCTGAGATTCAGGATAAGATTTACGATTGGTATGATGATTCAATAAAAGGAATCGTGGATTACACACCATGGGAAACATCCATCCGCACCGATGCTCCCATCTCTCCACCAGTAGATGTCACAGCCACTGAAGGAACTGGAAGCATTACCTTAGAGTGGTCAGCAAATACTGAATCAGACACTTCTGGATATAACGTCCATTGGGATTCGGATTCAGGGTATCCATATGCCAATGTAGTTGATGTGGGCAATGCGACGATTTATACAATCGATGAACTTGCTTCTGGCACCTATTACGTCACGGTGACTGCCTATGATATTGACTATGCACCTGCCAATGATGACCCCGATACCATTGTGAATGAAAACCAGACAAATGGCAACGAGAGTTGGTATGCCGCAGAAGAGATGGTTCAAGTTACAGAGTAAGTGATTATGGGCAGAGCAATTTGAGCTTTTCCTTCTTTTTATTTAAAATCACTACATATTGTGGCTTTACTTCGACTTATTAAATGTAAGTGTCTTGGAGATATAAGCCGGAAGGCCTAAGTTTTATGGAATTTAATCGTGAATCCGAGTAGCGTTTTACCAATTTGCAGATATCTAACTGTTACAGAGCATTTCACGTAATTTTAAATAGTTGCATATAACAATCGCTATTCGTTATTTTCCTTGATCAATGGCATGGTAGGGAGGTTTTGCTGAATCCCCTCGCCATTCAGTAAAGAATCAGGGTCAGGTCTTCATTCTTCACACATTCAGATATTAATCCAGCTTCATCGTTTCAATTTTGCTTCTTCATACTTTTTATAATGTATGGATCGCCGTCTCTAGTTCATCTGTCAAGAATGAAGACACGACCACTCTTTTTTGTATATCTTGGCTGTCCAATCGAGACTCTCCTATTTAATTGATATTATTAATAAAAAAAGGGGCCATTCTTTTTAAAATGGCCCCTTTTTTTCCTTGGTATAATCAATTACGCGGCTTCTCTCAGTGTCACGATTCTGCCTATCCCGAAGGGGAATGCAATATATTTCATATGATCCTGTACTTTTCTATTCCTCAGGTTATCATTTTCTTGAATTATACTTCTTTTTAATGGTTTTATCTAGGGTTTCCTTTGTATCTTCTGTTAGGGCTTTATTTTTCCGGTAGAGAATAAGACAACACAAGACGTTTACTAACACTAGGAAGAAAATGAGCAGTAGCCTACATAATTCATCATCAGAATAATAAGAAAGAGACCACGCAACGTATAGTAATCCCACAGTTATCAAGATGATAAAGGGCAAAACTAAACTCAGGAAATAATAATCAAAACCGTAATATTTACCCTCATCTCTTTCGTTTTTTATACTGATATCCAAAACGTCTTTAGTTATTTTTTCGAGTCTTTCTTTAATTGCTATTATTCTCATCCGATATATCGCCTGACATTTCTGAGTATCCATTAGATGATACACAGCGAGAATATTAATGCCTAATGCTGGTAGAAGTAACCAAATTTTTTGATCCCAACCCAAGTCACTATTTAAAGGCTTTATCCAGAAATAAAATCCAATTATCGCCGCAAAAGTCAGTAAAATGTAATATGTGGTTGTCCACTGTAGACGTTTAGCATATTTTATATCATCTATGGTGATTTGATACAGCATACGCAGCTCTGCAGGCCCTTTCTCAATAAATTTTTCATCATCCATTGTTAACTCCGTGATTTGTAAAATATTTGCTAGTATGCAGTTTTAAAACACAAAACCCTACCTCTCTATGTGAGAAATGGGGTTTTTGAATCCATTCCATAGCCCCTTTGATTAAGGGTTACTTTGAAAATAATGCACTTTTACAAAATATAAGCGGCAAACTATTAGACAGAATCACCATTTCCTATCATGTCTTTTGCATATTGTTCCGTAAGAAGGTAATTCTCTATCCAATTTATTGTCAGCTTTATGAGAACTTTGAGATCATCTATGTCTTTGTCTTCCCACCTTCTTAAATAATGCGTTTCGTCATTACCCAACCAGGTTACCAGTTTGGCAGTCCTCTTTATTTTTTTATCATCGATGAAAGTGTCTATGCACCTACCAAGAAACGTTGATTTAATTTCATCTTCCTGTTCTGGTTTTTGGGAGATTGCAAAGTCTTTTACCAAAAACTCAAGTGCTTTCCACAATCCAATACCCGTAAGCTGAAACAAGCTTGCTGCTTCGGCGGCTATTGCTTGGCTGTAGACTTCCACAAACATTGGTGAAATGTCCTGTATCTGAGGTGGGAAGGTTTGGGGATGCGGGTAAAGCGGCTCAACTTTCTTTAAGGTAAAACTTTTTGATTCAGTGTGTGAATATGTGCCAATAAACAATTGACCACAATCCTGCTTTGTACAGCGAAAGACCGATTGTACTCGGCGAGGGCGATCGAGATAGGTCGTCACTTCGAGGAATAGGGGGTAAACACTAGTATGACAGATCGGGCACTCATCTGGATATCTATCAATTGCGACATTCATTGTTTGTCCAGAGATTTTTCTGGACTCGACACCATGGGTCATGGTTACTCCTTTCTTAAATTTACTACATTAATATATATGAAAATTCCCTATAATCCAAAAAATAAATTGCTGCTTGTTGCTCAACGAAAGGCCAAAAATAGAAAAGAAAAGCCCCTATGGACTTTTTTTACTTATCCATAAGGACTTTTCCGTTTAATTTCCGTGGGGTTCTTTTTCGCTTCGGCTATTCAGACAGTCGGTTATGTTGCTATCGAATTAGATACCTTGAAGTTATAAACTAGATATACTTGATTAAGACAAAAGCGAATCCAGCGAACCCAATGAACTCATACACATTAGATGCCAAGGTTTCTCTTTGCTTCTTCCAATTCACCCTGGCCGAATTCCCACCTGCCCATGAGCTCGTGTAGCTTCTCCCTCAACTCCCTGTACTCATTCAGGAGTGGTACGCTCTGGCCTTTATCGGCGAAGATATCCGGATTAGCAAGAAGTGTTTCCAGCTCCTTCTGCCTTGTTTCCAGATCGGCAATCCTCTCCTCTAATATGGCCAGTCTTTCCTGAATGGGTTTGAGGGTTGAGCTAATCAGCTTCCTCTTTTCGGCCTCTTCTCGCTTTCGCGCCCTTCGATCCTCATTCGGGATACGGACTGGTTTTTGAATCTGTTTTGTATCAGTACCAGCGGCTGTGGTTTTCACAATCCTTTCGAGGTGATCGTAGTACTCATAGAGGGTGCCAGGGTACTCCTCGATCCCCTGTGATCGTATATCCCAGATCTTTGTGGCGAGCCTGTTCACAAAGGATTGGTTGTGGGAGACAAAGATCATCGTGCCTTTGTAGCCGGCTAAGGCATCGATTAAAACCTCGGATGATATGAGATCGAGGTGATTTGTAGGTTCGTCCGTCAACATAAGGTTTCCCGGTTTCACGAGTAACTTTGCGAGCGCTACCCTGGCCTTCTCCCCACCGGACAGTATCCCGATTGATTTGTCCACATCATCGCCCGAGAATAAAAAAGCGCCACACACATTCCTCACAAAACCCATGGTTTCATTGGGGGCGGCCAGGGAGACCTCCTCGACGATTGTCTTTCCCGGGTCTAGCATGTCAAAGTGGTGTTGCGCGAAGTAGCTCATCGTTACGTTATGGCCGAGTAGTACTTCACCGCTGGTCGGTGTGAGCTCGGTCGCTATCATCTTGAGTAAGGTTGTTTTGCCGCAGCCATTTGGCCCTATGATTGCGATCCTTTCACCTCTCATCACGGTGAGATTGAGATTGGAGTACAGAAGTTTTGTGCCGAATCCTTTTGAGATATCCAGGAGTGTGACTACCTCTCTTCCGCTTCTGGTCACTGAGGGGAAGGAAAAATGGATGGTCTTTTGCGGGCTGTACGATTCGACGAGCTCCATTTTTTTGAGTACTTTTATCTTGCTCTGTGCCTGCCTGGCCTTAGAGGCCTTGTAGCGGAACCTCTCAATGAATTTCTGGGCCTCCTTTATCTTTAGTTCTTGATTCCTGGCCTTGGCCTCCAGGATTCGCCTCTCCTCCTCCCTGGCCTTAAGGTAAAAATCGTAATTACCCTTGTAGCCCCGCATGCCTTCCGCTTCGAAGCTTATGATGCGATGTATCTGCCTGTTCAGAAAGTCTTTGTCGTGGGAGACGAGGATCATGGCGCCTTTATAGGATTGAAGGAACTGTTCCAACCAGTGCACAGAAGGGATATCGAGGTGATTGGTCGGCTCATCGAGTAGCAGCAGGTCGGGCTTTTGATAGAGGAGGCTCCCCAGCAATGCCCTCATCTTCCACCCCTCGCTCAGGGATGCGATAGGGACGGCGATGTCCTCAGGCCCAAAGCCCAGCCCGCCGAGGATACGCTCAGCCTCATGGGGTGGAAACTGCGTGTCCAGATCGCTCATCTCCTGGTGAAGTGTCACGAGTTTTTCGGCCAGCTTAATCTGCCTGCTCTTACCTTTGGCGTGCGTGAAGGACTCCTCCGCGTGCGCAATCTCGCGTCTGAGCCTCGCTCGTGACGGTAGAGAATCTAGGAGAGACTGCAGTACATTGCCGGATAAGGCGGAACGAACATCCTGAGGTAGATACCCGATACTCACGTCTTTTGCGATCACAAGCTTCCCTTTATCGGGAGCAATTTCCCCAGCTATGAGCCTCAGTAATGTGGTCTTGCCTGATCCGTTTGGTCCGACAAGCCCAATCCTATTGCCGGACTCGACTTGAAGTCCTATATCCTGGAAAATGTGTTTACCCACAAAGCTGAGGGAAAGATTTGATATGGTTACAAGGCTCATGCGCTAGTTGTCCGTTGCGTGTTGTCCACTGTCTGTTGTGGTTGAACTTAAATACGCTTCATATGAATATGATGTTTGCCTCTAATCTCCCATATTTCACTTCTCAAATCACACATCCCATCTACTATATCTCACATCTTATAACCCACACCCTATATCTTATCGATCCACTTTAATGAAATATTTCGGTTGGAATAAAAAATCAACTGACGATGGACAAATGATAAGTAACTTTTTTATTTACGCCAGTACGCGGGGGCGAGCATGATGATTACGGTGTAAATCTCAAGACGGCCAAGGATCATACAGAAGATTAGAACCCATTTGCCGAGATCGGGCACAGGCAGATAATTGTTGACTGGTCCTACTAATCCTAATCCAGGGCCCACATTGCCTATGGTAGCTGCGACAGAGGCAAAGGAGGTCATGGTATCGAGGCCAAGGGAGGACATAATTATGACCGCGAAAATAAAGAGACCCAGATAGAGAATAAAAAATCCCCAGATGCTGTTCAGCACCTCTGGGGGTACCGATTTGCCGCCAAGTTTAATGGAACGAACGGCATGGGGATGAATGAGGCTGAAGATCTCTCGGAATCCATGTTTCACCAGCAATATTATCCTCATGATCTTTATGGCCCCACCGGTAGATCCGGCCATAGCCCCAAGGAACATACACAAGAGAAGGATGATCTTAGAGAGCGCCGGCCACTGTGCATAGTTTGAGGTTACGAAACCGGTTGTGGTAAGTATGGATGTCACCTGAAATGCGGCGTACCTGAAGGCGCGGGCAATGGAAGAATAGACCGAACCATAGGTATTCACGGTGACTAGAAGAACAAGGAGGACAAGAATAAGGAGAAAGACACGGCATTCCGGATCCCTCCCGAATACCTTCAGATCTCCCTTGAGGAATTTGAAATGGAGGGAAAAATTGACCCCTGCCAGGATCATAAAAAAGGTGATCACAGCCTCAAAATAGGCACTATGAAACTGGGCGATGCTTCCATTCTGTGTACTAAATCCCCCAGTAGGCATGGTACAGAAGGCATGGCATATAGAGTCAAACATTGACATCCCACCCATAAATAAGAGACCTATCTCAAGCAGGGTGATAAAAAGATAGACCTTCCATAGCGTCTTGGCGGTTTCTGAGATGCGTGGCTGCAATTTATCCACCACAGGAGAGGGGATCTCAGCTTTATATAGCTGCATACCCCCTACCCCCAGGAAGGGGAGAATGGCAATGGAGAGCACTATAATGCCCATCCCGCCCATCCACTGGGTGAGACTCCTCCAAAACAGTATTCCTTTAGGCAGAGACTCAATATTACTCAGAATAGAGGCGCCGGTAGTAGTGAAACCGGATATAGACTCAAAATAGGCGTGAGTAATAGAGCTGATTGAGCCTGAAAATAAAAAGGGTAGCGCGCCAAATAAACCGGCACTTACCCAGCCAAGAGTGACAATGGCCATTCCCTCTCTTTGGCTGAGTGAAGGGTAATCACTTGTTTTGGTGAGCACAAAGAGGAGAAGGCCACTTCCCGAGGTAATAAGTAGAGAGTAAAGTAACGCGAAAAAGCTCCCATCAGAGTAGATGAGAGATACACTGAGGGGGGCCACCAGGGAAAGACCTAGAAAGAAATTGAGGATTCCTATCAGCCGGAATATCTGCCCAAAACGCATTAAAAGTATTCCAGTTTAACGGTAAACAGTTTTTCAAGCTTTGGAATAGCCCCTTTAAGGGCGAATATTATCAGATGATCGTGGGGTTTGATCATGTTGTGGCCTCGGGGGATGATAATCTCGTTGTCTCTCACAATTGCCCCCACTATTGCCTCTTTGGGAAATTTTACCTCAGATAATGGGGTATTTACCACGTCGGATGTTTCGAGTGCCTCAAACTCAATCACCTCTGCACCCTCTCCTTTGAGGGGAGCCACGCTCACCACCTTGCCTTTCCTGATGAATTGGAGAATAGCTCTGATTGCTGAAAGCCTTGGGCTCACAACCGTATCAATTCCAATTGCAGAGACAAGTGGGATATAGCTCAATTTTCCTATCCTGGTCACCGTCTTTTTTGCACCAAGTGCCTTACCCAGCAGGGAAATAAGCACGTTGTTTTCTTCATCCCCAGTCAGCACTATCATGATATCCACATCGGACACATTCTCCTCGAGGAGGAAGTCCCGATCCGTAGCATCGCCATTCAGCACAACCACCTTTTCAAGCGTTTCTGCCAGCTCAAGGCATCTTTGACCATCTTTTTCAATTATCTTGGTATTGATGTTAGTCCTATCAAGTGATTCTGCTAAGGCGAGGCCTGTTTCACCCCCACCAACGATCATTACCCGGCTCAATCCTTCCTCTCTGCGATTCATTAGTTGAAAGATGTTTGGGATGTCCTCCTTTCGGGTTACGCAGTAGATTAAATCATTTGGCTGAATCGTGTCGTGCCCCCTGGGCACAATGACCCTTTCCCCCCTAATAATAACACCTATAAGAATCATATGCTCATATTCACTAAACGAGGAAAGCTTTCTTCCTACAAGGGGGGAGTCCTCTCTTATGGTGATACCGATGAGCTTGACCCTTCCCTCAACGAAATCTATAACCTCAGAGGCAACTGGCACCTCAGTGAGCTTGAGCATAGAGTTGACCATCTCGGACTGAGGATTGATGATGAGGTCAATATGCATAAAATCTTTATTAAAGATCTCACTGTGTGCCGTATAGTCCGGGTTTCGGACGCGGGCTATCTTAGTAATGTAATCGGTGAGGTGTTGCGCGTAAAAACAGGCAATTATATTTGCCTCATCATTGTCAGTCGCTGCGACAATGATATCACTTTCATTGATACCAGCATCCTGTAATGTCGATGCATTGGTGCCTGAGCCCAAAATGGCTTGGACATCAATGACATTTTGAATATGCCTGATTTTCACAGGATCCTTTTCAATTATCACCACATCATGGTTCTCTTCCGAGAGCCTCTGGGCGATATTAAAACCCACATCTCCCGCACCAATGATAATGATCTTCATTTACTTTATCCTTTGATAAGATAGTGCGCCATGCCCTCCCATTTTTAGGAGAAACGCTATGGTGAGTTGTAAAAAAGCCTTCCTTAAAAGTCAATATATAATAGGTTTCATCTTTTGGCTAGATTCGTCCATCTCTTTTTGAAATAGAAGCAGGAGGGGGGAGAATATACAACGTATCGGGTCGGAGAGACATAAGGGATATATGAGAAAAGAGCAAAGGATTAAAATAATCTTTTTTGCTTGAGGTTATCTTTTTCTTTGCCCGTAACACCGAAATGCCTGTAGGCAAGGTTGGTAGCCACCCTCCCTTTTGGTGTCCGATTTATATACCCATTTTGAATTAAGAATGGCTCGTAGACTTCCTCCAATGTATCCTTTTCCTCGCACAGGGCAGCAGACAGGGCATCAACACCTATTGGACCACCATCAAATTTCTCTATTATTGTCAGCATTATTAATCGATCCATCTTGTCCAGACCCTTATCGTCCACCTCCAATATATCCAATGCCTTTGCGGCAACTGAATGAGTAATCACGCCTTCAGCCTCGATTTGTGCGTAATCCCTCACTCGTTTCAGCAACCTGTTGGCAACTCTCGGTGTTCCCCTCGCTCTTTTTGCAATCTCCAGGGCACCCTCTTTATCGACTATGATATTAAGAAAGACTGCAGACCGAGAGACGATTTCCCTCAATTCCTCGGGTTTATAAAAGTCCAACCGGAGTATAACCCCAAATCTGTCCCTCAAGGGTGGAGTGAGGAGGCCTGTTCTCGTGGTTGCACCTATTAGGGTGAATGGTGGCACAGAGAGCCTGACGGTTTTGGCTGAAGGTCCTTGCCCGATAATAATATCCAGCTTGAAATCCTCGAGGGCGGGGTAGAGTATTTCTTCCACTACATGGTTCAGCCTATGGATTTCATCAATGAACAAGACATCTTTGGGTTCAAGCGCAGTTAATATGGCGGCCAAATCACCCGGCCTTTCTAACACAGGCCCCGAGGTGGTTTTTATGTGCACGCCAAGCTCATTGGCAATAATATGGGCCAGTGTAGTCTTTCCAAGACCTGGGCTCCCATGAAACAGCACATGATCTAAGGCCTCGGAGCGTTTCTTCGCTGCCTCAATAAAGATTCGAAGGTTTCTTTTATTATCCTCTTGTCCAGTAAACCTATCCAATGACGTTGGCCTGAGACTGACTTCGAGAGAGCCTTCATCTACTCTGGGTTGTGGATCTGTTACTCGCTCTTCCATGATGTGTTTCTGTACAACTTTTTTGTGTTACTGAGTAATATTATCAATGCGCCAGGTTCCGCAAGGCCTCTTTCAGTAATGTCTCAAGGTTCAGCCCATTGCTCTTATATAGCGCGCTCTCTATGGCATTTTTTGCGGCCTTCGTTGGGTAGCCGAGATTGATAAGTGCTGATAAGGCATCTTCATACATAACCTTATCCCTTATGTGCACCTTGTCTCTAAGCTCTAACCCAATCCCGCTTACGAGCGTAGATGCCTTTTCCTTTAACTCCAGCGTTATCCTCTGTGAGGTCTTCTTCCCAACCCCAGGAATAGTGGCGATCCTCTCAGAATCGTCCCTCACAATGGCGCCGATGAGATCCTCAAACTCCATGCCAGAAAGGATGTTGAGGGCAATCTTGGGGCCGATTCCAGACACGGATATTAAAAGCAAAAAAAGCTCTTTTTCCATCTCCGTCTGAAAGCCAAAGAGTTGTAGAGTGTCTTCCCGCACATAGGTATACACATGCAGACTCACTTTTTCCATTTCCTCTGGGAGCTGATAGAAGGTAGAGAGGGGAATAAGAAGCTGATAGCCAACCCCGTCTATATCTACTATGACTGATTGAGGATTCTTATTAATTAGTGTTCCAGTGAGATGGGCTATCATACCTTGATGTTTTCACCTACTCAATCCTGAGCCAGTTATGGTGGCATATGGCTATGGCTAATGCGTCGGAGGTATCCAAGGGTATTTGAGCATCGAGGTTAAGGATAACCTTGACCATAGCCCGTACCTGCTCTTTTGTTGCCCGCCCATAGCCAACCACCGATTGCTTAATTTGCAAAGGAGTGTACTCGAAAACCTTGAGGTCGGCTTGAATTGCCGCTACCATTGCGGCACCCCTTACATGGCCGATCTTTAGAGCGCTTTTCACGTTCTTGGCAAAGAAAATGTCCTCTATAGACATTTCTTCTGGGTGATAGGTATCGATGATTTCAACGAGGGACCTAAAAATGCTATATATCCTCTTATTGAAGGGCCACGAATAAGGGAATGAAATTTTTCCTCCTCCTACATAGATCAACCTATTGTATTCCTTTTTAACCAGGCCGTACCCTGTATTCAAAGAGCCAGGATCAACCCCAAGGACAAGCATTAGCTAATAGACTCCATAACCTCATCGGGAATATCAAAATTGGCGTACACATGGTTCACGTCTTCGTTGTCTTCAAGCGCTTCCATGAGAGATAACATCTGTTGCGCATGTTTATCATCTAATTTAACCGTAGTCTTAGGAACCATGGTTACCTCGGCCAAGATATAGGTGAGTTCCGCCTTCTCAATGCCAGCTTTTACCTCTTCAAATGAGGAAGGCTCAGTAATTACCTCTATCTCCTTTTCACCTTCTCTAATGTCATCGGCCCCTGCCTCAAGGGCTAGTTCATACAGCTGTTCTTCGTCTACCTGCTCTTTTTTGAAAACGATAAGACCCTTCTGGGAGAACATCCAGGCCACACAACCTGCCTCTCCCAAGTTACCTCCCGCTCTTTCAAAGATATGTCTCACATCCGCGACAGCCCTATTTCTATTATCAGTCAGCACCTCTAGCAGCACTGCCACCCCACCGGGGCCATATCCTTCATAGGTGAATTCCTCATAGTGTGAACCTTCTAATTCCCCAGTTCCTTTCTTTATTGCCCTCTCGATGTTTTCTTTGGGCATATTTTCTGCTTTCGCAGCGGCTATCGCAAGCCTCAGCCTGGGATTCGAATCTGGGTCTTTTCCTCCTATTCTCGTCGCAACAGAGATCTCCTTGATAAGCTTGGTAAAGATCTTTCCCCTTTTCGCGTCAACTGCTCCTTTTTTATGCTTTATAGAGTGCCATTTTGAGTGTCCAGACATTCAACGCTCCCTTAAAGATTACCAAACTTGAAATACCTTGGAACGAATTATACTCTAAGCATCAAATTCTTGAGGATTTTTTAACATAATTAATTTTATTTTACCATATCAATTTAGCCATATAACAGGGCCACGTCATGGCGAAATGTAGTAGATTGATTTTTATGATTATTGCCTTAACTCCTAAGAAACTCAACGCAGAGCATGGAGAAGTCTTTTTTTGGTATGCCCTTATATATTCTTGATATGTGCCCCGAAAATCGGGATG
>Ga0209636_10006353_pt1 | contig 12070 bp, 11 predicted proteins | sample DeeMarSWOR152_54_FD_187464 | JGI IMG/M metagenome (GOLD analysis project Ga0209636, IMG submission 187464) | Marine sediment microbial communities from White Oak River estuary, North Carolina - WOR-1-52-54 (SPAdes) (version 2) | ecosystem: Environmental > Aquatic > Marine > Intertidal zone >...
CAATCTTTACACCTCAGGAGGGGTGATAATATAGCTAGTTCTTCTGATTTAACTTAATGACTTATTGTTAAGGAGTCTGATTGAACAAAACCGAGGATTGTGCAACATGGTAACAGTCTATCGGGTTGTTATTTTCAACTGTCCCTTTTTGGTTCTAGTAATGGGTAACAGACTATATGGATAGTCTTTTCGTAGCTACCAATTAGCTTTACCTTGATTTAATTAATGGCTCCCCATTTTTTCATACGAAAACTTTCAACCGGGGGTTTTGGTTTTGTTGATTCAGTTAGAAATGAAGGGTAAGAGCTTCATAGGGGTTATTTTAGCAGGAAATAAACTGGTTTATAGCCACCCATAAATCTAAATGGATAATAGAATCCTGTTCCTCCACTATCCATTTTAATTTCTCTAAAAGATGATATCGCAGAGTTGAAATCTATTGACTTAGACTTCTCGCCTAGGTAAGTTAACAAATCTTCTTCGTTGGCAAATGTGAATCCCGACATTGGGTTCATATAATCGGAAGATTGAATATGTTCTAATTCAAGCTCAAAACTCTCTTTATAACCTTGATTTAGTTTTATCCATACACAATTTGGATTGTTTCCAAGCTCCCATAAATTTTTTACCACAGGACATCCAGCAATAATTGGAATTCCAAGTTTCATTCCAGATTGCGCTCCGAGTAATATTTGTTCATTTATTTTAACTGTGATTTTTTGGCTACCAGTAGAAATCAATTTAGGACGCCTTGGGTATAAGCCTACTACACTGAATTTATCGTATTTATGAAGTTCTTTAGATATATTACTACCCTCTCTTGACGCCCAAGGGTAAATTGGTGTTACAATATCAAACCTCTTATGAAGGATTTTCTTTAGTTTGGGAATAAGAATGTACTCCGCCGTATGCTCGCAGATGAAGCTTGTTGCTTTTTCCATAATGTGACCTTACCCCCTATAGTAGAGTTACCAATTAGAATCCAATCGCCGTTATGACCTTCCACGGTAAAACCAGCTATTAAAGCTCTACACCTTATTATTTTACACATTACCTAGTCATTATTTTTCGGTCTGATCATCTGGGGCCAATACCAGTAGGAGAAAAATGTCAGCGCCGGCTTGGGTCTGCCCTTTGATCTGTTTTTCAATCTGCTTCTCTATAGAGGATATGACCGTATCTACTTTTTCAATAATTGTACTTAGATTCACTGATTCAATAGCATTGAGTTCTATCATATCTATAGGTGGTCTCGGTTCTTTACCTACGGGATTGATAATTGGAATTTGTCGCGCAAATACCGTTCCAGGAGATAGAGAGCAGGTATACCATAGATCGTTTGTTGGATTCGGTCTAGCCACCCAGTTTAGGGTTCCCCACACTGGTAACTTCTTACTGATTAGATTATCAATCTCATTATTGAGGTGTTGGACAGTATTGCGTAGAGCCTCAACCTTTTCAGCCTGTCTGTATAACAGATTTAGATTCGGAGTATTTTGCTTGACCCCTCGCATTTGGCTCAACAGCCCGCATAAACGATGCACCGAGTCGATGATGGACCAGGCATCTGAAATGGCACGCACTGTTAAATCGTCAATACGAACCTTTTTCTTCTGGATCACGCTATTTACTAATGTGAGCAAGGTCTTACATAACCTACCATAGGCAGTTTCGGCTATTTCAACAGAAAATCTAATCCCATCTAAGAACAGCGTCTGTCTGCGATCTAGGTTCTTAGGAAGCTGTTGAAATACTAAGCGTTTTCTCATTACTGATTTCAACCTCGATTCATTCTATGACTATAAAGAGGTACCTCTGCAATGTCAATGTCTGCGCATACTCGTTTCGAGACAAAGCTGATCACCCTTGCTTGCAAACCTACCACTCTACGGCATAGTGAGAAAAAGGTGTCATTAAACATTGCATCAAGTTGTGTAATGCTTGTGCGTTTAACATGGACTAAACGCTAGATTAAACAAACGAGATTAGTCAGTCTAGCAGTCTACTTGGGCAAACGGTCGATTCGGTGCTAGCTTTCTGTTTGGTAACCTTTCAGATGCAATAGAAGGCAACATGTCAGCTCATCCTCTGAGGGTCTGCCAAAGATTGCGACATTGTTGAGCAGTTAGATCTATGCCACTTGGAATAGCTGCTGCCCAGTCTGAGTCAGATAGACCATCTACCCATGTCCTTATTTCATCAAATGAGTTCGGTACTGCGGTACCTGTATCCTTCCATACTCCTGCTAATCCATCAGCAATGATCCTAGGCACTCCGACCATTCTTAACCAAATAGCTTCTTTACGCTTCACACCGTAAAACACCATTGAAGGTACATGACCTACTTCTTGCCATTGAGTGTCTGTAATATCGGACAAGCAGAGTTCTTCTAAGGCTCCCACTCCCCAAGAAGCAATCCCTATTAGGTGAAATAGATACTCGGAGAACTCCGTTAATCTTTTCTGAGTAAGTTCTTCCTCTCTAATCTTGTATCTTTCGGCAATTCCATATAACGGAAGTCCGTTAACCCAATCTTTTAGTACATTGGCAACAAGGTTTGGATTAAATGGTGGTTTATTGCCATATCCTAGCCTGATCTCTGGTATACTGCCAATGACTTCAATTTGGCGAGTCAAGTTTGTCGAATCATAATCAAATAATTCACTGGGTTGCCAAATGTCAACCTCTCTTAAACGAGAATAAAATGGTTCCTGCAATTTGCCACGGATGACAAGAACACTAGGTGTCGAAAAACCGGTTGTATCTGCTTGAGCAACCAAACCCATCACATTGGGCCGCAGAGAAAGGTCAATTAGATATCTTCTACATAAAGCAAGTAATTTGATTGCAGCTTCTTCACTTTGTGTCCTGACCTGATAGTAAACAAGGCTAGCACGCATAATGTCTTCTACTTCATCAGCGATGTCGGTACGACCGGCAACATGCATCGCGTGTGCGAGGAATTGTAGAAGTGTTGAGAGACCGGGGTTTGTGGCTACCGCTGCTATATTGAATTCTGTACTGATTTTATCTGCACGATCAATAAGTGAAGCTAGCTGGCTAGCAATCTCTTGGGCCTCCTTCTGTAGAAACCACTCGACTTGTTTTCTTTTATCTGGGTTATTTATAGGAAACCCTACCAAACCGACAGAGTCCATCATCGTTCGTCCTGCTCTACCTGCTATATTCCAGAAATCCTCGTAAGTAAGATACTGGTCTCTGCCCTTTCTCAGTGTTTCAACAATTACGGTTGAAATTGGAAAGTTAACACCCTGAGCAAGCGTTGTCGTTCCGCACACCACATCCACTATTCTTTTCTTAATAAGGACTTCTACTAACCATCTGGCCTCATGGGATATCCCAGCATGATGATATGCTACTCCTTTCCTCAAACAATTAATCAGAGGAGTTTCTATTCCTGTTTCTGCTTTAAGGTAAGCGCAAACTGATTCAAGTTCAGGGTTTCTTGGTATAGGCGCCAGTTCCTCAGCTATTTCTTGAGCACGCTCGGTAGCCGTACCTTTACCTCTACACAGAACGAGGATAGAACCTCGGTCACGGAAAGCCTCAACAGCGTGTTTGGTTAGAAGTTTTATGTTGCTACTTGCCGGAACATGTTCAATAGAGCCAATGGGGACTTCCCATCTGTCTCTAATGCTGCTATTGTCAGCTGCTGGGAGCGTTTCAAAAATCAAACGGCGTCCCAATTCTGATGGTCTAACATCAATAGCTCCAACCACTCTATTTCCAGGTTTCCAGTCTACAGCTATAGCTGGAAGGGCCATGCCTTCACCGAGCCATGTAAGGAGTTCTTGATTGTTGGGCAAGAAGGGAGAGAGTAGAAGAAATCGTGTTTGCGACCTCTCTCTTTTTAGTGTACCTAAAAGCAGCTCCAAACGTGGTCCACGTTCTTTTTCTTGAAGATTATGCGCTTCATCAGCGATAACCATTGACAAATTTTTGACGACCGGGTGATCCTTACGGATTAGAAGATCTAGTTTCTCTGGTGTTACTACCAGTACATTTGGAGGGTCTCTCAGTAATATATCTTCCATTGGATCAAGTTCGAAAGCTGGAATAGTCATCTCCACTCGCATAGGTGGTTTCAAACCACTAAAATCAGTGCGGAGATCAAAAGTCACTTGGTTAACAAGCGCACGAGTAGGCACGACATAAGCAATGATTCCATCAGGATTTAAGGCATTGGTTTGTACCATAGCGAACTTCGCTAAGAGTGTTTTTCCTGCACTTGTAGGCATTTCCACTAAGATAGCGCGGTGGTACGTTGTAAGGAGATTACGAGCCAGTGCCTCCTGCTGGGGCGGCCATAGTTCAATAATTGGGTTTGGCCTACCACGTCTAGCCAACAACTGCATGAAGTCACGTACTGGTGGAGGCAAAGTCGCTGCGTGTGTCCAAATTGAATTTTGAATAGTTTCGCGACAGCCAATCCATAAGAGATCTGCAATATGCTGAATAGTTTGGCTGCCTGATGTCTTAAAGGCATCTAGTGCTCTATCATGGTGACGATCAAGTTGAGTGTAGAGAGACGAGATGCTCACTTGACCTGTTTGAAGATACTCAGCTGTCAAATTAACAAGTTGAGCCAAATGATATAGTCCGACCAAATCAATTGCAGTCTCAACTTGTGGCCGCTCTTTACTATTATCTTTTATGTAATTGTCTTCCTTCACCTCCTGAAGGTCGCGTAGTCTTGCAATATGTTGGAGTGCCCTATCAATGTCACCCCACCCATCTTTACGCGCTAGCAATATAAAGGCCTCTATAATGGATACTAGAACTATTTTTCTCCAGTCGTAGTCTGAACTCTCATTTACAATATCCCACTTCTTAAGTTCTAGTCTCACTTCCGCCGGTCGTAATGCCATAATTCCGGAAATAGCAAAGTGAAGTGCTAACAGGTGAGCTGTGGGAAGCTGTTCAAATGAAAATTCAGAATCCATGAGTCTCAACCCTGATTCACTCATAGACTGCGATTTACCACCAAGGTTGATCAAGGTACGCCAGCAGTAAAACGCGCTTCTAAAGATTGGTGCAATATCTTCATCGTAGATAGGTTGTTGATTTTCAATTTGTTGGCCATTTGCTGATTGACGAATGCGGATGCTTCCATGTCGAATCCATTGCAGATATGCCCTTATTCCTTCGCGTTCATATATATACCCAAGTCTAGGCAAGCGTTCTGGATTTTCTTGCACTGTTGCGTCACTAACTTCACTAGTGAACGATCTAATTAAGAATTTCTCAGAGGCTGAGTTAATATAACCTTCTGCCCCAGTATCAATAAGTGCTTTTCGAAGAGGATCATTCATCACAATTCCTCCTCTCCAGTCTTGGCTGAAACATAGAATTCTGACACTGTCTTTTCTAAATCACCCTCGAAACAAAAGATTAAGAAACGTATTTTTGCAGGGGCTACAAGTTCTGGTTTTTCCCTAAGTATACCAAAATCTTGCTCATTATATTTATCTAGTGGTCTGAGTAGAACCCCACAGCATATAACACCTAAATTAGACCACATCTTTTGATCCCAGTAAATAGCAGCTGATACAAATAATTGCCAAACGACATGATCACTAATCCTTCGAGTAATATCCCATACTTTTTTGCTGGTTTCCTCATGGTTTTCTATATGCTTTATGAGTTGATTGCTAATTGAATCCTCATTATAATCTACCACGCGAGGAGGATTCCTACCTTCATCAGAAACCTTCGCTTCACCTAGCAATAGAGTTAAAGAATCGCCATTCTCAATACCCACAATATCGATTCCCCTACCCGGAAGTTGAATAAGTTCTCGGTCTCGGACACTCTTGTATCCAATCTGGGTATTGTAATTCTGCTCAAGCATAATATATGCTAAAGTCTCGCCCATGTCACTTCTAACTATATCAAAAGGTCCACCTTTTGGAAGAGGGATTGTCTTTGCAGTCAGTAAAGAACGAATTCTAGTCGTGTCAACAACTCCAATACCTTCTAAACTTACCGAGTCTGTAGAGATTGCAGATTGAGTTCTCAGATTACGGTACTCATTAGCTAGAGCAGAAATACAAGTCTTTTGATCCATTGGGCTGCAAACCTTAAATTCATGTTCCGTACTTGAATAATCATCAGTTACTTTCAAATCCAACGCCAATAATCTATTCCTCCTCAGCGTCCTTCCCCATCTGGTATTGAATGTCTTAGTCGATGATGAAGTTGAGCTCCTTCGTCAGATCGTAGTACCGATAATAAATCTTGTTCTATGTTGTCATATATTCTAGTCAATTTAGCTCTTACGTAGTTGTGTTGGTTGCTGCGCATCAATACCATCGTTTGTTGACCGAGGGCTGCTCACAAGTTCATAGTGCCATCCGTGTTCATCACGGACTGATCTAATGACATGACCACGCCGCCTTAGTTCAGCAACAATGCGTTGAATTGTAGGCCTAGATACATCCAACGCTATTGCTAGTCCCCTTGCGTTGTGTGAGTTATGTTTGATTATATAGATAGCTCGTTGAAATCTTTGCTCAATCTCGCGGGTACGCTCATAGGGCATCTTAGTTTAGCCTTTCTACTTAGTTTAATCCAGTATAATGTATTAGACGAGGGATGTCAATCAGATTTTGATACACATGATTCACAAATAGATTTATTTCATTGTATTTCGTTCAATGCGACTATCATTTTTACATGAACGAAAGAAGTGGGGATCGTCGTTTGCATACTTTCATTTGGACTATTTACTCTATTCAGGTGTCAGGATCTAACGTACCAAAGCTGTCGAATTAGCTTGACCTCCACTCACCCACCGTGGTAACCTTTAGAAGGTCCGTATGCTATCGCAGCTGTAGGACTCCATAGAAAAAATGTCTGTAAGCACAGGAAAGGAGGTGCTGTATGACTAAGAGACTGCTAAATTCCGTTCGTGTAGATGGCCCGAGTGGAGAGTATATAAGAGTCCTATTCTACAATGATAGGTCCGTCCGCTTTCGTGTTACTAATGCCGGACCGATGGTCATAACTGAGGCATACTTACAAGGTAAGAACAAACATGTTATTCTGGGCATTGCTCCAGTCAAGAGTACATAACGCCAAATAAACCAAAAAATGCGATAGCAGCGGGTGGGGGCGTTGTCTGAAACAGCGCCCTTTTTGTGTCGGTGAATCAATAAATAAAAACCACTTATTTAATGCAATGCAAAAGCGCTAAAATCAAGCTTTATTTTTATCAGCGTATAATTTAAGTTAAACGCATTGAACATTTCATCTTTTTGTTCAATGAGAATCGATTTCACAAAACGATGTTTTGTGTGATAAAAATCCCTTTAGTTACTCTTTACTTACTAATGAGAATCATATATTTTAGTGTAGATGGAGTAGAGTCTAGCTTCACTTGAAGCAATTTTTGTATAAAGTATAAATTTTAAACCTCTAAGTTTCAGTCATTGACTCAACTATTCTGAACAAATGCCCTAGGATTTCGTAGCATTTCGTTAAGTCTATTCCACCTGTAAGGTAATACAGGTATTTGGTCTGAAATAACGCCGTAATGCTTACCCTGTGGCATTAATTGGATAGTAGGACATCCTGCTTGGCCAGCCAGACTTAGCTCATCCAGTACTCCCTGACTAGTATGAGTATCTTCGCCAAGAAAGATAATTACAACATGAGATTGTCGTATCCTGTATTGGGCTTCTCTTTGCCAGTGTAAATCATGCACAGCTGATGGTAAAGAAAGGTCTTCTAATAAGAAACGACACTGTGATTCAGATTGTTTTATGAAAGTCGTTCTACGTTGAGCGTCCCTCTCGAATTCAAAAGCTAGATATACCCGTCTTATTTCTCTATTGTTCATTTTAGAAATTTGTCCGTAATACCTTTTATTAATTGATTAATTAATAATAGTAATAAAGATCTAGATATCTTCCGTAGGGTACGATGAAATCCGTCCCAAAGGTTTGCAAGGATTGTGAACGGCAATAATCTATGACTTTTGGTGACTGTAGCAATTCTGATTGAAAATCCCGCATAATAGTTTTCCATTGCGAAAAAGACCATCTGCTAGATCTCTGAGGAGATTCGGTTAACTGAAGTGAACGATCATTTCTTATATTAATTCTGTTTATTGAATCAAACGCTAGGGTCTGACCCCATATAAACATAAGCGGTTTGCATACTGCTATAACGAAATAGTTTAGATTTGGTCTTTGTAAACACTGCTTCTCTTTGACTGTGCCTAAGTTTTCCCACATAAACCTTAATGAATCATCAGGGATTTGCTCAAACTCTAATAAACTGAACCGTCTAATATCATTATAGGCGTGAGATATGGACGTTATTGCTAATGGTAAATTTTTTTCATAATTACACTTGACCCCTCTATATGTTTGCCATCTTGGTAGAATTTTCATCAGTTGTACACATGTATCCTTTACATGATTGGTATCAAGTATATGGTGATTATTTTCCTGTTCAATATGAAGTTTCCTAGCCCAGAATTCGTTATATTGTTTGATGTAAGATATGCTTCTCCCTGATGGTGGAACCTCTAATTTATTTTTAAAGTTTGTTAGATCCATTTTCTCAATGTTTAGTTGTTGTGCTTGGTTTCATCTCTGTCATGAGTAATTACCCAGAGAGTATTTTCTCTGGAGATTAATGACTCTACCCGGTCTACAAAAAGAGCTTCTTTGTCATCAACATCCTCATAACCGTGAATGCCTGCTTCGTAGTAATGATATTCCTTTCGTAATGTTTCACAAGTTGTCCGATAACTTATCCAGTTCTCTTGATATTTAAAAGTTTTCAATGCAGCTGTTGAAATTGCTACTAATACGGCTATAACGACTGCAAACCATTTAAGTGGACCATCTCCAATGACTACCAATACTGCTGTAGATGCAGATAATATTATCGCTGCCCATTGGAATACCTGATATGCTCTATGATTCCAGATAGCTTTATTGTCGTACCAGCTTATTTCTTTTCTGTATCTAGATTTTATATAGTCTTCAAATTTGTCTTTGTCCATTAATTCATTCTCCTAATATTTGATTAGGAAGCTAATTCTTTGATTATCGTTCTTCAGCTGACTGGTTGATGACTGCAGTTAGTTCAGCTTGCCTCCATGGAACTAACTTAATTCCGAACTCTCTTATTGCGGGAGGTAACCTTGATGGAGGTTTTTCTCCCTGGTACATTGCTACTACACCTTTTCCAAGACTAATACTTTCTCGGATTTCCCAATCAACCCACTTGCTTTGAGCAGTGTTTTCAGTAACAAAACATACAGTTACGGATGTTTGCCGTATACGTTCACGAATTCCTCTTCTAATATACTCAACATTTTCAATATCGTAAGGATCACGAAGTGATCTATCTATGAAATCGAGGTTAGAGTTTTCGTTTTTTGCCTGACCACGCAAGAAATTCACTAATGCGAGGTCTTCATTCGCGAAGCTTATAAAGACATTTCTTCGTTGCGGTTGGTCGCTTCCTCTAATTCTTTCCCTTGAGATTCGTTCAAGAGCATCTATGTCGCGATCTTCTGAAGAACTTGAACCACTACCTCCCATTTCTATCTCCTCCTTTCGTTTCCGCGGCGATTCGCTCGATGCAAGAAACGCATATTCCACAAGGTTTCTCAGTACCAGAGTGACATGAATATGTATCAGTAATGCCTTTCTTATTAGCTAATTTCACCACATCGACTTTTGAGAATTCCATTAATGGAGCAATAATTTGAATATCTCTGCCCATCGTTTGAGATATCATATCTTGGGCTTTACTTAAAAAACTACTTGTTTGGTCCGGAAAGATACTACTCTTTTCTGATAGCAGAGCTATAGCCACTGCACTACTGTTGGTTTGAAAAGCATAAGAACTACCAGCGAGTAAGAATAATAAATTTCTACCTGGAAGGAAAGCATCTTCGTTTACTCTTTTCTTTGGGTCAGTAAGTCCTGATGATATTAATCTCCCAAATCCACTAATATCCATGACTACAGGTTTAGGTAATTTAAGATTATTATGTACTATTTTACAGGCTCTCAATTCTTGTTCTTTACAAATTTGCCCATAATTAATGAACAGGGGAAACTGAGTAATTCCCTCTTCTTTAGTTAGAACGGCCATCAATGTCGAGTCCAAACCACCAGAAACTAAAGTAACAATACTCATTGCTGCTTCCTCTTAACTTATTCCTCGCTAAATAATTCAGGTAATTCGTTTTTAACTAAATCAAACATAGCTATTGGTTTACCCTTATTATCCCATATTATCGGCAAATAATCCGATAAAAGATCCATGACCTGTTCGTTTTCTATTGCTGTGTTAAGTCTCGTCATCCATGACATGTAAAAATCGATGTTATGAAATAAAGACGCTAAAGAGCGTGGCAGTTCTGGTACACTCATCCAATCCGACTGATATTGAAAGAGGTCGAAAAATTTCATATGAATCGGTAGTCCGTTATTATAATCTATAATCATCTGGCACCACTCAAGCCCGTCATAACTATTTGCACCAGAAATTGTGTAAATAAGGATGGATATTGGGTTGCCTGTACCGAGTAAATGAATTGGGCACGTAGAGCCTATTTCATGAAGATTCTTTCTTATATTAAAAATTGTTCTTGCTGTTTTAATAATTCCTTCGCCGAGTTCACGCTCTGGCATTGCTATCATAACCGGATTTATTGCTTGTACCACTTCTGGAACAATTACAGTAAAATCTTCTGGTGAGTATCCATGGACTATTGGAATGATATTAGCTTTTCCGGTCTCATCGACATCTCTTTTCCAATTTTCAATCACTTCTTTAACTAAATCACCCGTCGATTTCTCCTCAATATTTTCTCGATTGTCGAAAGAAAACGCGAAACTAAAATCAAAGGTTTTTATTACTTCCCAGTAATCTTTTTCATTCCATTCAATGTCGTTTTTAGATGAACTTTCGTAATATCCAGAATCAAGTAAAACTTTTTTATCTAGCATTGCGTTTCTTAATAATTCCCTGATAACCGTTTTCTCGTCTCCAGCTGTACGAGCAATATCATATGCCGAAATAAGAAACCATGGATAGTTAGATTTTATTAATATTCTAAGATAATTAATAGGTTTATATTGTGTTCTTAAAGAAGAAATCGATGGAAAATAACATGGATAATCGAAAACACCTCCACCGACATTCAAATAAGTGAGACCGGTGAATCCAAAATGTTTCTTATTCTCATCTTCATCCATCCACTTAATAATTTCACGCAGTTCTTGCGAAGATGGAATAGCATTTGACGAACCTCGCCTGAAATAGGGCATACCTTTAACAACTATTTGCTGAAAATCGAATTGAGGTATGAAAGGGCCTCCTTTTTGAGGATATATTTCTAAAATACCCAAATTTGTACCCGAAAATGTTACCGGACGATACTGAAACCGAGGTATAGGATGAACTCTTGAGGCGATTAATTCTTGTAGATTAGCATCATCTGGGTGCTCTGTTACACCAATTGATTCTTTCGTACCGTTTGGATTAAGTTTAATACCAAATATTATGACGGCAGAATTCTCGCGTCGAGTATTTGCCATACTTACTAGGTCTTTTACAAAATGAGCCTTATGGTAAGGCTCATCAATTCTTAGATGAGTAGACTTGAAATCTAATTCCGGACCTTCCGCTTTACTAAGAAGTTGGGCAATCAGTTCAACATCATCCATGGTTGCTCATATACACTTTTAAAAAGAATTCATTTTACCCAAACACTTGTCTAGATTATGAGAATCTTTTAGGTTATATATATTGGCATGCCTAAGAACCGGAGATTATCTTTCTCAATTGACTAGTTTTATATTATATAAAAAGTCATTTATAAAGAAGTCATTTTGATTAGGCAGATTATACACCCATCATCATATGTGAACAAGGGACAATCCTTTTAGAGAGGTAAAGACACTTTTTCAGATACTGAACAATCCTCGGTTTTGTGTGATTTCATTCCCATCCAATAAAAAGTCATTAAGTAAAATTCCAATAACTGGCACGTTTATCATCTCCCGTCGGGTGGTAG
>Ga0209636_10006354_pt1 | contig 12069 bp, 11 predicted proteins | sample DeeMarSWOR152_54_FD_187464 | JGI IMG/M metagenome (GOLD analysis project Ga0209636, IMG submission 187464) | Marine sediment microbial communities from White Oak River estuary, North Carolina - WOR-1-52-54 (SPAdes) (version 2) | ecosystem: Environmental > Aquatic > Marine > Intertidal zone >...
AGTTGGAGTTGGTGTAGGAGTTGTAGTTGGTGTAGGAGTTGGAGTTGGTGCGGGCTTTGTTAAGTACCAGATTCCTACTGCCGCTATGATGATTACAGCGATGATAGCTATTGCTTGGACCTGGGTTACTGCCTTGCTTTTTTTAAAAGACGTACGCTTCAAAGACTTGGCCACCTTAGGCTTAGTAGAAAAACTTTTCTTTGTTATATATATATGTAACGACTAACCATAAAAGTCTCTCGCGCTCGAAAAAAATGCTTGGATGGTAAACTGATGGTTAATATACCTCTGCAGGTTTTCGTGAATGGTCTGTTAATGGGCGGTATCTACGCTATGGCTGCTATCGGCCTTACACTGATATGGGGTGTCATGAACTTTATTAATTTCGCATCGGGACAGATGACCATGTTCGGTATGTATATAACCTTGATTCTGGCTATTGGAAGGAATCTTGATCCAGTGGCTGCTGTTATGGTAGCTATGATTATCATGTTCGCAATGGGTTTGTTTGTAGAGAAGATCGTCATAGAACCAATAGCTGATTCACCACGTCTATTTCAGATTGTCGTATCCATCGCAATGGGATTAATACTTGAAAACCTTGCTTTCATGATATGGGGGGCAGAGATAAAATCAATGCCTAAAAGCCTCGGTTCGATGAAATTTCTCTCAAAAGTGATAGATTTTGGATTAATTAGGCTGTCCCCCACAAGGCTAATGCCGCTCCCCGCTGCCATCATTTTAACAATCTCTCTGCACTATTTTTTGACGAGGACCCGTATAGGTCTGGGGATAAGAGGAGTAGCACAAAATACGACTGCTGCATACTTGATGGGGATCGATGTTAGGAAGGCCTATACTCTCACGTGGGGTCTAGGCGTCAGTTTCATGGGGCTTGCCGGAGGTTTTCTTATGCTGTTTCAACCAGCATACCCTGCGGTCGGATTAGAATTCATATTGATTTCATTCATAGCTGTGACCTTAGGGGGCGCAGGTAGCTACATAGGCACATTCATCGGTTCCATTGTTATGGGTGTAGTTGAGGCACTTAGTGGATTCTTCTTGTTTCCAGCCCTCAGACAGGTCGTGTATCTATCTCTATTTGTTATCATGCTATTCATCCGACCGACAGGTCTATTCCCAACGAAGGAAGCAGGATAAAAATGAGTGAAAGAAATCTTAGCTCATTTTTGAATAAAAAATTACGATTAGTCGCTCTGGCTGTTATGATGATAATTTTACCTTATCTTTTAAGAGACAACCCTTTCTATATAGATCTAATAATAAAGATATGTTTCTACACATTCCTAGCTACAGCGTGGAATATAACTAGTGGATATATAGGTATGATCTCTTTCAATCATGTAGCGCTTTTTGGAATAGGGGCTTATACCTCAACACTACTTCAGGCCCTCTATGGGGTAAACGCCTGGATCGGTATGCTGATAGGGGCTCTTGTAGCAATTGGAGTTGGCGTTGGCTTTATATATCCTGCTGTAAGATTGAAAGGGCTATTCCTAGCGCTCGCAACTCTGGCATTCACTGCCGCAGTACAGATACTCTTTCTCAACTGGAGGATCGTCGTATACGAAGAAACATGGACCAAATACATTGGTGGAGCGGTTGGAGTATTTATTCCTCTAAAGGGTGAATCTCTACTCGATTTCCAATGGCACGAAACGAAAATTCCTTACTGCTACATAATGATGATCTTCCTTGTTCTCCAGTATATTTTCATGATTAGATTTGTGAAAAGCCAAACAGGACACTTTTTTGTTGCCATCAGAGAAGATGAGGATGCAGCTTTATCTCTAGGAGTAAACATAACTAAGTACAAACTCTTGGCAAATGCCATCGCAGCCTTCTTCTCCTCCATTGCCGGCACCTTCTTTGCTCAATATCTTCTCTTCGTAGAGCCAGTATACATTTTCAATCTAAACTTCATGTTCGAGATTGCTCTCCTCACCATACTTGGAGGCCTGGGAGAACTATACGGGCCATTACTAGGAAGCATAATCTATGTGCCAATATCCACAGCATTACGTGTTACCTTTGGAGGTACCACATATACGGGACTAACGCAAATAATACTTGGCATACTCTTAATAATAATAATGACACGGATACCTGGAGGACTTTACAGTTATTTAAGCAAGATTTTTGAAAGGATCCAGATATAACCTTATTAGACAATAGATATTTCTCTGCGAAGATACCCATTTATATGATTTCATTCATTGTTTACAGGATGGAGAAGGTAATTAACACAGATGTTTTAATCATCGGCAGCGGAGCAGCCGGATTGAGAGCTGCAATTGAGGCAAAAAAAGAGGGAGTCGATGTTCTGATTGCTTCTAAATCTCCAATGGGTTTCGCCTCATGCTCCATCTGTTCGGGCGGAGGGTTCACAGCCCCCCTTGGAAGTCTCACGAGAGAAAAGTATTTTAAGATGACCGTAACCGCAGGCGAGTACATCAACGACCAGAGCCTAGTTGAGATTCTTGTTGACGAATCAACTTCCCGTCTTCTAGAGCTGGAAAAATTCGGAATAAAAATCGAGATCGATGATGTCAGTTGGCCTGGTCGCTGCTTTATCCCTGGCGATTTCCCGCTCGTCGGTTTCAACCTAGTGAACAGATTAGCAAAATACGCCAAAAGAATGGGTGTAAAGACCTTAGACAATTTAATGATTACATCCCTCCTGGGCGACGAGGTCGTCTACGGAGCATTGGGAATAGACGCGAAGAAAAGGCCGATCTGTCTCAATGCGAAAGCCGTAGTTCTCGCCTCTGGAGGGGCGGGACAAGTATACGAAAGAAACGACAACCCGGTTCAGATCACCGGCGATGGCTATTTGATGGCCTTTGAATTCGGGCTGCCCCTAATAGATATGGAGTTTATCCAATACTTTCCAACAGGCTCCATTGAGGAAGGATATCCCAAGTTCATGCTAGCGCTCCCGCTGGAGATCGTTCAATCAGGCGCCCTACAGAACATTCACGGCGAGGAATTAGCTAAAAAATATGGGTTAGACCCGAAGCAAATCTATTCCACTCAGAGAGATTCTTGGGCAAGAGCAATGGCAAAAGAAATTTTTAGAGGAAGTGGCGAAGCAGGCGCGGTCCTATTGGACATGACACGCCTTTCCATCGACTTACAGGAACTCTTCAAAAACGATCCCTTCTGTAAATCCTTCAAGAGGTTCCCTATATCTGAAAAGCCTTTACACGTTACACCTGTCGCCCACACATTCCTAGGCGGAGTCAAGATAGATAAACTGTGCCAAACGCCTGTACCGGGACTTTTCGCGACCGGCGAAGTGACTGGAGGGATACATGGAGCAAATCGCGTCGGAGGAAACGCTTTGACTGAATGCATTGTTTTTGGCGCTAGAGCAGGACATAATGCTGCCCAATATGCTCAATCCCACAAAATAAACAATATAGATGAATGGGATATAAAAGTAAATTTAATAAAGATTAAGGAACTCAAACATCAAAAACCATCGGTTGCAGGAATTCCAAAAAAGATTAAATCAATGCTCCAAATATTAATGTGGAATAAAGCAGGAATAATAAAATCAGATAAAAGTTTAATAGATGCAAAAGAAGGGTTAAAAAGAATAGAAGAAGAAAATTTAACGAAAATCTATGGGTCAAAACCTCGTGAAATATGGAATGCAATTGAAGCCAAGAACCTATGCACAGTATCAAAACTAGTAATAACATCTGCGCTAGAAAGGAAAGAGTCCAGGGGATCACATTATCGAACAGATTATGAAAATAAAGATAAAAATTGGATCAAGCACATCTCATTAAGAAAAAAGAAAAATTATATAGAGGTTACTACAAACCCGGTTAATATAACTAAGCTCTTTCCTTGAATCCTTATAATTCTCCATGAAATATTAACAAACATAGTGCCCCAATCATTATAAAGAACAACATTTGTTCTACTCTAATGGCTTATCGAAATCTGGGAATAATTTTTTCAGCAAATATTTTTTGCATAGCTTTGCTTTCATTCAACGTCTCTCCCATCGGAAGAATAGCCAATTGATTAACGCCTCTATTCATGATCATCTTTAATTTTTTCTCAACGGTTTTCAATGTGCCCGAGACAGACCAGACTTCAAAGATCTCCTCTGGAAGCATCTCGTAAACGGCACTGTATACATTGGAGGGTTCGAGTCCTCTTTGGAACCCATTACACAACACCTCTTCGATGGGTTTCCACTTTTCTTCTCTGATTCCAAGTTCTCGTATGACGGTCTTGCTGCTCCACATGGAGGAGATGACGATCCTTTTCACGAGATTTCTTGCCCTCTCTTCATCGTCGGATATGGCCGTGTAGGCCCAGAAGACGACATTCAGTTCCGATATATCTCTTCCTGCTCTTTCGGCCCCCATTTGTATGTTATCGAAGGCGAAATTGAGCCCTTCCTCGGACGCCAAACTTCCTATGATGACGCCATCGGCGATCTCCCCCGCCAGTTGAAGAAGCTTAGGCCCTCGAGCAGCAATATAGATCGGTATGGCTCGCGACTCGAAGTCAAGGTAAACCCCCCTGAACTTCAACGATTTACCGTCAAAGTCGATCTTTCTCCCCTTCAGGAAGGGGTTCATGACCTCGATTGCCTCTTTAATGGCCGTTAGAGGTGGATAGGGACGTGGAATTCCTTGACGCTCAAAAAATGTTGAGGCCCCTGCACCAAGACCCAACACAGCTCTACCTTCAGAGATCTCATTGATGGTGGCTATAGCCGCTGCGGTTATCAATGGATGTCTAGTATAGGGATTGGTGACCGAAATACCCAGTTTAACACGCGTCGTGTTCAGCGCAGCCAACGTTAATACCGCATAGATGTTCCTACCAAACCTCTCGTCGGCACACCAAAGATAATCGTATCCCCAATGCTCAAGTTGCCTAGTTAACTTAAAAGCTCCATGGACACCCCCCCAACTCGGATCGAGAAGCAGAGAGGTGCCGAACCTTACACCCGTCATTCCGAGCTTGTTATAAAGCCTTCCATATTTAACTTGTTTTTCCTAATTTAGTTCAGGCATCAAACATTTTTAATAAAACCGCATTTTATTGATGACCAAGTTCAAAGTGATGTGGGATTTGAATGTTATTGAACAGGAATAGAGCCGAGAAAATAATGGTAGAGAATGGGCTTGAGGCGCTCGTAGCGACCTCCCCAGCAAACGTGTTCTACTCCAGTGACTTATGCCCTTACGGTGATACTTTCGTGCTGCTCCCCTTGGAGAGGGAGATTGAGCCAGCTATAATAACCTCAATCTCGGCTCCCATACCCGTCGTCGTAATGTCGCCGCCTTGGATCAGTGACGTACGTTATTTCGGAGAGTTCTACACCGAGACCCGTTGGGCGAAGGAGCCTCTTGATGATTCGGAGAGAATATTGATTGCAGCACAGGAGTCGTGGGAACTCACAAGAAAGCTGAATCCGACAGCCCTCTTGTTCGAAGTTCTGGAGGAGCGCGGCATAATCAAGGGCACGATCGGCGTTGATGAGTCCATCCTTCCCAAGTCTCACATATTCTGGCGCCAGATCAAGGAGAGATTACCAGCGATTGACGCAGTCCCCGTATCCCGCCTTTTCAGGGAGATTCGAATGATCAAGACAGAAGAAGAGATTAGACGCATAAAAACGGCGGTTAAGATAACGGAGAAAGCCTGGGAAGCAGCTCTGGATAGCGCACGAGAGGGGATGACCGAGAAGGAGTTCGCTTACGTATACGAGAGCACGATCCTTAAAGAAGGAGGAAGACCAACCTCGCACATGGGAGTGTATGGAGCTCCCATCGCCTTGGGGCGTCGCACTGCCTTCGTAGACTTGGCGTTTCCATCTGATTATCGACTCAGGAGGGGAGACCTCATCCGGTTTGATGGGGGCTGCAGCTATATTGGCTATGGATGTGACATGGCACGTACGGCGGTTCTAGGTGAACCAAGCGAGAAGCAAAAAAGATACTACGATGCCCTGTCCGAGGGCGTTCAATTGGCCGTGGAAATGGCAACGCCTAGGGAAATGGCATCCAAGATCTTCAACGCCGTCGTCGAGCGAGTAAGAGATGCCGGTATCCCCCACTATCGGCGGCACCATGTCGGTCATGGATGGGGACTAGAGGGATATAATCCGCCTCTTATAGGCCCGAGAGACAATACAGAACTCGAAGAGGGGATGCTGCTTTGCCTGGAAACACCTTACTACGAGGTTGGATTCGGCGGACTAATGCTCGAAGACATCATCGTGGTGAAAAAAAGTGGACCCCAGTACCTGACGCAGTTTAACAAACAGCTATGTGCTATTAGATAACATTCAACATCTTGATAACACCTATGGACTGTGGTATTCCTACTTTTTATCTCTGTGAAAAATAGGCTGAACAAGATCACTACTCAAGTGCGATTAGAAGATTGATTCTTTTAAATGACATATTGCTTACTAATACAATTTTGGGTACATATGTATTTTAAAAATCTATGTCTGTATGGGATGAATCAAATCCCCGTAACCAGGTTCGCCGATGACTTCTCCTCCCTTCATAATGGTCTTTCCTCTAACGATGGTTTGATGAGGGACGCCTTTGATCTTTTTCCCCTCAAATGGTGTGTATCCTGCCTTCGTCGGCGAACCGATCAACGATGAATAGAATCAAATCACCCTCCTCAAATTTTAAGTGTTCACGTACGCGTCTGGGGATTGTGACTTGGCAATTCCGTGTTTTAGTGGAGCTTCTCAGAACCTTTCTCGCAGACATGGTGTTGATATTTACTCAAGTTTTTTAACAATATCCAGTAAATATTCTAAAATTAGATTGATAACTATATCTGGGAGATCGAAAACTGAAGGTTTGTATCATTACATGTGTTTTAATACAGGAAGCCGAAGCCGAAAAGAACGAAAATCTTGAGAAGTGGATTCGAGAGGAACTAGAAGGTTGGAAGGAGATCTTTGGTGCAGGACTATCGAGAAGTTGAAGGTATCAAGCAATCGAAATCTGTGGAGTCCAACTCGCGCCCGAAATAGAGATCAAGGATTTCACTCACTTTAATATCTTTGTTAGTGAACACATGCCTTTCCAAGGCAATTCAGGGGTTTGGTTCGTCTATCACGTTATTTAAGCAAATTCGTCCGCAGATTTTTTATAACGTGGCAATGTTGAAAGGATTGAAATGGTAAAGTTTGGGGTATCTGTTCCGACAGGTAGGGAGGGGCTGATGTGTCCCACGGGGTTTGCATCGAGGGAGACGATGGTCGATGCGGGTAGGATCGCGGAGGAGCTCGGTTATTACTCGATCTGGGGGAATGACCATATTACGGTCCAGAATTACTTACGGCATCTTGGACCTAGACCCTCCTTCTATGATCCACTTATAAGCATGGCAGCTATTTCTTCCGTAACAAAAAAAATCAAGCTTGCTACGGGAATATTCGTACTGCCGTGGAGGACTCCCTGTATTGTTATTTGTGCGAAGCAGCTTGCCACACTTGATGTCTTATCAGGAGGGCGCCTGATTCTCGGCGTCGGCACCGGAGCATACCGTGAGGAATCGGAGGCGTTGTATATCAGGGACAACTTAAAGCGGATGGACGAAGGGGTAGAGGCACTGAGGATTCTATTTGAAAAACGCCTGGCTACGTACCGCGGCAAGTATGTGAAGTTCGAGGACGTTGAAATGTTACCCAAACCCCTCCAGAGGCCGTTTCCAATCTACCTCGGAAGGCATCTGTCGACTTCTCAAGTACTTAACTGGATTGCGAAGTACGGACAGGGCTGGATACCTGGATTGTCGCCTGAGCAGTTCGCTGAGGCGATCCCTAGATTGAAGGAGGTCTTGAGGGAAGAGGGCAGGAGGTTCGAGGAGATAGACATCGTCCGAGAGATCTCTGTGAGCCAAGCCGAGACGAGAGACGCCGCAATCAAGAAGTACATGGATACACCTGCTCTTGCACATATGAAATCTCTTTCTAAGGGTAAACGAAAGCTTGTTGGGTTCGAAAAGGAGATGCACCGGTCGCTAATAGGCACTGCAGATGACATCATAAGAGGGGTGCAGAGCTATCTGGACGTTGGGGTAAAGCACTTCATGTTAAACTTCGCAGTCACCGAACCTAAAGATCTGACGACAGCCATGGAATATTTCGCAAAAGATGTTGTGCCATCTTTCGGCTAGGATTTTTCAGCTCCTAAATTAGCTATGTTATGTAATGCATATCTGTCAAGTACCTGTCGCCGCTGTCCGGAAGCACCGTCACTGCTTTCCCCTTACCCAATCTCTCCGCCTCTCGAAGGGCGACAAGCACGTTCGCTCCGGATGAAACCCCCGCAAAGAGTCCCTCCTCACGCCATAGTCTGTGGGTCATCTCTACAGCCTCCAAATCCGAGATCTTTACTACTGCATCGATGAGACCTCGACTCTCAAGCATATCAGAGATAATGCCGCCTTTGATCTCACTTCTGGGGTATGAGACACCCGGCGTCATCTGGATCGCTGAAGAAGCGGGTTGAACGCCGACAACCCTTATCTTAGGGTCATTTTCTTTTAATACCTCAGCGATGCCCATGAGAGTCCCTCCAGTCCCAATTGAGGCAACAAAAACATCGATATCACCATCAACCTGCTGAAGGATCTCTCGCCCTGTATCTTTGTGGGCCATAACGTTGTATGGGTTGCTGAACTGACGTGCCCACCAGACCATCGGATTGCTTCTCTCCAACTCTAGGCATATCTGCCTACCTGGAAGTTCGACCTCCGCTCCGGCTACGCTTCTATCCCTCAACTCCTGAAGGTCTTCAGGGGATAGAGTATGAACCTCGGCGCCGTAGTTCCTCATTATATTTCTTCGCTCTTTCCCCATCTTGCCCGGCGTAGTCTCGTATATGGCCACCCTGTACCCTTTCAGGGTGCCCACGAAGGATAGTGCGATGCCCGTGTTACCCGTGCTGGACTCGACTATTGTGTTGCCGGGCTTCAGTATACCGTTCTTTTCGGCCTCTTCGATCATCCTGAGGGCGATCCGGTCTTTGATGCTGCCGCTCGGGTTGAAATACTCCAGTTTCGCGAGAACACTTACCCCTGAGTCTTTAACAACCTCGTGTAATGCCACCATTGGATTATTTCCAATGAGTTCTAAAATGCTCTCTGCGACCTTCATCTCTATGTCACGGGCATTTACATTTTTCGCTCTTCTAAATAATATTATGGGGTACATCATTTTGAATATGTTAAAATTAATGAATTTTTTGCACTGTTCTCGCGCACGTTAGAGGACGCCTTAAGAATGGCCTTGGATCTCAAACCAAAGGTGGCTGTGGCTATCCACGGCTCCGCATCCCAGAACAGTGCGTTTGAAAAGGCTGTTAGAGAGAAGGTGCCGGAGACAACCGTCGTAATCCCAGAGCCCTATAAACCGAAGAAGGTAGCCCTTTAGAATTAAATGCCGACTTGACCCCAACAATCTCGCTATACTGACTAGTTCCTTGTCATACCATCACGCTGGAGAGCAAGACGGATTCTGGAAGGCTCTTAATTCCTTCAGTATCTTGTCTACAGCTTGCTCTACGCTAAATTCTTCCGTGTTTACGTGGATGTCAGGGGCGTCCGGCCTTTCAAACTCGTTCCAGATGATGTGTATCGCCGCCTCTGGGATGGGCGTCTCTCTTTCCTGGTTCCTATTTAGACACGCCCGTGAACGACGTGATGGTTGCTCTGATTAGGTTCATGGAGGGAAGGAAATAGAGATTGAGCAGCTGAAACGCCTCAAGGGCGTCAGTAAGGTCACGATGCTAACAGCGTACGACTACCAGATGGCTAAAATTCTAGACTCCGCTGGAGTCGATATGCTATTGGTCGGGGACAGCCTCGGGATGGTTTTGCTTGGTCATAAGGACACGAAGGAAGTGACTATGCTCGACATGGTGAGACATACCGAAGCCGTTGCCCGTGGGACGGCGTCGGCGGTGGTTGTTTCAGACATGCCCAGAAACACGTATAACACCGTGGGAGACGCGTTGGAGAATGCGCAGAAACTCATTGATGTGGGTGCAGATGCCGTAAAGCTAGAGGGGAACCCTCAAGGCGTCGTAGAGGCCCTGGTTTCATCGGGGATACAAGTTATGGGGCACGTAGGTCTGCTACCGCAGACCGCAGAGAGCTTCAAAGTTAGAGGGAAGAAGAGAGACGAGGCCGAGCGCATCTACGAGGACGCGTTGGAGCTTGACCGCCTCGGCGTCTTCTCCATCGTCTTCGAGTGCATCCCCCTACGGCTGGCCAAGAGGATCACCGAAGCGGTCAAATCCCTTACAATAGGCATAGGCGCAGGAATACACTGCGACGGACAGGTCCTCGTAGTCAATGATATGCTCGGCATGGAGGAAGGCTTCAAACCTAAACACGTAAAAAGGTACGCCCACCTGACCGAGACCATCAGAGATGCCGTGCTTCGGTTCATGGAAGACGTTCAAAGCGAGAGATTTCCCGACGACACACATTCCTTCCATTGAACCAACGGCATCCACGGTTAAATGATGCCTCCCTCATGCCTCTTCCTTAGCTTCTCATCCACATGTCAGACAGTGCCTAGTTGAGGGGTGAATTTTTCATTTTAGTCGTTGAACTAATAAGCTACATATCATGCTGCGTGTTGTGTAAACAAATCATTACCCTTATCGGATGGACGGTGGGTTAAATATGGAGCGAACCATGAGGGAAGCCTCCGCCTTCGCCCCAGGCCACCTTACTGGCTTCTTCCAGATCTGCGATGAGCCTGGAGATCCGCTTATGAAAGGGTCGAAAGGCGCAGGGTTCTCCATCACTTTGGGAGTCAGCACTAAGGTCAAGGTTGAGCCCTCAGAGCGGAACTCTGTTATCATCTCGATAAACGGTGATGTCACTTGCGAAGCTGAAGTCTCTGAGAACGTGGCTCGAAAGATGCTCTCCGTCTCCGACGAGTCCCACAGGATATGGGTGGAACACCATATTCAGACGCCCATCGGAGCGGGATTCGGTTCGAGCGGAGGGGGCGCCCTCAGCCTCGCATTGGCGCTGAACGAGGCCTTGGAGCTGGGCCTCTCCCGCATCGAGGCCGCCCGAGTCGCCCATGTCGCAGAGATCGAGTGCAGGACAGGGCTGGGAACCGTCCTAGCCGAGCTGAGCGGCGGCTTCGGGGTGACGGTGAGACCGGGAGCTCCTGGCATAGGGGAGACGGTGAGGTTCAGGCACTGCGGCCTCTCCGTGGTCTGCCTCTCCTTCGGCCCAATCCACACGAAGGAGGCCCTATCAGACCCAGAGCTCCGACGGAGGATAAATGAGCTGGGCGGAAGGTTCGTAGATGAGCTCCATAGGGATCAGAGTCCGGATATGTTCATGCGCCTCTCAAGGCGCTTCGCGGAGCACGTGGGCCTAATCACCCCCCAGTTGAGGGCGGTGCTTGAAAGGACGGATGAAGCCGGCATCCTGTGTACCATGGGAATGTTCGGTGAAGTCGTCTTCTCCCTCCTTGAATCTGAACAGGCTGGGAGGCTGGCTGAAACTCTCCGCAGAGCTGCGCCGGGACATGAGATCCTCATAGCCGGGATCGAAGAAGAGGGAGCACACCTAACGTCATGAGAAATGCTAGGGACTCTTTCAATGCGAGGCCTTGTGGGCGGCGCCGTATCAGTTCGAAAGAGGGGTGAGTTAGATCTTTTGTGGCAACAGTATCTCTGCTATGTGGTGGGGCATCTTCGGGTGGCGGGTGACCTGCCTCCCCATCTCTAGAAACCCGTCAAAGCTATCCGCTTCGAAAATGCTGACATAGTTCCACTTCACACTCATAGGACCATATAACCCTAAATAACGGACGCCGAATTTTTCGCAAACCTGTTTAATCTTCTCATTATACTCCTTTAGCTCGGTTCTGTTGCCCAACCAGTCAAAATAGATAAGTATTATCAAGTGGTCTATCCTTCCTTCTTTAGCCGCCTTATAACCTTGATATATATCTTTCCGATATTGGACGGTGTGAAGATGGCCGCCCTTCGAGGCTCACCCTGGCTACCC
>Ga0209636_10006355_pt1 | contig 12068 bp, 13 predicted proteins | sample DeeMarSWOR152_54_FD_187464 | JGI IMG/M metagenome (GOLD analysis project Ga0209636, IMG submission 187464) | Marine sediment microbial communities from White Oak River estuary, North Carolina - WOR-1-52-54 (SPAdes) (version 2) | ecosystem: Environmental > Aquatic > Marine > Intertidal zone >...
TCATTCCAGCATAACTAGTCTCCCTTCTTTTTCCTGTTAATATCTCATCATTGTCAATAATATCTGCCATAACTAGCTGATTTGTTATGAAGTACCCGGATATTCCGATCCCGATTAATACCATTGCTATAAAGGATGTATATAGATTCCAGGCTATAAAGAAACTAATAATAAATGAAATTCCTGTAAAAATAAGTAAAGATATAAATATCTTTTTTAATCCGTATTTGATAATCAATTTACTATAGATCGGAAAGAATAGAAAGACCACTATAAAAAACACGAGTAAAGGGAGCATTGCCATGAACCCTGATAATCCAAGCACAAAGTCCACCCAATAGAGCACCCCATTCGTTAAAATGAATTGAGCAATTAAAAAGAAAAAATTGGACAATTCAAATATTAAAAAGGGGCGATTCTTGAACGTTTCCACGATGCTGGCTTTAACACCAAATGGTTCTTCAAGTATGGTATACTTATTTTCCTTAATATAAAAGCTACTCACATATATAATAATAGCACCAATAACACCGATAAAAAAGATAGTAAAAATAAACACCGGAAAATTCGGATCATTACTAGCTGGTTGATCTCCAGTTAATAATAGAGCAGGGATCATAAATGATAATAACAAAGCCAATGCATTACCAATAGAACCAAAAACGTTTAAATTCGAACGTGCTGCACTTGTAATAGCCATTTCTGCAGGTAATGAGTATGAAATTAACCCGACCATCGTAAATAATGTATCAAAAGCAAATAGCATAATTAGCATATTTAAGAATAAGCCAAATTGATTTTCACTGCTTGCTAATGGGATCCAACTTAGGATGAATAAAATAGCATATACTATTCCTCCGAAGCGTATATATGGGATTCTCCTTCCATATTTTTTTGATTTAGTACGATCCTCAATAAATCCCAGCAGAGGGTCATTTATTGTATTCCAGAATATAAATATCAACCAAGCTAACCCAGTCCAATATGCATCTAATCCGAGTTTTACATTGTAAAAGTATGTAAATGATGTTGCTAATACTAAATTGTTGAAAATTCCACTAGTAAAGGTAATTCCTCCAAATGCTAATTTTGAGCTCCTCGGTACAAATTCCTCAGACATAATTTATCTCCTGATAAAAATTTTGTTAATAATTACTTATCTATCAATTAAAATATTATTTAAAAATTAACTAAAAAATTATAAATTTTTATACAGAGTAAATTCAAGATAGATTTAATCATCATCCTGATCTTCACATAACCTACGGTAATGTTAACCTTGAGATTCCTATTCATACTATTAAGGGGCTTCATACAAATGATTTTATTGTTGCCGCTAAAATTGAAATATTATAATGGTATAATGTAATTAAACAAGAATAAAATATTAATTAGCATTCAAGTTGAGAAACAAGTGAGTGTTAAAATTCGAGATATGAACAAAAATGATGAATATTATGTTGGTACGTGTACTCATGTAAATGAAAATAATACTGAATATGAATCATCTGCTCCACGTCGTATATCATGGCTTAGGAGTATGGAAAAGTATGGCTTAAGAGTCAAGGTTGCCCTTATAGATGGAACTCATACAGGATTTTTATATCTTATCCCAATTGAAATAAATCCTTGGCCAATTCAAGGTAAAGAATTGATGGTATTTCCATGTTTAGTATCGCATTCTAAATTTTCTAATAAAGGTATTGGGAAAAAATTAATTGAAGCAGCAGTAGAAGAAACTTATAAACAAGGGAGAAAAGGAATAGCTACAATTGGTTATTTATGGGATTTTTGGTTTATGCCGGCTGCTTTTTTTTTGAAATTAGGATTTAAAATAGCTGAAAAAAGAGGAGTAGAGGCTTTGCTCTGGAAACAATTTGATCAAAGTGCTGATCCTCCTCATTTTCGGTTGGAACAGTATAAGTTTAAGCCAATAAAAGGTAAAGTTGTGATAGATCTATTTTGGAATAGATTCTGTTTGACAAGTAATGTTGAAGCGCAAAGAGTACGAGAAGTAGTGTCAGAATTTGAGAAAGATATTGTTCTTAATGAATTTTTAACAGTTGACCAATCGATTCTACGGCAATACGGCATTTCTCGAAGGATTTATGTGAATGGTAAGGAAATGGAAATTGGACCAGAGATAGAAAAAAGAAAGCTTAGAAAAGCAATTCAAGAAGAATTACACGAATCAATTTAAATTTTCAATATAAACAATTTATTTAATTGATAAAAAAAGTTCTTTCTCTTTTTAGTTTAAATTAGATTTACTTCAATCCCTATTTCACTTCGACGTAGTAGGGGAGGAACAAAAGGGTCACTATAATTCATATAAAATAGACTTCCTTTTGTTTCAATGTTATTCTCTTGTAAAATGGCTAATAATTTTTCAATGAATTTCTCTCTTTTCTTCTCAGTGAATCTCCCATAAAATCTAATAACTGCCACATTTCTTTCATTCTGCCATTCAGTTTTAATGTCTTCCATAAAAGGAGTTGGAGTTTCCCTCTTTTCATATGTTTTTGGCAGATAAAATACCATTCTTATTTCATCATTATTTGCATTTTCAGTCAAAACGGGAGCAGTCATCGCAATTTTCTCTTTTTCTTTATTTTTTCCAAAAATATAAGAAGAAAGTTTCGAAAAAGCATTGCTTGATGATGGTGCATTAGTTATTAAGATTTTAGCTTTCTTATATTGTCTTAATTCAACTTTATCAAATTTTTTTAAAACCTCATATTCTGGTTGCTCCCAGATATGTTGTGAGATCAAGCCCCAAGCGAACCAGAGCGAAATAATTACAGCAATTACTATGAAGATAATTACAATAACATTCATAATAAAAATAGAATGAACTCATAATAAAAGGATTTTTTTTATGAAAAATTAATAATAATACATTCAAACAGTTATAATTAAATTTATTTTTTGTTATCATTTATAATATGAAAAATAAGTATCAATATTAGAGGAAAAAATTCATGAAACACAAAACAGGTATTATTTTATTAATTATTGGCGGAATATGCATGGTAGTAAGCTATGTAGTTGGAAGCATTCAAATATTCGAAAGTCTATACTTAATTATTGCAGAGGAATGGCCGGAGTTCGAGCTAATTGCCCGTATCATCATTAAGGAAATTTTTAGATGGATTGCTGATTTAGGAGGCATAGCTGTAATTGTTGGAGCAATATTGATTGCGATAGGTGGAGTGAGATTTGGGAAGTTTATAATTTGGATTGGCTTAGCTTTTGGAACCATAGCTCTGATCATCTGGGTAGCTACTCAAATAGTACGACTAACAGGAATTATAACTGATCCAACGATAGTTTTTTATCTAGAGGAACTCTATAATCGATTCAACTATGGTACAGGATTAGGATTTGTGGGCGTTGTTATCGCGATAATAGGAAGAGCTTTTGTTAGAAGGGTAAAAACAGTGGAAGTTCTTGAAGAAGAAGAATATTCATTCGAAGAGTAAGAAAAAAATTCTTAATTTTTTTAAAAACTTTTCTTTAATCTATGTATTTAACTAGTTCTTCAAATGATTTTCTTGGCCTTGGTTTAGGTATTGAGCCTTTTGGGTATCCTAGTGGCATAACTGTCATTAAATAATCCTTCTCACTAAGATCCAATAATTTATGTATAACTTCTCGATTAAATATTCCAATCCAACATGTTCCAATGCCAAATGCCCATGCTGATAATGCTAATTGTAGAGTCACAAAGCTTAAATCATGAATATACCAATCAGGTTGGATTACTTTATCACCCACAACCGCAACCAGAACAGGTGCTTGAGACGCAAATGGACCTGTTTTACACTCTCTTGCTATTTTTTTTATTAACTCTTTATTTCGGATTACAATAAACCTCCATGGTTGTCTATTAACTGCACTAAAACACCATTTGGTGGCTTCAAATATTTCTTTTAGTATATTTTCCTCAATTGGATGTTCATCATAACTTCGAATGCTTCTCCGTGTTTTTAATAGTTCTAATCCTGAAATTTTGGACATAATCTTCTCAAATCTTATGCTTTCTATTTAGATTCAAATAATATCAACTATAAAGAAATAAATCATATAAAGATTTACTAAATAATTAGAAGAGGCTCTTTTAACTCACATTTTATAACTTTAAAAAAAATTTTGAGTCCAATCAAGGGTTTGCTCAGATAAAAAACTGAATAGATCTTCTTTTGATACTTCTTTTGAAGTTTCTAAGCGAGATTGTAAATTAAATTTACTAAAATTAGAAATATAATCATCAATTTGAGCAATTATTTTTAGAACCTGGAATACTATCAAATAATTTGACTTTTAAATTTAAATCTCCCTCTTAACTTAAAAACAATTTAATTCTCTAATTTTTGTGTTTTTTAAATTAGGTTGGGTGATTAAATTATTATTGAACATAATATTTAAGAGGTTAGAGGCTACTAAATTTTAATTTACTAAAAGTTTTAGATTGAATATGTTAATCTTTTTTTTTAATGATAAAATTTAGGGGTGGTAGTCCAGCCTGGTAGGATTCTTGGTTCGGGATCAAGAGGTCGAGGGTTCAAGTCCCTCCTACCCCATTCATATAATCATTATCTTAATCCTATGATGCTAATAAAGTTTTTAGTTAATATTATTCATTAGCTCCTCTATCTCTATGATGTTATTCCTTGCTTTCTCTTTCCACTCCTCTAAGTTCTCGAAATCACAGATACATCTCGCTGCGTGATCTAACCCCTTATTATAACTTTCAATAGCATTTTCATACTCCTCAAGGTTTCTATAAGCATCTCCCATCTTGATAGCAGTCTGATAACAGTACCATCCATTAGGTTCTATTTCCATAGCTTTTCTAAATTCTTTGATTGCTTCCTTATATTCACCAAACCATAATAAAATCTCACCATATGAATCATGGTAATTACCTTCATCAGGAGAGATTTCTATTAACTTCTTACCAATTGCTAGAGCATTTTCCCTTCGATTTAATTTTCCAAGCTCATATAATTTACTATTAAAAAGTTCTGGATCATTCGGATCTTTTTCTAACAATTCATTAGTAATCTTTAGACTTTCACTATAATTTTCCATCCAATAGAGGAAAGATGATTTTTTTTGCATAATTTTCTTTTTTTGATCTGGGAATTTTTTTATTAATTCATCTGTTAATCTAATTACTTCTTCAAAATTCTTTTCAAATTTAAGTAGTATCTTTATTTTCGATAAATACAACCAAGGACTTTTTGGTTTTAGCTTATTTATCTCATTTGCTTCTTTAAGCGCTTCCTTATATCTTTTACATTCTTGTAAAATAAAACTCTTTAATTGATGGATGAGGGCTTTATTTGTGTTATCAATTTCTAATGAAATAGCTTTATCAGTGATTTTCAAGAAATCCTCCTCCATATCCGATTTTCCTTTCTCAAATTTATAAATTAAATTGTATCCATGTACTAACGCTTTAGCAAGATAAGCTATTGAATTTTCAGAATAGTTCTGTAATAACTCATTAGCGACTTCTAATGCTTTTTTAAATTTGCCTTGATTCATGTAGATAAATGTTAAAATAAAAGAGCGACTTATAGCTAATTGGGAATTCTTTGAAATTATTGTTTTATTACTTTCTTTATTTAATAATGTTTCAGCTGTTTTGTGCTCATTTAAATAACATAGGAGAATTGATTTAAGTATGATCAGTTTGGGATCTTTTTCATTATTTTCAAATTCTAATTTATTTATCGCAATATTGAGATTATTCAAAGCTGCCTTTAATTCCCAATTCTCAATTAAATTTTGAATTTGAACCATATATTCCTCGTCAGAATAGTAACAAGATTCCAAAATTCCTAAAATACTTGGATATAAAAAGTAATAAGGACCACTATGATGTATCTGTAAATTTTCAAATTCGTTCATAAATTCTTGTATCGCAATTCCTCTGAGCTTATCATCTGCTTCAATCAACCTTCTTTGTTTTTCGATTTTATATGCTAAATGTTTGATATATTCTGGTAAAAATCTTCTCAAGGTTTCTCTCATCTCGCCATTAAAAATGTGATCACAGATTTCATTTAATACTTGATCAATAACAGTTGAAATATACATAACAGGAGGTTTACCAGAAGTATTATCGTAAAATTCGTTCAAGTAAGTGAATTGTGTAATATAATCATCAACAATAGCTCTTAAAACTCTTTCAATTTTCTCGCCAGCTTGGAAATAATAAGTGCTTCCCTTATCATCTTCTAATTTGAAGAATTTAATAGGAAATATTTTTTCTTCAATAATTTTCATCATAAAAAAATTCAATATCTCTTCTCTAATATTGAATTTTAGACAAAATTCTTCAGCTGAAATATAATTAGGAAACTGATTTGGATGATTAATTGCGATATATAACAAAATCTTATTAAAATCCTCTTCGGCTATGAAATTTTCAGATTTAGAATAATCTAATTTTAGTATATTATTTAAAAGACGAAATTTTATTCCGTTATCCTCAATCTTATACCTTTCGAAGAATTTACTCATCTTTTCGGTAATTTCTTTTACTCTCTTTCGCTCTTCATTTAAAATGGATTGACGATCCAAATCATATTCCTTTAAGATTTCAGCATAGGCAATCTTACCAGCATTAGTAATTCTATATTTATTATCCTCTTTTTTTATCAATCCATCCTCTTGTAAAAAGTTTAAATTCTTCGATAATGAAGAATTGTTAATAAAAATTGGATTATTATCTGCTTGAAAATCCGACCATTTGCAATAATTATTGTTATAACAGATCCATAAAATCCAATGGTAATAATTTCTTTTTCTTAGAATCGTTTTAGGAGGATAACTTAATTTGCGTTTAATTTTTCTTGATTTTGATAACTGCCTAAATCTCTCTTCTCCTTCTGGAGTAATCTGGTACATTCCACGTTCTTCATTGATGATATATCCTTTATTTATTAATTTATTTCTATAATTTGAAAATGTGCTTTGGCTAATATTAATTGGGTCATCTAAAAAGTCAGACCATTCACATTTTTCGTTATTAGATAACATCCATAGGATAATATGTTCATAATTTTTTCTTTCGACATCTAAGATTTCTTTAGGGGGATAATTAATTACTACTGTTTTTTCACTTTTGCTCATAAATAACACAACAAGTTCGTTAATACATCTATAATATAATTATTGAAACTACAATTTAAAGTTACTTGTGCAATATCTAATAATGAACTATAATTGAACTACATAGTACATCCAAACTATTTGTAATATAACTATAAATCGAAGTAAATCTTATATAATCTTAAGAAAAAAAGAAGTGATTTAACATGGTAGAAGCAAACTTAAAAGGATTAGGAACGAAGAATTGTATTAATTGTGTAGATATTGAATCAATTATCGACGAATGCGTGTTAGAACAACAAGAAAATCAGGGCAAGATCCTAAAAAAGAAAGATAATTATGAACATCAATTATCTACTAAATCAAAATCATTTAAAAAATTCTTAGATAGAAGTAAATACAATAATAAATATATGAATGAACTAAAAAGTATAAAATTTATCAAGAGCCAAGTCAATTATAGGAATTTTGCCATCTACTAATTAATTAAAAATAAAAGTGAAAAAACAAAAGAGATGAAATTAAAAATGAAAAAATTTGAACGGATAATTATAATTAAGAACGCAGGGTATAATACACAATATTTCAGATTCTAAATTAAATTTTTTTTTACTATTTTTATTAAACTCACTCTACCGATTTGTATGAAAATTTCCTGATGATACACAAGCGCTGAGAGGGAGCAATAATTGCTCAGGCAGGTATCATTCATTACTTATGAATTCTTTCTCATAATACAGAATATTATCAAGGATAAAATTCAAATCGAGTTTACTCTCGTTTTTAAAAATAGAAAAAGAAAAAAGTCAATATTTTAAAAAAAAAGAATTTTTTAATGGTATTGTTAATATGTCTTATAATAATTCTAATAAAATTATGTGAATTTAATTTTGGAGAAATCGAAAATTTTAAATTTAGCAACAAAATATGGCACTCCGTTAATCATCATTGATCATAGTATAATTAAAGAAAGTTATAAAACTTTTTGTAAGAATCTACCACTTATAAAGCCCTATTATGCCCTAAAAGCAAATCCTGAACCCAATATTGCAAATACATTATATAAATTAGCCTCAGGATTTGACATAGCATCTTGGGAAGAATTTATGATTATCTATGATGTAATTCAAGGAAATGAAAATGAAAAAGAACAATTTATGAATGAGAAGGTAATTTATGCTAATCCTGTAAAAAGGATTGAATCTTTAAAGAAATTAAGTAAATATAATATAAGAATGACTTTTGATAATTATGTAGAAGTAGAAAAAATAGCCAAATATTGTAAAAATGCCCGTTTGGTTCTAAGAGTTGATGTTCCTAATTTAAGATCAATAGTAGAACTGTCTACGAAATTTGGTGCTAATCAAAATATCTGTCTAGATCTAATTAAATATGCAAAAAAGTTTGGTTTTGACGTAGAAGGGCTAAGTTTTCATGTTGGTAGTCAATGCATTAATTTTGATAATTACATTCAAGCTTTTGAAATCACCCATAAAATTTTTGAACAAGCTAAAGAAATTGGCCATGATTTAACTTTACTAGATATAGGGGGTGGTTTTCCAGTTCCATATGATGAAAATGCTCCATCTTTTGAAAGTTTAACTAAAATAATTAATGAAAAAATTGCTCAATATTATAATGATCCCAATATCGAAATTATAGCTGAACCGGGGCGTTTTATTGTTGCCACAGCAGCAGTTACTGTTGTAGAAATTAATGGTAAAGCGTTAAGAAACGATAAGACTTTTTATTATGTTAATGATGGAGTTTATAATACATTTTCAGGTGTTATTTTTGATCACATCCAATATCATTTTAAAGCTTTTAAAGAAGGTGTGTTGAAAGAAAGTGCAGTTGTAGGTCCTACTTGTGACGCTCTAGATAAGATTTCCTTGGATGAGCAATTACCTGATTTAGCTGTTGAAGATTTACTTTATTCTGAAAATACCGGTGCTTATACTAATGCCTCTGCAACTCATTTTAATGGATTTCCTCCTGCTAAAATTGTCCATATAAACATTTAGATATTTTATTTCTCGTGATTTAAATAATTTTTTGAAATAATTATAAATTTAGTAAATCTTTAAATAAACTTAATTTCTAAATTTAAATGGTTTAATTCAAATAAAAATAAGAAAAAGATGTGATTTGAATAAGGCTAAAAGTATGTTTTAAATGCCGTGAATATGTGTCTATTCTTAAAGATGATTATCTTAATAATCAAAAAGTACAGCAATTTGATAAATTACATTCTGGTCATCCTGTTCAGATTGTGAATAAAGAAGAATTAGAAAATCCAGAGCAATGGAAACAAATGCTCTGAAAATGATGAGTACTTCGCTTAAATTAGAAATGTTAACGTTCTTTTCTAAAGAATCAATTTAATTATTCAAATCCAATTAAAATATCTGTTTTATAAAAAATTTTGAAGATTTTAATACTTTTAATTCAGTCTTTGTTATAAAATCAAAAAAATAAAGAATTAAAATTAGAAATTCCTATTAAACACTCTATTAAGAAAGATTTAAATATAATCTTAAACTAGTTCGATATAGAACTATCTAGTTCGATCTCGAACTTTTTTAAAAAAAAGAAGAAATGTGAATAAAGAATGGATAAAATAATCGTATATTGTGGCATTAATTGTATGGAATGCCCTGCTTATATTGCTACCCAAAGAGATAATAGAAAAGAAGTTGAGAAAGTTGCTAAAGATTGGTCAAATGAAACGATGTCTTTTACACCAGAAGAAATATATTGTGATGGATGTAATGCCGATGGAAGGATCTTTAGTTGGTGTGAGAAATGTGAAATAAGGAATTGTTGTAGAGCTAAGGGATTTATGAATTGTGCATATTGTGATGAATATGTCTGTGATAAATTAAAATTTACTTTTGAAAAGACGCCATCCGCAAAAGTTAATTTGGAAAAAATTCGAAAATCAATAAAAAAATAAAAAAATTTAAAGTATAGAAAATTGTGGAAGAAAAATGGATTTAAAAGAAGTAAAAAATACATGTATAGAATTGATGGAGACTTCTAAAGCTGCTTATTTAACAACTATTGATCATGATGGATTTCCAATTACAAGAGCTATGTTCAATCTTAAGAATAAAAGTCAATTTCCTGAATTTTCGGATTTTTTCTCAAAAGAAGAAAATAAGTTTGCTATATATATTTCTACAAACACATCCTCATCTAAAGTTAATCATATTAAAGAAAATCCTAAAATTTGTGTCTATTATTGCGATCCAGATATTTTTAAAGGAGTAATGTTTGGAGGAATAGTAGAATTTATTGAAGATATAAATATTAAACGAATTTTATGGTTAGATTGGTGGATTAAGTATTATAAAAAAGGAGTAACTGATCCAGATTATACTTTACTCCGGCTAAAACCCAAGCAAGGAAGATTCTATTACAAATTAAATCAGGTTGTTTTTGAGCCATGAAAGAAAGCATGAAGAGCCAAAAGCAAGGGGGTTTTCTTCTATCAAAAATTCATCAACTTTCTCAACGCATCTTTTCTAGAATCCTAAGAGAAAATAATCTTAATGAATTTAATCCTTCTCAAGGGAGGATTATGTTCGTATTATGGCAGAAGGACAATATCGCTATTCATGAACTTGTGGAAAAAACTCAGTTGAGGAAATCAACGATAAGTTTTCATTTAGATAATCTTGAAAAAGCAGGGTATATTAAAAGAATACCGTCTGAAAAGGATAAGAGAGAATATTATGTTATATTAACTGATAAGGATAAAGCACTCCAAGAGAAGTACGTAAAAGTTTCAAGAGAAATGACGAAAATCTTCTATCATAAATTTAGAGAAGATGAAATTCAACATTTTGAATCTTTTTTAGAAAGACTTTTGCATAATTTAATCCATAATGAAGGTATAAACAAATAGATAACTATTTCTTGTAAAAAAGTAACATCTTTTCACTTTTCTGAGGGCAATTTCTCTAGAAAATCTTTTCTTATGGGATAAAAAATATCTAACATTACAAATGGTTTATCACCTATGCATGTATCACTGTGAGGAGTATTTGAAGGGATATAGTAAAAATCTCCTTTTTTTACGACTCGTTCCTCATTCCCTATACATAATTTAGCTTCTCCAGAATATACCATTCCCAATTGTTCATGCTTATGGGAATGCATAGGTACCGTATTATTAGGCAACGTTGCATTAAGAACCATCATCATCTTTTCCCCATGTAACCCAGTGAGAATTGTTGCTTCTAATCCGTCCATTTGTATCAGTCTTGGTGCATCTTTAGGATCAATAAAATATGATCTCTTTCTTTTAGGTATTTTTATCAACTCCAATTACTTAATTAAACCAATCCTTAAGTTATTTCATTTTTTAAAAATTTAAAATGCTTGCCTTTTTTCAAGACAAAAAATATACTAATATTTTTATTTTATAAAGTATATAAGAACTTACATATTCATTAGAGGGAAATACTAAATGCCTTATATTTTAACAGAATGTTGGTATCCAGCACATTTAGATCAAAAGGTAGCTCAAAGATATCTAGAAACACTTCAAAAAATGCCTATTCCATCAATTATAAAACGATTAGTTCCTGCTGCTTCTACTACAAGTAAGAAAGGTATAGAAGTAGTAAATATTGATGATGTTAAGAATAAAGATTTGGGTGAAGGTTTAGAGTATGCTCATGATTTCATGGCGAAATTTCATGATATTGAAGGATTTAAATATCAAGTTAGGGTTTTAAGTACAGTATCAGAAGCATTGAAACGAATTGGAGTAGGTTAGGATAAAAAATTCAAGTTTTTTGAATTCCAACCTCTTTTTTTTTAAACTTTTGTAAAAAATAAATTCTCCTAGTTTAATACTTTTGGAAAGTTGCAGAAAAGCAATAATATTTTAAAATTAAAATTAGAAGATTTCTTTCAAGTTGACCCATTACTGA
>Ga0209636_10006357_pt1 | contig 12067 bp, 6 predicted proteins | sample DeeMarSWOR152_54_FD_187464 | JGI IMG/M metagenome (GOLD analysis project Ga0209636, IMG submission 187464) | Marine sediment microbial communities from White Oak River estuary, North Carolina - WOR-1-52-54 (SPAdes) (version 2) | ecosystem: Environmental > Aquatic > Marine > Intertidal zone >...
CACCATAGACTACGTATATTACACACCAAACAACAATTACAACGGACCAGACCAATTCACCTACACCATAAGCGACGGAAACGGCGGAACCGATACCGCCACTGTCTACATAACAATCACACCAGTAAACGACCCACCAAACGCAAACGATGATATTGCCACAGTTCCAGAGGATTCACTAAATAATCAAATTAACGTTTTAGCAAATGATATTGATATTGATGGTAATAATATAGATATAACTGGTGTTACTCAACCATCACACGGCACCACAACATTCACCATAGACTACGTATATTACACACCAAACAACAATTACAACGGACCAGACCAATTCAGCTATACAATCAGTGACGGACAAGGCGGCACCGATAATGCAACTGTCTATGTTACAGTTACCCCCGTAAATGACCCACCAGATGCAATTGATGATAATGCCACAGTTCCCGAAGATTCAAGTGACAATCAAATCAATGTTCTAACAAATGATTATGATATCGACGGTGATGATTTAGATATCACCGGTGCTTCAACTCCTGCCCATGGAACAACTACATACACTGCTACATATGTATATTACACACCAAATACTAATTACAATGGACAGGACCAATTTAGCTATTCTATTACTGATAATAATGGTGGAACTGATAGTGCAACTGTATACATAACAGTTACACCAGTAAACGACCCACCAAACGCAAACGATGACACCGCCACAGTACCAGAAGACTCCACTGACAACCAAATCAACGTACTAGCAAACGACAACGACCTCGACGGAGACAACTTGGATATAATAAGTGTCACTCAACCGTCTCATGGCACAACAACATACAACATAGACTATGTATACTACACACCAAACACAAACTACAACGGACCAGACCAATTCAACTATACAATCACAGATAACAACGGTGGCACAGACATCGCCACTGTTTATATAACAGTCGGCGGAGTAAACGACCCACCAAACGCAAACGATGACACCGCCACAGTACCAGAAGACTCAAACAACAACCAAATAAACGTACTAGCAAACGACAACGACCCAGACGGAGACAATATAGACATCGTAGGAGTAACACAACCAACACACGGCACCACAACATACAACATAGACTACGTATACTACACACCAAACACCAATTACAACGGACAAGATCAATTTAACTATACTATCACTGATAATAATGGTGAGATAGATACTGCTTTTGTCAATATTACAATTACGCCTCTTAATGATCCGCCATATATACCAAGTAATCCAAGTCCTAACGATGGTCAAACTGATGTAAACATAAATTCAAATCTTAGCTGGACAGGTGGCGATTTAGATGGTGATCCTGTAACATATGATATATATTTCGGAATAACAAGTTCACCTCCTAAGGTTGTAAGTAATCAATCTGATACGACATATTATCCAGCGACCTTAAACTATAGTACAAAATATTATTGGAAAATCGTAGCTTGGGATAACCAAGGTGTTTCAACAACTGGACCAATATGGAACTTTACAACTGAAGGTGAACATGATTGGGATTGCATACTTACATTTGAAGAACCTGGTGGAGGATATGATAATGTATATTTCGGTGAGAAAGATTCAGCTTCAGATGATCAAGATATCTATGATGTCCCAAAAAGTTCAGGGGGTGTACCTCCATTTATTCGTGCCTGGTTTGAAACAGATTTCGTTGATCCATATGATGAACTGTGGAAAGAATACAAACAATATCCAGATGATTATAAACAGTGGAATTTGACAATAGAGTGGATTCCTTCTGACAGTTCTTCACCAACAGATATCACAATCTCTTGGAATTCCTTTTATCTTAGTAATAGTGAGTATAATAGTGTATTTATAAAAAATTCTGCATCTGGTGAAATGATAAACATGTTTATGGAGGAAAATTATTCCTTTAATGCATCAGCATTGACTCAATATCAATTCAAAATTTTATGTAGTAATGTTTTGCAAATAACTGAGCTTCATACCCAATGGAATATCATGTCATTACCATTCAATCAATCCGTTAGCAAATCTAATCTTACCGTGAATTATGAAGGAACAAATTATACTTGGCAGGAGGCTGTAAATAATAACATTATTCTTGGATTTATTTACAGTTGGAAAAGAACTGCACCTCAGCATTATGAACTAACAGATATCTTAGAACCAGGATATGGTTACTGGATTTACGCTTTTCAAAACTGTACCCTCTTAGCAGAAGGTGCTAGCACTATGAATAATGATGGATATATTACAAACATGTTTCTAAACTGGAATGTTATTGGTTTACCTAATATAGTATCATTATCTAAAGAAGATCTTATTATAAACTATAATGGTGTGTATTATAGCTGGTTAAATGCAACCACCAATAATAATCCGACAGGTGGGCCAATAATTCTTGGATATATATATAATTGGAGTAGAAACCTACCTCAACACTATGAACTTACTAATGTTTTTTATCCAGGTTATGGATATCACATGTATGCATTTTATAATTGTTCCTTGTACTATAACGTTATAAATCCATTGGGTAAATTGCCTCTTGTTTCCAAGGATAATTTAATTGAGCCGCTTTTATTAAAAGATCAGATTTCCAAACAAGAGAAAAACAACAATAATATAAAGTGGAATGCTACATTAACATTCAATGAGCCAGGGGGTGCATACAATAATGTGTTTTTTGGCGAAAAATCAGATGCATCAGAATTTATAGATAGCTATGATATTCCAAGAAATCCCTGTGGTATCTCTCCGTTAATTAAAGTATGGTTTGATACAGGTTTTTCTGAGCCATATGATAAACTTTGGGAAGATTACAAACACTATCCTGATAATTATAAAAGTTGGAATCTAACATTTCAGTGGGTTCCATCAGACTCTAGTTCACCAACAACAATAACCATTTCCTGGGATAATAATACCTTTAATGATATTGAGTATTCCTCAGTAGTTTTATTCGATGTAATTAAAAATGTTAAGGTTGCTAATATGTTAGTTAATACAAGTCATACCTTTATATGCCCAGCTTTAGCATTACAGAAATTTAAAATAATATGTACTACAAAACAACCTCTTGCAATACCTGATAACCCTTATCCGAATGATGATGCGATAGGTGTAGACATTCAAACAAATTTGAGTTGGATAAGTATTGATTCTGATTATAGTAATACCTTGACCTATGATATTTACTTTGGTACCAATAATAACCCTCCTCTAATCCAAAGTAATTGGCCTTCTAATTATTATGATTCAGATACAATGAGTTATAATACTACTTATTATTGGAGAATCGTTGCTTGGGCTGATCAAGGTGCTTCAACCTCTAGTCCTATTTGGCATTTTACAACTAAAGAATCTAATGTTCAAGTAACAACTATAAAAAAAATTTCTTCCAATATAATTTATTCTACTCAAACTACAATTATGCAAAAGTTATTAAATATTGACAACTATAGTTAGTTTATATACCATTAAAAATATTAAAGCTAAAAAGTAAAATGGGGAGTAAATATGAAAAATATAAATAAAACCAGAAAAATATACGTAATTGCAACAGTATTAATTTTTATAATTAATACTTTTATATCGACTGTTGCTGCATCATATTTAAACATTAATACTATCCACTCTATTGAAAATCAGTTAAATTTCAATAAACAAGTTAATAATTTTGAAGAACCGCTAATTGGTGATTGGAACGTTTCATTAGTATTTAATGAACCAGGGGGCGTATACGATGATGCATTTTTTGGTGAAAAAACTGATGCATCAGATGGGATTGATGGCTATGATATTCTGAAATTACAATATAGTTTCCGTCCATATATCCGTGCTTGGTTTGCTAGTGGTTTACCTATCCCATATAATGAGCTTTGGTATGAATACAAACATTATCCTGATACAAGTAAACAATGGAATCTTACTGTGCAATGGGCACCAACAGATTATGTAACACCTACAACAGTTACAATTTTATGGAATCCAAGCGAGGTAGATGATAGTGAATATAATGTTGTAAAATTATGTAATAGCACTGGAGCTCAATTGAAGAATATGCTTACTGAAAGTAGTTATTCTTTTACATGCCCCGCTGATACACCTCAATTTTTCTATATAAAATGTCAAGCTAATAACACTGCTCCAAACCAACCTAGTAATCCCAGTCCTTCTAATGGTTCTAAACATGTTGATGTGAATACTAATCTATCTTGGACTTGCACTGATCCAGATGGTGATCCATTAACATATGATGTATATTTTGGAACCAGTAGTAATCCACCTCTTATCCAAAATAATCAGTCATCCAATTCTTATGACCCAGGTACGATGAATAATAATACTACTTATTATTGGAGGATTGTTGCATGGGATATTCAGGGTGATTCTAATTCCAGTCCTATTTGGCATTTTTCCACAAATTATGCTCCTAATCCCCCTAGCAGTCCTTCTCCTACTAATAGTTCTACCAATGTGAATATTAATGCAAATCTTGGTTGGACTTGTACCGACTCTGATGGCGATCCATTAACATATGATATTTATTTTGGAACCAGTAGTAATCCACCTCTTATTCAAAGTAATTGGCCTTCTAATTCTTATGATCTAGGTACGATGAGTTATGGTACTTTATACTATTGGAGGGTTGTAGCAAAAGATGATCAAGGTGGCTCAACTTCCGGTCCTCTTTGGCATTTTACCACAAATTATGTTCCTAATCCTCCTAGCAATCCTATTCCAGATAATGGTGCTACTAATATTGATATTAATGCTAATCTTGGTTGGACTTGCACTGACCCTGATAACGATCCATTAACCTATGATGTTTATTTTGGAAATACTAGTAATCCTCCACTGGTTTCTAGCGGTCAAACTTCTACTTCTTATGATCCAGGTACCATGAATTACGAAACAGTTTATTATTGGAAAATTGTAGCAAAGGATGATCAAGATGCTATAACTTCTGGACCCCTTTGGTATTTCACAACAACAGATGCACCAAATAATCCTCCTAATGCTCCTAGTAACCCTAATCCAGCCAATGGTACTACTAATGTAGGAGTTTATGTTGATCTATCCTGGACTTGTACAGACCCTGATGGAGATCCTTTAACCTATGATGTTTATTTTGGTACAAGCAGTAATCCTCCACTGGTTTCTAGCAATCAAACCTCTAATTCTTATGATCCTGGTACTATGAGTTATAGTACTACTTATTATTGGAAGATTGTAGCAAAGGATGATCAAGGTGCTTCAACTACAGGTCCTATATGGCATTTCACAACAAAAGCAAACAGCCCACCAAACACTCCAAGTAATCCAGATCCACCTGATGGGGCTATAGGTGTTAATGTAAATGCTGATCTATCCTGGACTTGCACTGACCCTGATAACGATCCACTAACCTATGATGTTTATTTTGGAAATACTAGTAATCCTCCACTGGTTTCTAGCGGTCAAACTTCTACTTCTTATGATCCAGGTACCATGAATATCAATACTACTTATTATTGGAAGATTGTTGCATGGGATAGCGCGGGTGCATCAACTTCCGGTCCTATCTGGGATTTTACTACAGCAATAAATTCTCCACCAAATACTCCAAGTAATCCAGATCCACCTGATGGGGCGATAGATGTTAATGTAAATGCTGATCTATCCTGGACTTGCACTGACCCTGAAGGCGATTCAATAACCTATGATGTTTATTTTGGAACTACTAGTAATCCACCTATTGTTCAAAATAATCAATCTTTAAATTCTTATAACCCAGGTACCATGAATATTAATACTACTTATTATTGGAAGATTGTTGCATGGGATACTTTTGGAAATTCAGCAGTTGGGCCTATATGGAACTTTACAACAGGACAACAAACAAACCAACCGCCATATGAACCAAGTAACCCTAACCCTGCAGATGATTCCACAAATCTAGATGTTAATACAAATTTGAAATGGGATGGAGGAGACCCAGATGGAGATCCAGTAACCTATGATGTCTACTTTGGTAAAACATATCCACTACAACAAGTTGCAAATAATTACACAGATACCTTATTTGACCCAGGTACAATGGACTTCAATACCACCTATTTCTGGAAAATAGTTGCATGGGATAACCATAGTGCATCAACATCTGGGCCAATATGGAGTTTTACCACAGCAAATAAAACAAATAGACCACCCCTTAGACCAACAATTGGAGGAATAATTGGAATAATTGTACCTAACAGACCTTATGATTACAACTTTTCTTCTAGCGATCCAGATTTAGATGATCTCTTTTACTATATTGATTGGGGTGACGGAACTTATGAAGATTGGTCTGGTCCACATTCAAGTGGTGAACTCGTAACAATAGAACATTCATGGCCGCCTAAAACAAATCTTTACCAAATAAAAGCAAAAGCAAAAGATACATATGGTTCCGAAAGTGATTGGGGATCATTTTTTGTATTTGTTTTATTTCCTAGAAATTCAGGTTCTTCGTTATTTACTAGAATTTTGCTAAGATTACCAATTTTCCAAAAAATATTGATAATTTTACCACGAATCAATAGATTGTTGCAATTACCATAGCAATCCTAACCATAATATTTTTTCTTAATTTTTTTAAAATATTTAAAAACTTATTTTTTCAGATGTTTTACTGTTGTATTTTTTTGAAACAAGTATAAACAAATAAATATCGTAAAAATTTTTATTATAAATTATTGTATCAAGAATTATGAATTTTTTAGCAAAATGTATTTTTACAGGGATATTGTATATTTTTTATACAACCTCTATCTTCCCTAAACGCTTAAATATACCTTTTATTATTTAAGGCAATACTTTATCTTAAAAAAATAATATTATTACTGTTTAAAGGGGTTATAAGTTTGGAAGATAAAAATAAGTCTGAAGAATCAGAGCAAGATGAAATTAAATCTAAAACAACTGCAGAAACAAAAGATGTTCTTAATGATAAAGATGAAGAATCATCTAAAAAATCAACCATAAAACCTCCCATAGACACCAAGAAAAAAAAAGAAAAGACAGAGTCTAGAAAAGAACAAAAAGATGATTTAAAGAAAAAAATAGATAGAAGCCCTGATTTTAAATATATTGTTAGAATCTCAAATACTGATGTTAATGGCGAAAAAAACATTGTTTATGGTTTAACAAGTATCAAGGGCATAGGTATACACATGGCCACTATTGTAGCTGATCAAGCTGGAGTGGATAAAAAGGTTTTAATTGGTAATTTGAATGATTCGCAAATACAAAAAATTCAAGAAATAATTAATAATGTAACTAAAACTGCTCCTAGTTGGATGCTTAATCATAGAAAAGATTATGAAACAGGGCAAAACCTGCATTTTGTATCATCAGATATTGATATTAGATTAAGAGATGAGATTAATATTATGAAAAAAATTAGATCATACCGAGGCATTAGACATGAACTTGGCCTAAGTGTCAGAGGACAACGAACAGGATCAAATGGTAGAAAAGGACTAGCCCTTGGTGTGTCTAAAAAGAAAGTTGAAACAAAACAGTGATTTTTATGGGTAAACCAAAATTTTCTAGAAAAAAATATGAAACTCCGAGTCATCCATGGCAAGAAGATCGTATAAAAGCAGAAAATGAATTAGTTAAAAAATATGGTCTTAAAAATAAAAGGGAGGTCTGGAAAGCCAGGACTAAACTAAGTAGATACCGTGAACAAGCCAGGGACCTTTTAGCAAAGGTCAAAGGTGAAGACATCCAAGGTAAAAAAGAAACTGAACAATTATTAGTGCATCTTAATAGATTAAATATTTTACCGCCAAATTCTTCCTTGGATGATGTTTTGGCTCTTGATATTGAATCTATTTTATCTCGTAGATTGCAAACTTTATCTTATTTAAAAGGACTCGCAAATACTCCAGATCAAGCAAGACAGTTGATAACACATGGACACATTGCACTAGGTGATAGAAGAGTAACTATTCCAGGTTATATGGTAACAAAAGACGAAGAAGAACAAATTGGATATACCAAAGATTCACCTTTAAATGATACAATGCATCCAGCAAGACCACGAACTGATTTTAAGTCTAATTCTATTATTAAGAAAACAAAACAAGAAGATGAAAAAAAAGAAGAAAAACAGGTGGAAAAAACAACAGAAAAAACACCTGAATCTGTAACAACTAAAGAAAAAGCAACTATTGCAGAGGCACCTAAACAATCTTTAAATGAAATAAAAAAAGGAGATGAATAAAAATGGGTAGATGGGGAATTGCACACATTTTTGCTTCATTTAACAATATTATTATAACAATTACAGATTTAACAGGAGCCGAAACTATCGCTCGATGTTCTGGAGGAATGGTAACTAAATCAGCAAAAGATGAAGGTTCACCTTATACGGCAATGAAAGTAGCACAAACAGTTGCAGATGCTGCTCATGAAAAAGGAATAGACCGGGTTAATGTTAGAATTCGAGGTCAAGGTGGGAACAAGATTTTAACACCGGGCAGAGGTGCTCAAGCTGCGATTCGTGCACTTGTTAGAAGTGGTCTTAAAATTGGAAAAATAGAGGATGCCACACCCATTCCACATGATGGATGCAGAAAAAAAGGTGGAAGACGTGGAAGAAGAGTTTAGGTGTAATTAATATGAAATTAGAAATTCTTGAGCTTAAACCTAAAAAAGCTGTTTTAAAAATTGAGGATACAAAGCCTTATTTTATAAATTCATTAAGAAGAGTCATGCTTTCTGAACTTCCCAAACTTGCAGTTGATGATGTAGTTATATATGATAATACAAGTGCGCTTTTTGATGAAATAATTGCACATCGATTAAGTTTAATTCCTATTCCAACTGATTTAAGCCTTTTAACTTTTAGAAATGAATGCGTATGTAAAGGTAAAGGATGCCCAAATTGTACAGTGCGCTATACTTTAAGTAAGGAAGGAGAAGGAACAGTTTATTCTGGTGACTTGCAACCAGCTGAGAAAAGTTGGGCAATAACTGAAGATAAAATACCAATTGTTGAGCTTTACGGAGATCAGCGTTTGATTCTTGAAGTTGAAGCAATACTAGGACGAGGAAGAGATCATGCAAAATGGCAAGCGGTAATTGCACCTGGATACAAGATGGAAACAACAATTGAGTTTGATAAAAAAAGGCTTTCTGATGTAAAAGAATTTTTAAGTAAACTACCTGAGGGTACTGTAGAGATTAAAGGAGATAAACTAATATTAAAAGAAAATAAAAAAATAGCTTCATTGCAATATAATATGGAAAAAGAAAATGTAGACTTCATCACAATAAAAAAGGACCCGACAAGAGTGAAATTTAGTTTTGAAACAGATGGCTCATTTACAACAAAAGATGCAATAAAGGAATCCATAAAAATTCTTGAAAAAAAATATACAGAATTTAATAAACTTTTAAAAGGATTATAATTTAAATTATTATTAAAAATTACCACAAATATCTTTTATATAATCTTTATTTTTGTTATATAGCGTCTGGGCCTGTAGGGTAGCTTGGTATCCTTGTAGCTTCGGGAGCTATAGACTTGAGTTCAAATCTCAACAGGCCCACTTTGTCTTTACTTTTTTTATTTCTTCCAATGCTTTGCCTATTAGAATGATTATTGATTATAGATTTTCCTTCTATAATAGCTAAGTATCTTCTCAATTCAATATCAATAAATACATTGATTGGAATGTGTAATTGTCTTGCTTTTTCCTAAGGAGAAAAATTAATTTTATATTTATCTTTTTTTACTTTTCTAATCTCTCTTCCATGAATTCCTTTTCTCAATATTTTAATCATCTTTTTCATCTATTATTTGATATACATATAGGATTTTATCATCAATTACATAAAATGTGTTAATTTTTTCTAGTTTTAATGAATAATATAAGATTGGTTTATCTAGCTCTTCACTTATTTTGATGAGATTATCAATTGATTTTGTTTTAATTGTTTCACTAAAATTTGATTTCTTTGGTTGTTTTTCTATTTCAATAATCCATTCTTTATATTTTTTTAGAATTTTTTGGATTTTTATCTGTGATTTATCAGTTTTATATATATCGTTTTTTGTAGTGATAATAAATAAAATAAAAGGAAGAAATAAGATTCCAGCAATAATTAAATAATTATATATTTCATTATTTATTTCCTCAATAGGTATTGGAACCTCAATGGTATCTTCAATGTTTTTTAATGAAGATTGTGATAGATTTCCTTCAAAATTTATTATATTATCTTTCATTGGTATACTAATTGTTGGTTTAAAAATTTCAGTAATAATTCCCTCATCGGTTTCTAAAATAATATGTATGGTGCTGGTTATACTTAATATTGTATCTGGTGAGATTATGTTTATTTCATCTTCAATTTTATTAATATAATCTTGATATTGACTTATATTTATTTCAAAGCTAACATTAAAATTTTCAGATGCGAATTTTGATTGTGGGAAAATATTATATTCTTTTGACCAACTATTTGTATATAACTTTAAATCTAATTGATATATTGTATCTATTACTTTACCACAATCTGAGAAGAATTCATAAATAAATGACATTTCTAAATAATTAGTTATATCCTTGAAAATTAAACCTTCCCCTTGTTTAAGTATGGTTTTGTTATTATAGATTTCATTTTCTTTTAAATATGCGGTGTAGTCATATATTCCTTTTTGATAATTTTGACATATAATAATATTTTCAGTCTTTGTTTTTGGATTAGTTGAGATATAATGAAATGTAAATATTATAGGTATAATTACTATAACTGTTAATATTATTAAAATTAATATTCTATATCGTATTTTCATGTTTATTCTTTCGAATTTTAATTCTATCATTTTTTTTCACATCCTATATTAAATTTATTAATTTTATAATTTTATACCAATTTTATTTAACATATCTTTAAATATTATAGTTATCCATCCAATTTTTGGAATTTTATATATTACTTTTCCAAATACATTTTCTTGAAATACTGGATCAGAATCGGGTAAATTATTTGCATCACCCTTTGTCACGAAATATAACGAATTATTTTCCTTATAGATGTCGTATACTCTATGTATAACAGGTAGATACATATCTGACGTTTGATACTGTATAATATCTCCTACTTTGATTTCATCTGTTGGTATTTTTGATACTAGTACAATATCGCCAATATCTAGCGACTCTTTCATACTACCACTATATATTACAGTTGGTTGTGCTCCAAAGAAACCAATTGAAAAAAATACAATAACTAGGCAAATAGCTGCGACAGCTGTCCAACTTAATGCTAGATTTTCTTTTTTTCTTTTTTTAGTTTTTCCAAATGGTGTTTTTTTTCTAATTTGCATGCTGTTCGCTATTATAAGAAAACCTACTGCGGGTACTAATGTTCCAATTAGTGCTGCTATACCCCATTCTAGATTTGGTAATATTGGTGAAAACCAATGGAAAGCTTGTATTATGCCTAAATATCCTATTGATGTTAATGCTCCTCCTAAGTAGGATAAATATGATGCTAGAAGACTTATTGCAAATAGTGGAATTATTGTTTCACCGATGAATTTTGCTATTGGTGCTAGATTTTGAGAGTCTAAAGTTAGAAATTCATTTAATTGTATTGAGATTATAAAGAATAATAAAGCTACTAATGAGATATTTAGTGTTAATTTTTTTCTTTTTGTTGTTCCTTTTTTAATTAGATAAGATCTGGAGAGTTCAATTCCTATTAGTGCTGATAATACAAAGAATATGTTTAATATAATATCTCTTGGTTGGAAGGAATATGGACTGCTGCCAAATCCGAAGTATAATCCAGAAATAACAAGTATCGAAACATGGAATCCTCCGATTAATAGTGCTGCTTCAAATGGATTTCTACCGATTTCCCATCTTCTTGCTTTATTGAAATACCATATGTTTATTCCTTCTCTTTTTGAAAAAATTAATATTATTATTGTGAGAATAATCCATAGTATGGGTCTAATTACATATGAATTGATAAATCCATCAATATAATTAGGCAATA
>Ga0209636_10006358_pt1 | contig 12066 bp, 13 predicted proteins | sample DeeMarSWOR152_54_FD_187464 | JGI IMG/M metagenome (GOLD analysis project Ga0209636, IMG submission 187464) | Marine sediment microbial communities from White Oak River estuary, North Carolina - WOR-1-52-54 (SPAdes) (version 2) | ecosystem: Environmental > Aquatic > Marine > Intertidal zone >...
AATTTAATACATTTTCTTAATTCTCTCAACAATTTTTAACTAAATCTTTATCCTCAAGGAGTTAGTTGAAAACATTTTACATCAGAAACAGCTATCTACCGGTTTCCAGCCTCAAGTTAACCATACATTCCAACAAAGTTTGAACAATATGTTCATAGAACACAACAGCCAGTGCTTAATCTTGCTCAAACAGCCTATGCAACCAATCTACACCAATAGCAAGAACTTTTACAGGTGTTAGACAGCGAGCTGTAGCATTATAAACATAAGGTCAAATTAATGCTGAACATCCGATAACCCCACCGGTACCTGTCCTATCAACTTTTGCCTCCCCTTCTTCACCGATCTAAACAACATTTCTACTTCACCATCTGTTACGATAAAAATAGTTGTCTCTGGTTTTTCCTCTTCAAATATAGTACAACTAGAATCAAATAACTCAGCTCAACAAAGCTCCGCCATTGAACACAGTTGAGTCTCATTCAGGTCGCTGAATAGGGGATATTTCTGTAAAAGTGTTACTTCAACAGATACATTAACCTCCTTTTTATTTTAATGTCATTTAAAATATCTTATAATTTCAAAAATGAAAACCTAAATTTTCTTAAATTTGACAGTGAATTATTATAAATCAAATTACTTTCCCTTGGCTTCCAGAATATTTTTTAAATAATAATTTTCTAGTATTTTCTCTCTCCAAATATTGCAGTTCCTATTCTGACCATGTTACTTCCTTCTTCTATCGCTACTTTGTAAGAATTCGTCATTCCCATAGAAAGTACTTTCATATCCAAATTTGGCATAGAAGATTTTATGTGCTCAAATATCCTCCTTGTTTCCTTAAAATATGGTCTTGCATCTTCCGGATTTCCAAATCTAGGACCCATTGTCATTAAACCTTCTATCTTTATATTTTCAAAACGTGCTATTTGTCTTATCAATTCTTCAGCATTCTCAGGCATAACACCTGCCTTTTGAGGCTCTTTTCCACTATTTATTTCTATATAAATTGGAATAACTTTCTCCATCTTTCTTGCTCTCTTATCAATAACCTCAGCCAATTTTAAAGAATCAATAGTTTGTAGAACGTCAAAAAAAGATAATGCTTTATTTACTTTGTTTCTTTGCAGAGGTCCAATCATATGCCATCTGACTTTTCTTACATCATCATTTAAAGATTTATACATAGCCTCAGCTTCCTGAACATAATTTTCTCCTATATCCGTTGCACCTGCATTAATAACTTCTAAAAGCTCTTCTACTGTTCTTTTCTTGCCTGCTAAGGCTATAGACACGTATTCTGGGATTTCTTCTCTAATTTTTCTATAATTTTCTGCTATGCTCATTTCTATTTCTCCAATCATATTTTCTCATTTTTTCGAAAATTATTCAATTTTATATTTTTATAGGACATCTAACATTCTATCTAAAGCATGTTTTGCATTAACTCTTGTATTTTCGGGAATATGAATTTTATGTTTCATTTTTTCTAATGCTTCTAATACATTTTCTAAGTTTATTAACTTCATATCTCTACAAATAGTATCTAGTGGATAGAATTTTTTATTTGTATTTTGTTTTTGTAATTGAAAAAGCAAGCTATCTTCTGTTCCAACAATATATTCTTTGCCATTTGAATTTTTAGCATAATTTAGCATTTGAGAAGTACTGCCAATAAAATCTGCTAAATCTGTAACACATGGATTACACTCTGGATGAACCATTAATTTGGCATCAGGATGCTCTTTTTTTAGAGTCTCTATTTTATTTGTATCAATATTTTCTTCATGGACATAACAATACCCTTTCCATAAAATAATATCTTTACCTATTTTCCTTCCTGTTTTGCTTGCTGCATAACTTCCTAAATTTTTATCAGGAACAAATAAAACCTGCTTCTTTAAAGATTTTACAACATCAACAGCATTGGCTGATGTACAGCAAATATCTGATTCTGCTTTAATCGCCGCGGTACTATTCACATAACTGACCACTTCAGCATCAGGATATTCTTCTTTCATTCTTTGTAAACCTTCAACAGAAGCCATATCAGCAAGAGCACAGCCAGCATTCTCATCTGGTAAAATAACTATCTTTTTAGGATTAAGTATATATGCTGTCTCAGCCATAAGTCTGACACCACAAAACAAAATAACATCGGCATCTGTATTAATAACTTTTTTACTCAAACCAAAAGAATCCCCAGTATAGTCCGATATTTCCTGGATTTCATCTCTTTGATAAACATGTGATAAGATAACCACGTTTCTTTTCCTCTTGAGCTTTGCAATTTTTTCTTTAATTTCATTCACGTCTTTCCTTTCCCTTTTAATAATTAATGTTTCTTCTCATTGTCTATATTAATTTGACTTCAACTTAATATATATTTTTGCCTAATTACTATCTTGAACACGAAAATCTCCCATCAATCCACGTGTTTGTTTTATTCCCATACTTTATTATCATCAATACTACAATTTTCATATCATATTTTGTAATACAGTTTTTGCAATTTATCATCAATACTTCTATTAGGGAGCATCCAATCAGGGTAAGGCTCACCTTTTTCTTACATTTGATAGCGAACACACTTTTCCCAATCTCCTATACAATAGCTATGAATCCATTTCTTATCCAGTTCTCTTTCCTCATAAAACTACTTCATAGGACATACAGGATACCATTTACAATCTTTCTGAACAAATTTCAACTTACTATAGTTCTTGATCATTTCCTCTTTAATTTCATTGTTATACAGAACAGCAGCGGGATGCTTTAGAGGAAATATTTTTATTCCACTATCAAAAAAGGCCTTGCCGTATATATTACAGAATTCAGACTTTGATGGTAACATAATACCATACTTTTTAAAGATATATCTGGTTGCAAAATAGCCCAGCGTAACTATTATTTCAGGATTTATCAGTTCAATTTCTTTTGCCAAATACTCACTGCAAATTTCAATTTCATCACTCTTTGGTCTTCTATATTTTGGCAACACACATTTTATGAGATTTGTCATATATACCATCTCTCTACTGATATTAGCCGATCCGAATAATTCATCCAATACTTTCCCCGATGGCCCAATAAACATTTTTCCTTTTCTATCTTCTTTCTCCCCGGGAGCTTGTGCAACTATAATGAATCTATTATCTAAATTTCCTTCACCACAAATAACGTTTTTTCTTGTTTCATGTAGTCTACATTTTTTACAATTTTTTATCTCTTTGTTTAAAATCTCTATATTCATTATAATTGAATTATTTTCATTAATTACTATAAAATCGCTTTATAAACTACACTTAATGCAAGAACTACGACAAATATCGAAAGTCCGATTTCCAACCACATGGGCTTCGTTTTTAGAGATATTAAACTCCCTATTCTTGCTCCAATTATTGACCCTATAATTATTACCAATGCAGGCAGTATTATTATATTACCTCGATACCAGAATACAATCGCTCCCGCAATAGCTGTAAAAATAGTTGCAAATAAAGATGTCGCTATTGCTTTACGTATATCCAGTTTCATTATTCTTAAAAAAGGAGGAAATAGACTCCCACCACTGCCTCCCCTCATAACTGTCAAGAAATTAAGAAAAAAAGTACCTCCAACAATTACTTTACCAGTTGGATTAATTTTTTGAGCAAGTCTTGGGATAATTCTATCAAAATAAATTCCAAATACTGTTATGATAGAAACGATAACAAATATAATCGCTAAAACTAGGGTTTTTATTAATCCTGTGAGAAAAGCACCTGTTACTGTTCCTAATATGCCCCCGGTTATAACATATCTAGTAAATTTCCAGTCTATATTTTCCTTATGACTTATAGCGCCAATAAGAGAAGAAAATGGTATAACTAACAAGTTTATTCCAAAAGCGCTTAACAAAGGTAATCCAGCAATATAAAGTAAGGGCGTTCTTACTGATCCACCACCTATTCCAAACATACCACTCATAAATCCAGCGAGAATACCAATTGTTAAGTATATTATTAATTTCGGAATCAATTCCATTTAACTCACAATATTTATTTTTTTACCAAATTTCTGCGGTCTTCACTAATATGGATAATTTTGTTATTAAAGAAAGCAAAATAAAAATTGATTATTTATTTTTTTGAGAGCATATGTATAATATTATAGCCCCAATAATTTTTATTTAATTCTTAATTGGTTAATTATGTCTTTTTTTATAATCATTCACATAAAAACCAGCACCTCTAAAAATAATTCCACCACCTTTCCCAATAATTCGATGAACGTTCCCATTGCATTTAGGACATGACTTAATTGGAGCATCGCTCATTTTTTGAAACTCTTCAAAAGTATATCCGCAATCATCACATCTATACTGATAAGTTGGCATTTTCATTCTTTATAATTATCTTTGCTGTAATATAATTCACGATTTTCAATTGAATTTTAAGTATTTAACTATCTAAAAACACCTTTCTATAAATTTTCCTTCCATCCGGAAAAATTGTAATTCCCTGTTTAAGTTTTCCACTTAAAAATATATTCAATACTTCTTCAGTATTGCCAATAACACTATGTATAACATTTATTCCTTTCTTATCAAGATTGCTTAATGTATAGCTATTAATTTCTCTACATATTATTGTATCTATACCCATATCAGCAAGCTCATTTACCCGCTGAATTGGATTTATCGTAGACAAAACGATTTCTTCTTTATCTTTAATTTCCCCATTATTTATATGAATAATCATAAACTTATAAGCACTATCAAAACTCGGTGAAATTTCATTATCATATACTGTAACTGCTATTTTCATTTTATTAACTTTATTATAGTTGCTTGTTTATATAACAATTAATTTCCCTTCAAATTTATTCAAATAAATAGCTTTTCAACAAAATTAACCATTCATTCCTATATGATGGATAACTGACTATCACAATCTTTTATAAAGTAAAATTATCTGAAATATCAAATACCTTCCTACATCAGATTATACATTCAATCTGATGACGAATACTATAATAACCATTAATTACCTCGCACTTCTTTCCAAATACTTTTCTAAATCTCTCCATCTGTTCTTTAGGAACGGGGTCGACAAAATCTTTAGCTGGAGGTTCCGTTACAGTATTTATATGTATTCTATCAGGACGAATGTGATTGGTAATTTTAACTATTTTATTTACCTCTGAAATAATTGATGTTACACCTCCTAAAAGAAATATTTCCAGCCAATACTGTCCTGAATACTTACGCTTAAATGTAATTAATCCGTCAACTATTTTATCAAACGTAATATCTACATGGGATCTATTGACATAATGGAATAAGTCTTTATCGCCGACGTCAAGAGACGGTATTACAATATCTGCTTTCATTAGATTATCCTGAACTTCGGGAATCCATAACAAAGATCCATTTGTCAAGATTACAATAGGTATATCGGTCAAATTTTTGATAATTGATATCAATTCACCAATTCTGGAAAAAAGGGTTGGCTCACCTAAACCGGAAAGAATGATATAATCCGGATTTATTGATAACTTATTTTTAAATTGTTTTGATATATCATTTAAAGGAATCCATTCTCTTCTTTCTATTGTTTTATTAGTAGTTTCCCCTAGCTTGCAATAGATACAATTATAGGTGCACGTCTTAAAAGGAACAAGATAAATTACTAAAGATTGACCAAAGTATTGTGAAAAAACAGGACCCAAAACATAAGATTCCATTCTTTATCCCTCAATTATCTATTTAGTAAAACTTACTTTGAAATTTTTCAGGACTTTTACTAAATACATAGGTTTACATTAAAAAAAGTATATTAAAACAAATATTCTATCAAATTACTTGGTACTCCAATTATAAGTTGGTTATTTTTTATACCCCCGTATGTGCGTGAATCAGGACACCCGAAAGAAATACATATTTTACCTGTAATGTATGCTTTAGCCACAACATTACCACATACTGCCATTACAGTTGAAACATCTATAGTAAGATCAGTACCACTTATCTTCTGCCAAATCCGGACTAATTTCATTGCAACATCTGGCTGAGCATAAGATAATACCACATCTGGATTTTCGTCATCACCTATCATGATTGTGGTAATGTTATGTTTAATATATGGTGTATTCTTGATGACATTTCGTGCTATGCTCATAGAAACACCTGCTTTCTCGGCTAATTTCTGTACCATATAGTCATTATTATTATTTAACCAACCAAGGCTTCTGCAAGCTCCGGGACAATTTACAAACTCCCTTGTTAGAATAAGCTTATTTTTATATGATTTACCTATTGCTTCACATAATCGCATTGGTGTTTTTAACAAATTATAATTTGGAACAGTTTTGATATTAAAAGTAATTCCTGTCCATTGCCCACCGATTTTATCTTCGATTACACTTGTTATTCTCATTTAGAGATATTCCTTGCATTTATATCAGGGATGAGTGACTACCACATATTTGTATCGTCTTTGATATTTATTTTTTTCTTTATTATAAATTTGCCCTCAGCTTCTGCCTTGACCAATCCATTTTGAATTACCTCAGATTTTAGTTCATAAAGTCGTTTTGACTCTCTTAAAATCCAAGCACGAACAATTGCCAATTCGCCAGTCTTAACAGGTTTATGAAATTGAATTGACAATCTGGCTGTAACTGCGGTAATACCTTTAGCGAAAAGGCGATTTGTCATTGCTGCATCCATAACCGCAGATATAACTCCACCATGCACTTGACTAGGATAACCTTGGAATATTGGCTTACAGAGAAAATCAGATTTTATAACTCCATCCCCATCCATAATGAATAATAGATGTGGGAAACCGCTTCCTTTATTTCCACACATCACACAATTAGGATGTGCAGAATATCTAATTTTTTGCAGACATTTTTGAAATTCTTTACACATTGGTTACTCATATTCTTATTTTTATGTTTTACTTATTTTTTTTTATCTTGATTCTCAACGTCTATAATAGTATTGTTATCACCGATTTTTAGTATACGTTCAATTGCTTTTCTGAATGACTTTGCAGATTCCGATTGAGCAAAAGCATTGATATGAGGTACTCCATTATCACCTGATATCACAATATTTGGATCAATGGGAATTCTCCCAAGAAAAGGTACATTCATTTCCCTTGCCATTAATTCTCCTCCCCCAGTTTTAAAAATATCTACCTCTTTTCCACAATTCGGGCAAATAAAACCACTCATGTTTTCAATAACACCAAGAACTGGCAAATGGAGTTTATGACAAAATGTAATACATCTGCGAACATCGGAAATAGCAACATGCTGGGGAGTTGTAACGATAATTGCTCCATCAGATTTACCAATCAGTTGAACAGCTGACATTGGCTCATCTCCTGTACCTGGTGGTGAATCCACAATAAGAAAATCAATATCTCCCCATTCTGTATCTCTTAAGAATTGACTAATTGCCTTATATTTCATTGGACCACGCCATATAACTGCATCCTCCCTATTCATTAGTAATAAACCTATTGACATCACTTTAAGATTATCTTTAACTTTAACAGGCAGAATAGAATTACCATTACTCATAAGTTGATGACCTTCAAGATTGAGAAGTGTTGGAATACTGGGGCCATGAATGTCGATATCAAGCAACCCAACTTGCTTATTTTCCTCAGATATAGCCCATGCAAGATTTACAGCAACTGTACTTTTTCCAACACCACCTTTCCCAGATAAAACTAATATTTTATGCTTTATTCGACTGATTCGTTTTATTAGTTGAAGCCTCTCCTGATATTGCTCTTCTGTCTCTTTTGGTTGCCTTTCAATATAAGATTCATTTTCCTTTCTATTTATATTATTTGATACACCAGATGACATATTATCTCCTTTTTTACAATAATATTGAATATTTTCATTTACTGCATTACCACAGTAAAAAGTATTTTAATTACAATTTCCGTTCAATGTATAAAAACTTCTACATATAATATTATGAAAGAAAATATATAAAACTTATCCCATTTCATATATAACATGCTGCATCAGATTGTTGATATCTTGTGTTACTGCGCCGCCTGTATATTCAAATACACTGTACATTATAATTTGTGCTTTAGTTCCAATATTATCATAACAAATTTTCAGTGTTACCTTTTTGTTGAATTTGTACCTCCTTTTATTTCCACTGTTGTATATGAAAGTAACAACTCACAATAACACCAGATTCTATGTTCTGTATCATTATTAATTATCGTTGCTCTTCATATTATTTGATCTGGATGAATATCCCTGAGAAAACAAGCTTGAATTATTGAGTTTACCAGTAAAATAGTCATTCAATACTTCATTTACTAGACCTTTGACATGACTTACAATTTTAATACCATGACTAGAAATTATTCCTTCTAATTGACGTGATATTTCATTACAAATCAATATCCGAACATTAAGACCAACTAATTTTCTTGCAAGTTCTGCGAATGACTTTTCATTAATAGGAATCCTGGTTCGATTAATCTCATTAATCCCATCTGCTTCTATTACAAGAAGCCAGTGGGCGAAATCGAATACTGTACTAACATTATTACGCCATTCAGGAATTGCAATATTCATCTTTATAACCTCCATTATATATAGGACAATTTTTATGCCAAAAATGTAAGATATAATTAAAATGGCATAAATTTAAAAAATTCAAAATATTGCATTTCATTCCATTGTCAAAAATAATATTAAAATAGTAGCATATTTGCTACCGATAATTTTAATTATATTGCAATTATGCAACTAATTACAAAGTTTTTTATTAATAAATTCAAAATAGAATATTTTATATTAAATTGGTGCTGTAAGAAATAATATTTATCAGTAAATAGTGAACTCACAGAAAGTTTTATAAGATTAAATTTTTTTGGGGGGGGGAGATTGTTTTTTTAAAGAAGGTATTTTAAGTCCCAGAGATTTAATTTTTCTATAAAGGGTTGTTTTGTGAATGCCTAATTCATGTGCAGTTTTCAATTTATTCCAATAATTTTTATGAAGTACATACATCAAGAAAGAAGCTTCCATCTGTTTTAATGACTTGAATGTTAGTTGTTTTGGACATTCATAACAAGGAATAGTGCATAGAGGTTCGGGTAAATGTTTTGATTCAATTACTCCCGATTTACAGAGAACAAAAGCTCTCTCAATAATATTCTCCAACTCACGTACATTGCCTGGAAAGTCATAAGACATCAAACAAGTAAGTGCCTTATTTGTTAAAGCTGTAACTCCTTTGTTTTTTATGCTATTCATTTTTGAAATAAAATTTTCAACAAGAAGGGGAACATCTTCCATTCGTTCTCGAAGAGGGGGGATCTCAATTCGAACTACATTTATTCGGTAGAATAGGTCTTGGCGAAATTTACGCTCTTGAACTAAATTTAATAAGTTTTTGTTAGTAGCCGCTATTACTCTCACATCAGCTGCAACTGATTTCACAGAGCCTAAAGGTTCATAAATATGATCTTGTAAAAAACGTAAAAGACGAACTTGTAAAGCTGGTGATATATCTCCTATCTCATCCAGAAAAAGCGTTCCTTTCTCTGCTAATTCAAAGCGCCCCGGTTTATCTTTTTTTGCATCCGTAAAAGCGCCCTTTTTATAACCAAAAAGTTCCGACTCCAAAAGTGAATCTGGCAATGATCCACAGTTTATTGCAATAAAAGGTTTCTTTCTTCGAGGGCTTAGATTATGAATTGCCCGTGCAAAAAGTTCTTTACCTGTTCCACTCTCTCCTTCGATCAATATAGTACTGTCACTTTCTGCTACCTGTGGAAGAATATCAAAAATATTAAGCATTCGATGGTTACAGGTAATGATTTCTTCCAAGCTATAACTTCGCATTATCTCCTTGCGGAGCTGCTCAATCTCTTTTAGGTCACGAAATGATTCGACGCCACCAATAATTTTTCCATGTTTATCTTTCAGAACTGCTGTAGAAATGCTTATGGGACGATGATCACCATTTGCATCTATTATTATAACAGGCTCACTAATGATTGATTTTCCATTCTTGAGAGTCTTTCGTAAGGCACAATTACCTTCACATATGTTAGCCCGTAAAACTTCCTTGCACAATTGATCAATAGCTTTTTCACGAGGTATACCAGTGATCTTCTCAGCTGCTTTGTTAAAAGAAGTAATGCACCAATTTAAATCTACAGTAAATACACCATCGGTGATTGAATCTAGTATTATATCTTGCTCCATTCTGAACTTTTTATTAACAATCATCCTTTAAAGAAAATATTATTTATATATTCTCTAAAACAAATATATTGGAAATATTTAGATTTTACATAACATTTAACTAAATTTTTACTTCGGATTCGTGGGTTGGTTTTTCAAGTTTTTCCAAATTACCTTTAACAAAATCTTCAAGAGATTCTCTAAGAGTTTCAGAATTAGTTTTATAAATATCGACGAAATAATCACGTAGTGCATGAAAACCAATTTCACCAATTTCTTTAGTTATTAGTATATTAGTGCCTTTATTTTGAAAATATTTTTTTGCAACTTCAAGTCCTGCTCTAACCTTCTTATTTTTGAAAGAATTTACTTCAATATCCCCTATTTTAAAATTTCCGTTGTTCATTTTTACAAAAGCAAAATAGTTTGCCTTTCCAAAATGACGTGAAATCGTAGAATTTATTCCTTTCTTTCCTTTAATAGGTACCATAATTAAATAATTTCTATCCTGATAGGGCTCAATATGAGTCGTAAATATTTCAATTTGCAGGAATTTTGATTTTACAATATTTTGCACTTTGTGCGAAATTTCATGTGCTCTATCTACATCGATAAATTTTGCCAGTTTTAAATCTGCTTCTCCAAATAAAACTGGACCAGCCTGTCTTAATTTAATATTTTCGATTCCTTTTACATCAGCAACAGTTATAACTAATTTTTTAATTTCTTCAATCAGTTTTATATTTGGAGCAATATCCAAAAGAGCTAATAAAGAGATAAAGCCGTTTTTCATTCCAATTAATAAAATCAGAAATGATAAACTTATTGTTAGAATACTTTCTATATATCGAATTTGGAAAGAACTTCCTAAAACAGCAAAGAAAACCAAAAGTGAGGAGAAGAAATCCATTTTTGATTCATCTGAATTTGCTATTAAACTCTGAGAATTTATTTCTTTTCCAATTTTCTTTTCCCATATTGAAAGTATCAGAGATATAACAGCAGATAATGATGCTGTGCCCATTGCTAAAAAAGGAAATTCAATTTCGGGAACTATATTTAAATTCTTCAATCCTTTCATAAAAAGTATTATTCCAGCATAAATTATTAATCCTGAAATTATGAATGCTGCAATTGTTTCTGCTCTGTATAATCCGTAAGGAAATCTTTTACTCGTTTTTCTTCTTGCTAGTAGTAATCCAAACCAAGCTGCAAATATAACAAGAGAATCAGCTGCTGAATGTACTGCGTCCGCTATTAATGCGGTTGAACCTGCTATTTTCCCGATAATATATTTACCTATCACTAACGCGAGAGTTATAATGGTCGCATATAATGCAACTTTTTGTCCTTTTTTTAAATCAACCATCTATTGTTTGTAACTTTTAACATTTTCTTGTTTTAACTTTTATGGTTTATTAATCATAAACGACGGCTTAATAAGTTTTCTTTTCTATCGTTTTGCCGTGTTCTAAATTTAATAAAATGAATCTATTCTCTATATAATCTTATCTATAATTATATTAAAAGCAATTTTATATATCATTAATAAAATTAGAGCAATTAATATACCAAAATGACAGTTAAAATTATTTATTTGATAATAAATAACTTAGATATATTTTTTTCAACGATCTAAGTATGAATAAAAGAGAAAAAAATTGCAATATACAATCAATTGCATTCCATGATTTCATTATGCAATTATTTTTTACTTAAATTTCAATTTTTCATACAATGTTGACTTACCCATTTAAGCTCTTTAATAATAAACCATATATAACAATTGTTTTTCTGATATATTAAAAAAAAGAGTAGCATATTTAACTTTTAAAATAAAGT
>Ga0209636_10006359_pt1 | contig 12063 bp, 10 predicted proteins | sample DeeMarSWOR152_54_FD_187464 | JGI IMG/M metagenome (GOLD analysis project Ga0209636, IMG submission 187464) | Marine sediment microbial communities from White Oak River estuary, North Carolina - WOR-1-52-54 (SPAdes) (version 2) | ecosystem: Environmental > Aquatic > Marine > Intertidal zone >...
CAATTACGTAGGAAAGGCGAGCAGCGCCGTAGAGTGTGGCGTTGAGTGCGGAAGCGGTCGAGAGCACGGCCGCGAGAGCAATCAACTTGAATCCGGCGTCGCCCAGAAAGGGCCGCGCCGCTTCAGCCAGTGCGTAGTCACGGGCGGCCACGACTGCGGACGTCGCCAAGCTGCCGACGACGATCATCGCGATCGACACGTAGAGCGCCACGACGAAACCCACGGCGGCGTAGTAGGCCCTCGGCAGGACGGTCTGCGGATCGCGAACGTCGCCGGCGGTGTTGGCGATCAGCTCGAAGCCCTCGTAGGCGACGAAGATGATCATGCCGCCCGCCACAAGCTGCAGAGGGGATTGCCAGTACGTCGGCGCGAGCCGCTGCGGGTCGATCACGAATGCACCCGCCGCGACGAAGAGCAGCAGGATCGCGATCTTGATGACGACGATCCACTCCTCCGCCTCGCCCACCACACGCGCGCTGAGCAGATTGAGCCCGGTAATCGCGAGCACGCTGCCACTCATCAGGACGCGGCGCCAGAGGTCTTCGGAGCCGGGAAGAAAGGTTGCGCCGTAGGCGCCGAAGGCGTGAGCGTAGAGCGACAGCATGACGACATAGCTCAGCCAGAGGAGGATGTTCAGCGACCCCGTCCAGACACCGGGCCCGAAGGCGTGGTTGAGAAAGGCGACGGTCCCGCCCTGGCTGGGAATTCGGACCGAGAGCCTGGCATAGGAGTAGGCGGTAAGTCCTGCAATCGCGCCGGCGGCGGTGAACGCCACTGGCGTCCCACCGCCGGCCAATTGGACCGCCAGGCCCAGAACTGCGAAGATGCCGCCGCCGACCATCCCGCCAACGCCGATGGCCGCGGCCTGCCAGAACCCGATACCGTTCGCTTGGTTGTCAGTCACGATTCGTGGCTGTTGGCGGCGGGGGAGGACCGAGGGGCCGCTCGCCTCGAGCTGGCCCCTCGGGTGGTGTCTACTCGATCACCAGGAAGAGGGCCGCGTCTCCTCTCTGCAACTGAAATAGCAGGGCATCGGATCCCGCGGCCAAGACTTCCTTCAGCTCGGCGACAGAGGTGACCCTTTCTCGATTGACCGCAACGACTATATCACCTTTCCGTAGTCCCGCGCGATAGGGATTGCTGTCGTGCTCGATGTCGACGACCTCGAGATTGTGTGATCCCGGAGTATTATGACCTTCGACGACACCAAACACCGCACCAGCGAGTCGTGGATCGAGATCCTCTCCGTTAGTACGGGCGTACTTCAATGGTGTCAGTGTGACGGTTACTGTCATTGTCTTACCGTCTCGGATCAACTCGATGTTGATACTGTGCTCGATCTCCATGAGCCCGATCATGTTGCGCAGATCAGCGGCGTTATCGACCTGTTTACCTTCAACCTTCGTGATGACGTCGCCGACTTCGATTCGGGCGGTTTCAGCCGCTGATTGCGGTTCGACTCGAGCCACGATCGCCCCCTTGGGCACGTCAATATTCAGCGCGGCTGCCAGCTCGGGGGTGACGTCTTGCACCAGGACACCCAGTTGGCCACGCCGCACCTCGCCGTGCCTGACCAGCTGGTCCATTATGGATTTCGCCATGTTGATCGGTATGGCGAAGCCGATCCCCACATTGGCGCCGTTCGGCCCTGCGATGGCCGTGTTGATACCGATCAGGTTGCCCTGCAGATCGACGAGTGCCCCTCCCGAGTTACCGGGGTTGATCGCCGCATCGGTTTGGATGAAGTCCTCGTAACCCTCGAGACCGAGGCTGGAACGACCGAGGGCGCTAACGATTCCAGCCGTAACCGTATGTCCAAGGTGAAACGGGTTGCCTACCGCAACCACGTAGTCTCCGACATGGAGATTATCGGAATCTCCAAGCGGTATCGCTGTCAGGTGTTCCGGCTTGATCTGGATGACCGCGAGATCCGCCTCAGGATCGGAACCCACCAGCTTCGCTTCCAACTCACGGTTGTCGGCGAGGCTGACCGCGATACGATCCGCTTTTTCAATCACGTGACTGTTCGTCAGCACGTACCCGTGTTGCGAATCGACGATAACCCCCGAGCCGGCGGACTCGAACTCCTCTTCGCCAGACTGCTCCGGGATACCGAAGAATCGTCGGAAGAAGGGATCGTCGAAGAGCGGGTTGGTCTGCACCCGGATGTGGCCTTGAACACTGATGTTGACCACGGCCGGTTCGACCTTGGCAACTAACGGTGCCAACGTCGGCAGCGGTGACACCAGCATAGTCTGCTGCTGGGGTGGTGTCGGGTCCTCGAAGACAAGCGGTTTCGGCGCTGGACGCGCCAGTAGAGCCACAACCGCTAGAGGCACTAGCGCCAGCGGCAAGAGGCCGACCTTAATAAACCTCTTCTTCATCTCTCCTCCTTGCAACTCGAAGCACGTAGTTGCGTTACAGAGCGTACAACCAAGCACGTATCGAATGGAGTAACGCGATACCTGCCCGACCCAGTTGTGCATCTTGCCGCGAATGAGTAGGGCAATCTCCGTACCCTGAGCACTGCCCTGAATTGGCTGCACTTGTTCCGGGTGTGGCGGCTCTCCGTTTCAAATCAGCCGCACGATTGGTGGAAATCAGCCATTCCCAGAGAAAGTCGAGACGGGTCTTGTCGTCTTTTGCCCGGAGTGAATGTCCGCCCGTTGGGCACGGAGGGCGGGGATTAGCGACCCCGGTCTTGGCTCGTCGTACGCGGAGGTGCGGTTGTGAGTCCCTCGAACGACGACCCGCCTGGCCTGGACATTGCCATCGATACGCGTGCAACGCGTTTCAACCGTGCACGGCAACAGCGGCGATCGTCACGGCGCCATGCTTTCTGCTCTCGGCACCGCGATTGCCGCGGGAGGCAAGCGACCATGCGTGGATCCGTGATCACGTCTTGCCTGTTGGTGGGGATGATGGCCCTGACCAGCCTTACAGGGGACCTTTGCGCCAGGCCCGCGGGATTGGCGTCGCGTTCTCCCGGTGGGGGGTTCTAGATGCAGGTGTCGTTCGAGTTGGCGTTCGTGGTCTCCATCGCCGCGGGTCTTGTCGGTGCCATGAGCGGAATGGGCGGGGGCATAGTTCTCATTCCCGGCCTCACGTTGCTGGGTGTTGACATCAAACATGCCATCGCCGTGAGCATCGTCTCGGTGATCGCTACGTCGAGCGGTGCCGCCTCTGCGTACCTGCGTGATCGAATCACCAACCTCAAAGTCGGCATGTTCCTCGAAATGTTCACCATAGTCGGAGCGCTCGTCGGCGCGTCCATCGCCGTCGTGTCCGCCAGGACACTCCTCTTCATACTCTTCGGCGCTGTGCTGCTAGCCTCGTGGGTGGCGCTTCTCCTGCAAAGCCAGGAGTACATCACGCTCGCTGATCAACAGGATTGCGTCTCGCGCTGGCTCGAGCTGGAGGGCAGCTACTACGACCAGGCCGTGCGTGCCACGATCAGTTACAGGGCGATAAGAGGATATCTCGGCGGCCCGGCGATGTTCGCCGCCGGCCTTATTGCCGGCCTGCTCGGGATCGGAGCCGGCGCGGTGAAGGTGCTCATCCAGGAAGTCCTGATGCGCCTACCGACCAAAGTCTCGACGACGACCAGCAACCTGATCATTGGGGTGACCGCCCTGGCGGGAAGCAGCGTGTACTTAGCCGCGGGCCTGATCGACCCCGGCTTGGCCGCGCCGGTCATCCTGGGCGTCTCTACTGGCGCCTTCGCCGGCACACGGCTGCTCGTTCGCCTGACGAACACGGCGGTGCGCAGATTCTTCCTCGTCGTGCTGCTATTTCTGGGCATCGAGATGATCGTGCGCGGAATTCGGGGCGCCCTCTGATGATAAGATTTTCAACACACCCAGGCGGCTGTCGTTTCCAGATCGAGACTTTCGTCGGCTACATCCTGCTGTTGGGGCTCCTCGGCAGCGTCACCCTACTACTGATCGGGATGTCGTGGCGCTGGCTGGAGACTGGTACCCTGCAGCTGGACTACTCGCTGGGTGGGATGAACCTTTTCCGCTTCATGGTCGCCGAGATGCAGCTGCTTACCCACGGCACGATCAGTCCGCGCATAATAGTCAGCCTCGGCATCACCGTACTCCTGCTCACGCCCTACCTGAGGGTCCTCAGTTCAATGCTCTACTTCGCCATCGCTGAACACGACATCAAGTACACTTGCTTCAGCGGCTTCGTACTTGCCGTCCTCACCTACAGCCTCTTCTTGAGCTGATAGTCCTGCCGCTTGCCCTCTTCGCCGTCGTAGACACCACCGGGATGATAGCGGCTGATCCACTGACACCAGCGATGGAGCCTCAACTGCCCGCGGCGCTCGTAGGCCGGCAACTCGGGATCGCCGACGAACCATAAGTGAGTGTCGAAACCGGCATTGGCGAATGCGGTGGCCAGGCCGCTGACCCGAGTCGCTATCCCGCCCGCGCTAGCGTAGCGGTCCGGGCCCTCGAAGCTCAACAGATGGAACTGTAGCGGACGGAAACTCGCACCTCGACTGGCCTGTGCGTCGGCCGAGCGAGTTGGCTGGGAGAAGGCGGGTCGGATCATCGCTTGCCCTCTCGGCGATCAGGTGCCGGGTCGTCGGTTTTGGGCGCTGGGTGTAGCAAGTGTAACAGGTCAGCGTCCAGGTGCGGCGAGCCGGACTGGTCCAGCTCCACCGAAAGGAGGAGGACACTCCCGTTGTCGAGCGTGAGACGAAGCCGCAGACAGTCGGGCCGGATCGACACCTCGCGGACTTGATGCCCCTGGATCCCCTCGACGGCCTCGATGGTACGGCTGGAGTGTCTTTCATCACTGAAGCGCATGGTTCGTATTCTCATCGTCATGGTGCGGGCCGAAGCCTCCGGTATCCAGCACGTAGTGTTGTGCCACTGTCTCTGGAGCCCACGCGTCGCATGTCCCGTGGTACACAAGTACTGGGCACTCGCGCAGGCACGGAGTAGAGCAACGTGATATGTGCTTGACCTGTGTAAGTCTCTGCTTTGCAGAAGCAGGGCAATCTCCGTACCCGCCGGCACTCTCCTAAGACGCCGAGCCCAAGCGGTGTTTGGTGGATCTGCAGCGGATCTCCGTTTCAAATCAGCCGGATGCGCGGCTCAAATCAGCCGGCGAGCGGCGACCACGAAGAGCCACCGGCCTAGCGCCGTGAGTGGATGTCCGCTAGGGGCGTGTTAGACGTGGCTCGAACCACATCAAGCGCGTGGGGGTAAGTCGCAGAATCCCTTCGCTTCTGCATGCACAAGGTCAGAGGGGCCACGCCCGCTTCAAGATCGAGGCGCTACAACGATGACTCGTAGTGATACGACGGGTTTCCCTGGCCTGGACATTGCATTTCGTGCCTGTGCAACGCGCCTAGCCGTGCACGGGATCCAGCGGCGACCGTCACGGTGCGATTTGCTGGTGATGCTTCGCTAACGATTGATGAATGAGGGGTCCGAGAGGTAACCGGTATGGGCACAAAGCGGCGGTTGAAGCAATGGCGATCCGCCGAGCGCGGGGAGCGACACGCTGCAGGTGAGACCGCGGCGAGCGAGAAGAGTGAGGGTTCAAGAGCGCCGAAGGCCACGCTGTCAGACCTGCTCGAGCGACTCGATGCGTCCAGTGATGGGTTGACTCAGGAGGAAGCTGGCGCGCGACTCGAGCGCTACGGCTACAACGAGCTCGCCGAGAAGAAGGTCAGCCCGATACTGAAGTTCCTATCCTACTTCTGGGGGCCGATACCGTGGATGATCGAGGCAGCGGCCGTACTGTCGACTCTGGTTCGGCACTGGGAGGACTTCGGGATCATCCTCGCCCTGCTGATCATGAACGCCGGTGTCGGCTTCTGGGAGGAATTCCAGGCCGGCAACGCTATCGCGGCCCTGAAGGCACGGCTGGCCCCCAGCGCGCGTGTGAAGCGGGACGGCCGCTGGAAGACGATTCCAGCGCGGGAGTTAGTTCCCGGCGACGTCATCCGGCTGCGGATCGGCGAGATCGTTCCGGCTGACGCGCGTCTGCTAGCGGGCGACCCGGCGCAGGTGGACCAGTCGGCGCTGACGGGAGAGTCGCTGCCGGTGGAACGTGGTGAGGGTGAAGATGTGTACTCGGGGTCGATCATCCGGCGCGGCGAGATCGAGGCGCTGGTCTACGCCACCGGTGCGGAGACGTACTTCGGCAAGACCGCCCGCATGGTGGAGGAGGCCCACGTAGTCAGCCACTTCCAGCGTGCGGTGCTGAAGATCGGAGACTTCCTCATCGTCATGGCCATCGCGCTGGTAGTTCTGATCCTCGGGGTGGCGCTGTTCCGCGGCGACCCGATGCTCACAACGCTGGAGTTTGCGCTGGTGCTGACGGTGGCGGCCGTGCCGGTGGCCATGCCGGCGGTGCTATCGGTGACCATGGCGGTGGGGGCACGACTGCTGGCGAAGAAGGAGGCTATCGTCAGCCGGCTGGCGTCAATCGAGGAACTGGCCGGCATCGACGTGCTCTGCTCGGATAAGACCGGTACGCTGACCCAGAACAAGCTCACACTGGGAGAACCGTTCTGCCTCGAGGGCATCGAGGCGAGGGACGTGATCACGGCCGGCGCGCTGGCGTCGCGGAACGAGGATGAGGATGCCATCGATCTGGCGGTGTTGAGCGGGTTGAAGGGTGAGGAATTATCCGGCGGCGAGGTCGTCGAATTCAAGCCCTTCGATCCCGTGAGCAAGCGGACGGAGGCGATGGTGAGGGGACCGGATGGTCGGATCTTCAGGGTCTCGAAGGGCGCGCCTCAGGTGATCTTGGAGCTGGTCGGCGATTCCGGCACAGTCAAGTCGCAGGTCGAGGATGCGGTGGACGAGTTCGCCGGGCGCGGGTTTCGCTCGCTCGGTGTGGCGCGGGCCGACGCGGAGCGTAGCTGGCGATATCTGGGCGTTCTGCCGCTCTTCGATCCGCCGCGTGAGGACTCACGGGACACGATCGGGACGGCGGCGGGCATGGGCATCCAAGTCAAGATGCTGACGGGCGACCAGATCGCCATTGCGAAAGAGACGGCGCGCCGGCTCGACATGGGCACGAACATCCTGGATGCGGGGCTGTTCGCCGACACGAAGCACCACGAAGGCACCCAGTTAGCAGGCGCCATCGAGCTGGCGGATGGCTTCGCCCAAGTGTTCCCGGAGCACAAGTTCCACATCGTCGATGTGCTCCAGGAGCGGGGCCACATCGTTGGCATGACCGGCGATGGCGTGAACGATGCACCGGCGCTCAAGGAAGCGGACGCCGGCGTCGCCGTGTCCGGCGCGACCGACGCGGCTCGAGCGGCGGCGGACATCGTTCTGCTGACCCCGGGGCTGTCGGTGATCATCGACGCCATCAAGGAGAGCCGGAAGATCTTCCAGCGGATGAACAGCTACGCCATCTACCGAATCGCTGAGACGATCCGTGTGTTGCTGTTCATGACGCTGTCCATCCTCGTCTTCAACTTCTATCCGGTGACAGCGGTGATGATCGTCCTACTGGCGCTGTTGAATGATGGCGCGATCCTCTCGATCGCCTACGACAAGGTCCGCTACTCGGACGAGCCGGAGACATGGGACATGCGCACGGTGTTGGGCGTGGCAACAGTCCTCGGCCTCGTCGGGGTCGTGGCGTCATTCGGCCTCTTCTACATCGGGGAGCGGGTGCTGAATCTCAGCCGGGAGGCGATTCAGCCGCTCATGTACCTCAAGCTCTCCGTCGCCGGGCACCTGACCATCTTCGTAACGCGCACGCGCAAGGCGTTCTGGTCGATCCGGCCGGCCCCCATCCTCCTGGCGGCCGTGTTGATCACGCAAGTCATCGCCACGCTCATCGCCGTCTACGGCCTGTTGATGCCAGCCCTCGGGTGGCGGTTGGCCTTGTTGGTCTGGTGTTACGCCATTGCCTGGTTCGTCCTGGCGGATCGAATCAAGCTGGGCGCGTACCGCCTGCTTGATCTAGGATCATCGGGCGTGCTCGGCACCCGCCGGCATGCGGGCCCGACGAGCTCGAGGGGATGACGGAACGGGGGCGTGGGTGGGAAGTGGAATCGAGGATTACGGCAAGCGGATGTGAGAAAGGATGAGCGAAGGTGCAACAACGTGAGCTCCTTTGTGAACTGTGCGGACGCGTGCCTCTCGAAGTTCGACCGGATTCGGGATGGGTGGCCGGTTTGCGCCATTCGCCGCGCTAGTCGGGCGCTGCTCACCGCCTCAGCTCGGGGTACGCTTCGAGGATGGCTTGCCAGGCTTGCTCCGCCGTCTCCACGAACGCGACGAGATCGCGATCTTCGGGTGCGATCGTGCCTTCCTCGACCATTACGTCAAGTGGCAGAACGCGCTGCCAGTATTCGCGGCCGACCAGGACAATGGGGATCGGCTGGAGCACCTTGGTCTGGATCAGGGTCAGCGCATCGAACAGCTCGTCGAGTGTGCCGAAGCCGCCCGGGAATATCACGAGAGCCCGAGCGCGCAGCAGAAAGTGCATCTTGCGAATCGCGAAATAGTGGAAGCGGAAGCACAGCTCAGGACTTATGTATGGGTTGGGTTTCTGTTCGTGAGGGATGTCGATGTTGAGGCCTATGCTCTTGGCGCCGACCTCGTATGCGCCTCGGTTGGCCGCTTCCATGATCCCGGGGCCGCCGCCGGTGATGATCACACATTCCCGACCTTCATCGGTCTGGGCCTGGCTCGACACTAGGGCGGCGAAGCGTCGGGCCTCTTCGTAGTACCTCACTCGTTCCCACTGTCGCTGTGCGCGCCTCAGCCCGGCTTGCGCGGTGGTCGAGTCCGGATCGGTGGCCACTGCAGCCTCGGCGCGCCGGAGATGGTCGTCAGCGTCTTCCGGCGAGGGCACTCGCGCACTGCCAAACACCACGATGGTTGACTTGATATCATGTTCTCGTAGCAGGATCTCCGGTTTGAGTAGCTCGAGTTGCAGGCGAACTGGGCGCAGGTCTTCACGCATCAGGAAGTCGAGGTCCTCAAACGCGATGCGATAGGACGGCGCCTCCTGAAGACTACGGGCTCGTTGCTCGCGATCACTCATTTCAGCACTCCTTTCCTCCGTCGCGTTGCACCGTATCAGCGCACCACGGCTTCGAGTTCGTCCACCAGCTCGCCTGCCCCTTTCTCCACGACCACAGACGCCACCCCGTTTCCACATCGAGGCGCGCTCATCGATTCGCCGCGCAGACACTCCTCGATCATCAGCGACTTGCGACGGCAGAAGTAGGTCTCTTCCCATCGTTCTTCTGTAGACGGGGCGTAGAGAATCTACAACCGCGCGCACCCGGCGAGGAGGTACGCGCCGGCTTCGTCGGAGAGGCTATGGCGCGGTCGAATCGCCTCACAGCGAGGCGATAGGGCGACGATCGGCTGATTTGAAGCGCGCCGAATGGTTTATTTGGACCTAAGACGTACCGGCCGCTCTCTGCGATTCGCCGTTTTTTCGGCCGTAAAGACCGCGCGGAAAATTCCTAGAGCCAGACTGGGTGCCACTGAGAAGTGGCGTCGTCGCAGTCGACTCTCGGAGCCGGTGATATATGAGGGAAGGAGAAGGGGGAAGCGGCCCGGACGACGCGCCTACCTTTTCTCCCGGTAATCCAGGATGATCTCCGCAGCCAGACCGGCAGCGGCGGCACAGACGCTCGGGCATTTCTGTAGACCGCCGTCCTTGTACCAAGCTTCCCGATCCTCTTCGTTGAAGAAATCGTAGCGACGGCCGAAGAGCTTTTCCTGGATGTCGGCGCACGTCGCCGTACCGTAGTGGTCTGTGAAGGCACGAAACAGATCCCGAGATATCCGCATCGTATCATCGTATTGGTCGAACAGCGACATGTCGTCAGAGCCGAACTCCAATCCCAAAGCCATGATCGCGCCAAGCAGGGCGCCACAGGTCTCCCCCATTCTCGCAACGCCTCCAGAGAGCGCGGTGCTGGCACATATACACTGCTGTATACCCTCGGGTGAGGTCAGTCGCAGATGTTCGTTGATCGCCGCCAGAACGCAGCGTGCGCATCCTTCATAGGTACGATTGTTATTGAAGGCAGATACGGAAACGGCATCAATGATCTTCGCTTTGCTCCCGGGAGGTATATCGTCGGTAAGGTAAATGGCGCTATCTCTTTCGACGTGCCCGATGTCATGATGGCTGTCCATTGCTCCTCCTTCCCATCAACATAGAAGCCTGAAAAGGCCTGCCATCCGTCAGGAATACGATGGCGCCTCCCAAACGCGGGAACGCACTACTTGACCCAGTCCATACCGATGGCCTTGCCGATCTCGACGTAGCTCTCTTCGAGCGGATATTCTACTGCAAACGAAGGCGATGACGGCAACCCGCAGCCCGTATCTCGAATCGCCCGCAGGCCAGCCAGCAAATCGCCCAGCACTCCTATCGGCGCGGAGAAGACCATGCTGTAGTCATCAAGGCCGGTTCTGCGCAAATCGCCGCCGCATGGGATGCTCATCCTCCAACCCTGCTGCTTGAGGGCCGGTACGACGTAATAGACGCAGGCCGCGTGACCGCTCATGGTGGTGAGGATGTCTTCTCCGTCCAGCCAATTCTTGGCCAACATGATCTGCGTCATCACCGCCGGGGAGCCGTAGAGTATGAAGATATCGGGCTCGAAATCCGCGGATTCCAGTGGTGCAGTCACGACGGCCGAATAGGCCGGATAGTCGAACCGGGGCATGTTCCGGGCCCACGTCGCACCTGCCTCCAGTGTGGATGCCGATGCGGGATAGCGATTGTGCCCCTCAAGGAACCGTTGCGGTGGCTCGACGAACCCCAATCCGACCACCGGTTCGAAACACCACATGTCCTCCAGGGTCTCGGCAACGGTAAGCCCTCTTCGGCGAGTCAGTGCCAGCGCCTGACAGAAGGACAGATGGTGCCCCATATCTCTCATGGGCCGCAGCGCATCTTCGGGGATCTCTTGTTCGCTGGTGAGCATCTTCAAGGCGATGGGCATGCTCTGCAGCCTCAACAGACTTTCCAGCTCCCTAGCATGTTCATGCATGTCTGCTATGTCGAGCATCTCTCTCCTCCGTCCACGGACCCAGTACGCTGATGAAAGCTCCATCCGGCTCCAATTCCTGTACCGTCTCCCGGACCTAAGACTCCGACGCATGGTCCACGCTCCATCTAATGGCAGAGAGTGGATGTCCGCCAGAGGGGGGCGTGTACCGAGGGCGTGGGGGCCAAGAGGGCTCGGCCCGTCTGATGGACGAGCCGTGGAGCCTCAAGAACAGCAGACCCATCGAGGGTGGCGAATCCGGTGCTCTCTCGGCCGGTTCTTCTGGCCCAAGACCTCAGGGGCCCGTACCTTTCTTCTACCGAACATACGACACACGGGAGGTCACTATGAGTACGCGATCCGTACTGCTCGCGGTGGTGGCGTTCGCTCTGGCGAGCACGGCGTGTCAACCGCCCGCTCAGGAGGCGGGTCCGCTATCCGAGGAGGACGTGGCAGCGATCCGGGCCGTCCCTCAGTCGTACGCTGAGGCCGTGCTGGCAAGTGATTGGGCCGCCGTGGCCTCACACTACACCGAGGATGCGCTCCGGCTGCCGCCGAACGCGCTGCCGATCGAAGGTCGAGCGGCCATTCAGGCGGCATACGAAGGCCTGCCGAGAACCTTCACGGAGTTCTCCAGCACACCGCTAGAGATCGACGGCCGTGGCGATCTTGCCTACGTGCGGGGCACTGCCACGTTGACGTTTGCGGTTGAGGGTGTTTCGGAGCCCGTTAGCGATACTGTCAAGTATCTGGAGATCCTGCGCAAGCAGTCAGACGGTGCGTGGCTGATAAGTCGGATCTGCTGGAACTCGGACCTGCCGCTCCCCGAGTAGGGTTCCGAGACCTGGCCACAGTTGGCCCGACAGCTGCTGGCTCCTGGGTCGTGACAGCCGGTCTGGGAGCCAGGCTGGATTCGACGGCCCGCCGGGCACGGGTGACGATCGGAATCGCGAGCGTATCAACATCGTTGCCGACCAAGACGGCGGTGCCTACATCCGCTTTCTGAACCGCAAGACCTCGGTAGTCGGCTATCTAAGGCTGGCTGACGATGA
>Ga0209636_10006361_pt1 | contig 12062 bp, 7 predicted proteins | sample DeeMarSWOR152_54_FD_187464 | JGI IMG/M metagenome (GOLD analysis project Ga0209636, IMG submission 187464) | Marine sediment microbial communities from White Oak River estuary, North Carolina - WOR-1-52-54 (SPAdes) (version 2) | ecosystem: Environmental > Aquatic > Marine > Intertidal zone >...
TCTGCATTTCCATCATGAGTTAGCTCCAATTAAAGTGGCTATTTTGCCTCTGAGCAAGAATGAGAAGCTGGCGCCCCTAGCCAGAGAGGTCTATACTAAACTTCGCCGCCATTTTATGACTCAGTACGATGATGCCCAGAGTATAGGCCGGCGTTATCGCCGCCAGGATGAAATCGGTACTCCGTTTTGTGTTACCATTGATTTTCAGTCTCTGGAGGACAATCAGGTTACTATTCGAGAACGAGACAGCATGGCCCAAATTAGGTTGCCAATAGAGGAATTAGTGAGAACTTTGCAGGCTAAGCTGGGCGGCGAATCTTTTGACACTCAGCCTCTATGGACGGCAAAAACAGCTGAGGCTTCGGAATAATAAGGGTTCTTCATTATGTTACCGTTGCTAAAGAACTGAGGTAGGAGGCACATCTTGGACTGGGTGAGTGGACGAACCAAAAGTTGACACCGACCAAGGCGCTAAAGAAATACATGGAGCATAAGAAAGTCCGGCTTGATTATGTAGAAAGGCTGATATTGGAGGTTGGGCAAAGGGTAGTAGAAAATATCAAGGTTGGGAAGTAGGATGAAAATAAGGTTTGGCGTTAGAGCTAAAATACTCATCTTTTTTTTGGCTTTATCTTTTATCTCGCTGGGTGTTATTAGTGCACTGTCATTTCGCACCATATATCAGGTCAGCTACATCGTCCAAGAGAATAGTGCTGTCATGGGAGATGATGTTGCGCGTAAGAGCCTTATCGCATTGGAGGACTTGGGCAGGAGGTTGATACAGCGGCGGGCAGTGAACGTTGCCAACGAGATAGAGTTATTTCTTCGGTATCATCCACTCTTAACCCCTTCTCAAATGAAGGGGAATGAGGAGCTGGCGGGTATAGCGGTGCAAGGTGTTGGGCAGACGGGGTCTACGATGGTTTACGATAATACTGGCATGGTCTATTTCAGCAGCGACCCTAACATGGTGGGCGCAAACATACTAAAACTGGGCGGAGAGCCTGTTTATTATTCGTCTATTGTAGAAAGGAGTTTTCAAGGAAATGCCTCAGGTATTTATGACTGGGAAGATCCTACTGGGGAAATACGGCAGAAATATATGCATGCCATACCTGTAAAAGGTACGGATCTTGTGGTGGCTGCATCTACATATATTGATGAGTACTCGGCACCTGCCGAAGGGTTAGAAGAAGATATAACTGCCACAGTTCAGGATACTATTCAATCCATAAATGATGAGGTGGAGAAGGCGCAGTGGATTTTCACTGGTGTTGGTGTCGGCATGATTCTTCTTGCTATTGTGGTTATATTTTTATTAGCAGGGGCGATTACCCGACCGATACGGGCTCTGACCAAGGGTGCTGAGGTTATAGCCAGGGGTGAACTCGACTATAGCATTAAGGCTGAAACCGGTGATGAAATCCAGCAATTGGCTGAGCAATTTAATGAAATGGCTAAGGCGTTAAAGGAGTCTTATACTGGCTTGGAGCGAAAGGTCGCGGAGCGAACTAAGCAGGAGCGACAGCGAGCGGAGCAGTTACGCACCGTCAACGAGGTCGGTCGTAAGATTAGCTCCGTCGTTAACCTTGATGAATTGTTGCCGTACGTAGGCAACCTTCTACGCGAGACTTTTCACTACTATAATGTCAATATCTTTCTATTGGAGCCTAGCTCTGGTGCACTTGCGCTTAAAGCGCTGTGTCTGAGTGGGCAGAATGCGGTTATACCGGTCGGGGTACCACTGGCAGTCGATGAGGAGAGTATAGTTGGCTGGGTAGCTCAGTCCGGTGAGCCAATTCTGGCAAATGATGTAAGTGATGATCCCAGATATCGCGCTGTGGAAGCCTTGAGAGACACCAAGTCTGAACTTGCCGTTCCCGTCAAGATTGGAAACAAGGTCCTTGGAGTTCTGGATATCGAGAGCACGGAAGTAGATGCTTTTAGCGAAGCTGATTTATATACTGCCCAGACACTGGCTGACCAGGTAGCTGTGGCTATTGAGAATGCTCGCCTTTATGATGAGATACGCCAGATAGCGGTGATGGAGGAACGGAACCGCATGGCAAGAGAAATTCATGACACACTGGCTCAAGGGTTCAGCGGCATTATTCTACAGCTTGAGGCAGCTGAGCAAGCATTGGATGGGGATGCTTTAGCAGCCGAGCGACACTTGAACCAGGCTCGAAGTTTGGCTCGAAAGAGCCTGGCTGAAGCCCGGCGGTCGGTATGGAATCTGCGGCCTCAGGCTTTGGAACAGCTGCCTTTAGTTGAGGCAATCAAACAGGAGGTGGATAAATTCCGTCAAAGCATTGGGGTGAATGTGGAATTCAGTATTTCTGGTACAAGGCGTGACCTACCACCTGAGGTAGAAGCGTGTCTTCTTCGCATTTTTCAGGAGTCTCTGACCAACGTGAGGAAACATGCCAAGGCTACTGAGGTGGAGGCAAGTCTGAAGTTTGATGAGTCGGCGGTGGAGTTGAGCATTCGCGACAATGGCGTTGGTTTTAGGCAAAGAACAGCAGGTGCTGAAAAGAAGCGGGATACCTTCGGGTTGATAAGTATGAGAGAACGTGCTCGGGGCTTAGGAGGTACGTTTGAAGTACAGAGCAGAAGAGGCAAAGGAACGCTGGTTAGAGTAGTTATTGCTACCAGCAAGGAGGTTTCGTAGTGGGAGCTATAAAGATTCTGATTGCTGATGACCATCCAGTAGTTAGGGAGGGGTTGTTTGCCATGTTGAGCAGAGAGGGGGACTTTGATGTGGTTGGAGAGGCTAAAGACGGGATGGATGCGGTGAATAAAACCAAGGAGTTGCGCCCAGACATAGTGCTTATGGATCTTCGGATGCCGGATATGGATGGCGTCGAGGCTATGCGCCAGATAAAGTCAGAAATGCCTGATGTTAAATTCATAATCCTAACCACCTATAGTGATGACGAATATATATTTAGTGGTATCGAAGCTGGTGCTCGGGCATATCTCCTTAAAGATGCTCCGAGAGAAGATTTATTCAAGGCAATAAGAGCCGTTTATCGGGGCGAATCGCTTATTCAGCCAGTGGTGGCGTCAAAGTTACTCGACCGTTTCTCCGAGCTTTCTCGCGGTACAACATCTGGTGAGGGGCTTTCCGGACGGGAGTTGGAAGTATTGCAACTTATGGCTAAGGGTGCGGCTAATAAAGAGATTAGTGCTCAATTGAGTATTGCTCAGAGTACGGTGAAGACGCATATTGCTAATATTTTTCAAAAATTGGGAGTGAACGACCGCACCGAGGCCGTAACGCAAGCTCTTAAGAAAGGCATAATCCGTCTTTAATCATACTAAAGTATTAGTTTACATCGGAGAAAAGGTTGATTTTAAGGTCAATCTTTTTATGTATGTGAAACTGGCCACTCTCCCGATTGTGAAACTGAGCTAAGAAGGTAAACTTAAAGTAAGGTGATTTTTAAGGAGTTGAATCACGCCGGCGAAGTGCAAGCATTGATATAGGGAGATGATATGGAAAAGATAAAAGTGTTGCTAGTTGATGATAATGAAGTAGTCAGGGAAGGACTTAAGAGCATACTCGAGCCCCAAGTTGACATAGATGTGATAGGAGAGGCTGTGGATGGTTTGGACGCGGTGACGAAGGCGGAGAAACTGAACCCTGACGTTATTTTGATGGATGCTCATATGCCCGGCATTGATGGTACGGAGGCAACCCGCCGCATAAAGAGAAGCTTGCCTGATGCCAAGATACTATTTCTAACGGTCTACGGCGATTATGTCGGTTCAGCGCTTGATGCTGGTGCCAGTTGGTACCTGACTAAAGATTGTAGGCGTCAGGACCTGATGGAAGCCATCAGGGTTTTGGCACGGAGCACCCGGGCCAAGGTTAAAAAAACGGCTGAATAGATTTTTTATAAAACATAAACCGGGCAGCAGTTCCAGGAATAGTCGGCTTTTATTTTTCAGATCAGTTTGAATTCTAGTACGTCTACCAGACCCATGTCAGTCAATCTAAGTTCGGGGATTACTGGTAAGGCGATGAAAGAAAGAAGAGCGAATGGTGCTGGGGGGATATTTCCTAGGCCTAATGCGGTTTTTTCCACCTTATTGAATTTTTTGACAACTGTCTCCAGGGGTTCTGGTGAAAGCAAGCCGGCAATGGGTAGCGGTAAAGCTGCCAGGATTTTACCATCAACACAAACTACTAACCCACCTTGCAATCCCTCAATCTCCTTGACTGCTGTGAAGATATCGTGGTCATTTGTGCCGACGGCTACTATGTTGTGAGAGTCGTGAGCTATTGATGAGGCTAGCGCACCTCGTTTCAGACCAAAGCCTTTGACCAGCCCCAGGCCGATGTTGCCGTTTGCCTTGTGCCTTTCCACGACCACCAACTTTAATGTATCTTCTTCTACGTTAGGTGTTATTACACCTTCTTTGGCTTTCACCCGCTCGATTCTTTTCTTCGTGACTATCTGGCCGGGTATGATTTCAATTACTGGGAAAGTTTCCCCGCGTGCTGTTAGTTTTAATGCTTCTATTTTGAAGGGCTTGATGTGGATGGTGTCGGTCAGTTTTTTGGAGGAAGCTTTGAATGGTGGTAGAAGGTAATTGCCTCCTCTAGCTACCAGTCTGCCTTTATAAAAGACCATATCAATTTCCAACTTTGGAAGGTTGGTAATAGTAATAAGATTGGCTATATAGCCAGGAGCAATGCCACCCCGGTCGTGTAGCCTGAAATACTCGGCAGTATTAATAGTGGCCAGTTGTATTGCCCGTACTGGATCGAGCCCTTTTTTTATTGCCTTTCTGACTACGGCATCAATGTCACCTTCGCTTAGCAAATCGGAGCAACTGCGGTCATCGACGACAAAGAGGCATCTGCAAAACGTCTTATCGTTGACCAGAGGTAAAAGAGCATCCAGATTTTTCTCCGAAGAGCCCTCTCGTATCATCAGGCGCATCCCTCGCCTTAGCTTTTCTCTGCCTTCCTCTAAAGCAGTTGATTCATGGTCTGAGCCAATGCCAGCGGCTAAGTAAGCGTTTAACTGCTTATTAGTAACAGCTGGTGCATGTCCATCAATGACCTTGCCCTGAGCAGCAGCTATCTTCTTGAGAACCTCTTTGTTTCCGCTAATGACGCCGGGAAAGTTCATCATTTCGCCGAGCCCTATGACATTTGGCAATTTTAGGGCTCTCTTGATATCCGCGGCGGTGATCTTGGCACCGCTGGTTTCCATGTGGGTAGCTGGAACGCAAGAGGGAGCCATGAAGAACATGTCTAAGGGCAGCTTCTGTGCCCAGTCCAGGACGAACTTTATACCATCGAAGCCGGCAACATTGGTTATTTCGTGCAGGTCAGTAATCACTGTTGAGGTACCTCTAGTAACTACAGCTTGAGCATATTGAGCGGGATGAAGCATGGAGCTTTCTATGTGTGTGTGACCGTTAATAAGCCCGGGAGCTAAATATCTGCCTTTTAAGTTGATGATCTCCTTAGCTTTCTGATAGTTGCCGATTCCAGCAATCCTGTCGCCGTAAATAGCCACATTGCCTTCTTCTGTGATGCCGGCGAAAGTGTTTATTATCTTAGCGTTCTTAAGCAGCAAATCTGCTGGGGTGTCTCCACGGGCAACTGAAATCAGTTTAGATAGGGTCATATTTTGTTCCTCCACAAGATATTAGTGTATGCGGTCTTTTAAGGTCACTATGGGAGAGGCCCAAACCTCGCACTATAGGTGACGGTTTCTAGTCTAGATAACATATATCTCTCAAATGACGAAACTTTTCATTCCAATCAATTCCGTAGCCGACTATAAACTTGTTGGGCACGGTGAAACCAAGGTAATCAATGGCCAACGGAACCTCGTGTCGTGATGGTTTATCGGTCAGGGCGCAAAGCTTTAAGGACGCCGGTTTTTTCTTCTGTAGATACTTCATTAGAAAGGAAACGGTTAGCCCGGTATCAACTATATCCTCGACTACTAATACATCTCTGTCTTTTATTGGTGTCTTCAAGCCTTGCACTATCTTTACCTTCCCTGAAGTTTCCGTGCCTGAGCCATAACTCGAGAGTTTGACAAAATCGATCTCTACAGGTAAGCCAAGCTCACGAACCAGGTCAGCCATAAAGACGAATGAACCCTTGAGAATGCCGATGAGTAGAGGTTGTTTGCCTTTATAATCCCGTCTGATTGCAGAAGCCAGCTTGACTACAGACTGCCTGATTTCATCCTGAGTAATTAGAACTTGAGGCTGTGAGGACACGGGGGTGATTATACCCTTAGCCCTTTCCCCTTGTCTATATGGTGGATTTGTGGTGACCGCTTTGAGTGCTGTCAGTGCTTAACGATTAGTTTTTTAACGGCTTTTTGGAGGCCTTCGATGGAGAGCTCAAACATGGGAAAAATTCTTTTAATCATCATAATGGTAGGTTCGTTCCAGTAGTTGGTTGACTCGGGGTTTAGCCAAACGCAATGGCTGAAATGGTCGGCGATTTGTTTAAGGCGAATTATTCCCGGCTTGTAGTTTCGTTCATAGTAGTAGATGGCACCGTAAATGCTGTTTAGCTCTGATGGTGCCATCCAAGCGTCTCCTACCAGTATCACTTTATAATCTGGTTCCATGATGTGTAGCAGGTGGTCGGTGCTCACTGCGTCCCGGCGTTGGATATCCTTGTAGACGTAGTCGTAGATGCAGTTATGGAAATAGTAGTATTGAAAGTCCTTGAAGTGTGTGCTGCGGTGGGCAGCCGAGAAGAGCAGGCTACAGAGGTGAGCGAAGGGGTCCATAGAGCCTCCGACATCCATGAGGAGAAGCATCTTCACCTTATTTTTCCGGCTTCGTCTCCAGATTAGGTCTATGTCGCCAGCATTCTTGGCTGTAGCATCTATTGTCTTGTCCAAATCCAGTTCGTCCTCTGGTCCGGTGCGATTCAGTTGTCTTAGCCCTTTTAAGGCTACTTCAATTTGGCGAATATCGAGCGTTAGGTCATGGCGGTAGTTGCGGAATTGCCTTTGTTCCGCAATTTGAATGGCGCTCCTGCCGCCTCCACTACCGCCAATCCTGAAGCCAGCCGGGTGTTGTCCTGAATGCCCGAAAGGCGAGATGCCTCCTCTGCCGATCCAGTAGCCACCCCCGTCGTGTTGTTCTGTTTGTTCACGGAGTCTTTTTTCAAGCTCCTCCAACAGCTCATCCAAATCCATTCTATCCAGTAGTGCCCTTTCCTCTTCGGTAAGGAACATCCTGTTGAATGGGTCTTTAAGCCAGTTCATGATTTCCTCTGAGATTTCTGGCGGGGCTTTTATACCTTTGAAGTATTCTTGGAAGGCGATATCATAGTGGTCGAAGTAAGCCTCGCTTTTGACCAGTATAGACCGGGCGAGATAATAGAAATCATTTAGACTGGAGATGTAGCCCTTGGATAAAGCTTCCATAAGGGTCATCCATTCTGTGATTGAGACGGGTACCTTTCTCTCCCTCAAGGTGTAAAAGAAACTAGTAAACATACGAATGCCTATCTACTGTTTATTAACGTAGCGCCTCGTAGCCATCTATGGTCTTTGTGGTTCGCATTCTCTTCATGTAGGCATTTACGAAATGGGCATAGTCTGCTTCTTTCTTCAACAAGGTGCCGGCAAAGGGAATCTCAGTGGGTATTATCTCATCTGGTGTGTTACTGGCGATGAGGACACGAATCCAATCTATAAGTTCGCTTGTTGACGGCTTCTTGCGGAAGTCGTCAATCTTCCTCAGTGAGTAGAATGTTGCCAAAGCCTGGCTAAGTAGCTTGTCCCTGATGTCGGGGAAATGTACCTTTATTATTTCCTCCATGAGCGGAGGGTCAGGGAATTCAATGTAGTGGAATATGCAGCGTCGGAGGAATGCATCAGGAAGTTCCTTTTCAGCATTGCTGGTTATGACTACTATGGGTCGATGAACGGTAACAATTGTCTCTCCAGTCTCAGGTATATAAAAACTCATCTCATCTATCTCATTAAGTAAGTCGTTAGGAAATTCGATGTCGGCTTTGTCTATCTCGTCAATGAGGAGCACCATCTCCTCTTTAGAGGCAAAGGCCTCTCCCAATTTACCCAGCTTTATGTATTGCCTGATGTCGGATATGTCTTTATCTCCGAAGCGGCTATCGTTCAGCCTTTGGACAGTGTCGTAAACATAAAGGCCTTCTTGGGCCTTGGTAGTTGACTTTATGTTCCAGACGATGAGTTTCTTGCCTATACCTTTGGCAATACTGTGGGCCAGTAGCGTTTTTCCCGTTCCAGGTTCGCCTCTAACCAACAAAGGCCTCTTTAAAGCTATGGATACATTAACCGCATTTCTCAGAGCTTCAGAGGTAACATAGTCATGCGAGCCCTTGAATTTATCGAAATCATCATTAGTCATTGTTTAAAAATCTGCCTCCATTAGCGTTAGTGGTTTATGACGCTATGCCGTTGCTAATTGTAATCTATATTGAAGCCTAAAGCAATTTGGCTTGGTGATATTGTTAAGGTAGGGTATGGTTGGTACTGATAAGATGGCCATTGCCTCATGTGGTTGGCGATTTATGCGATTAAGCTTGAAAAATTTGTTAAAATGGATTAAAATACTCTTGACAGAAAGCGAAGTAGGTGTTATAATTCTTGTTTACTGTATTGGAATGCCTTGTCGACTGCCTACTAATTTTTTCCTCAATAAAAATCCCTAGTTGAATCTATCTCTTGGTTAAAGTACCGCTTTTGAGGCATTTGTCTTAATTCTTGATGGGAGAGTTATGTCTATTTCGTTAGTACCTGAAGGACGAAGTATTGATTTAGGGGGGAGGAAATCATTCGCTAAATTACCTGAGGTTTTAGAGATTCCTAATCTTATCAAAGTTCAACTTGATTCATTTCGTTGGTTTCAGGAGGAGGGGTTACGGGAGCTTTTCCAAGAAGTCTCCCCGATTTATGATTTTACCGGTACGCGGTTAGAGTTGCATTTTGTTGGCTATGAGTTTCGTCAGCCTCCATGCTCGGTTGACCAATGTCGTCAGCGGGATATTACATATGCGGCTCCTCTCTATGTTAGGGCTAAATTGTTAGTTAAAGACACAGGAGAGATTAAGGAGCAAGAAATATTTTTTGGTGATATCCCCATTATGACGGAGAAAGGCACCTTTATAATCAGTGGTGCGGAGAGGGTGGTGGTTAATCAATTACTCCGTTCCCCGGGTATTTATTTCAGCCTGCAACAAGACCTATCTAGTGGGCGTGAGCTATGTGCTGCCAAGTTGATACCTGAGCACGGCGCTTGGCTTGAGTTTGAAACGTCCAACAGGGATGTGATTTTTGTAAAAGTAGATGGCAAGAGGAAGATCCCCGTGGCGATTTTGCTACGTGCCATCGGCTATGACGAAGATAGTGAGCTGCTGGAGCTTTTCCGGGACGTGGAAACCTCTTCAGAGCATACCTTCATAAAATCTACAATGGAAAGAGAGCCTTCTGTCAGTACCAAAGAGAAAGCTCTAGTTGATATCTATAAACGTTTGCGCCCTGGCGAGCCGCCTACTCATGAGAATGCTCAGGCCCTTCTAAATAATCTTTTCTTCAATCCCAGGCGTTATGACTTGGGTAGAGTTGGGCGATATAAGCTCAACAATAGATTAGGTCTTGATATTGATGAGCATCGCCGTTGTCTGACCAAGGAAGATTTTATAGAAATAGTACGACGCATTATCAAGGTCAATAATGGTAGGGAAGAACCGGATGACATTGATCACCTGCGTAATCGGAGGGTACGGACAGCTGGGAATCTCATACAGAACCAGTTTCGTATCGGGTTGCTGCGTTTAGAGCGGGCGATTAAGGAACGAATGAGCATTGTTGGTCCTGAAGCTGCCACCCCTTCAACTTTAATTAATAATCGCCCAATAGTTGCTGCTGTGAGGGAGTTTTTTGGCGGTTCACAGCTCTCACAATTTATGGATCAAACCAACCCCTTGGCTGAGCTGACTCATAAGCGTCGTCTTTCGGCAATGGGGCCGGGTGGGCTGTCCCGTGAGCGAGCCGGTTTTGATGTTCGCGATGTGCACCATTCGCATTATGGAAAGATTTGCCCTATAGAGACACCGGAAGGGCCAAATATCGGTCTTATCGGCTCTCTGGCTACTTATGCGTCAATTAATGAATATGGCTTTATACAGACACCTTACCGTAAGGTCATCCACGAGGTGCCTAATAAAGTTGAAAGCCTGGTAAATAGAACAGTCTTTGAGGATATAACTGACTCAAAGGAGAAAGTCATTGCTTCTAAAAGGACTCTAATTACTAAAGAGATTGCTAAAAAGATAGCCTCTTTGCCTTCCAAAACCGTAAGAGTTGTTCCTTTCGTCTCTGACCAAATTGTATATCTGACCGCCGACCAAGAAGAGCTATATGCGATTGCTCAGGCTAACACTCTTCTTAATCAAAGAGGCGAATTCATTGAGGATAGAATCGGTGTCATAAGAGGGGGCAAATATCTTAAGGAACCTGCAGATAAGATAGATTTCATGGATGTTTCACCGAAGCAAGTTTTTAGCGTCACTACTTCCCTCATACCTTTTCTTGAGCACGATGACGCTAATAGGGCCCTGATGGGGTCTAACATGCAGCGCCAGGCTGTGCCTTTGCTCCGTCCCGAGGCCCCATTAATAGCTACTGGGATGGAAAAAGAAGTAGCTAAGTATAGTGGACAGGTTGTGTTTGCCAGGGAGGATGGTGAAGTTGTTTCAGTTGACTCTACTCAAGTTACGATTGTTGAAGAGAATGGGAATGAGCACATCTATCCGTTAATGAAATTTGTTCGGACCAATCAAGGAACTTGTGTCAATCAGCGTCCTGTAGTATCTAAAGGTGACAAAGTTAAAAAAGGGCAAGTTATATCCGATGGTTCAGCTACAGATCGTGGTGAGCTTGCCTTAGGGCAAAATATCATCTGTGCCTTTATGAGCTGGCGGGGATATAACTTTGAAGATGCTATTATCATTAGTGATAGACTGGTCAAGAATGATAGGTTTACTTCCATCCATATCGAGAAGTATGAAATAGAAGCCCGTGAGACAAAGCTGGGCACAGAAGAGATTACTAGAGATATACCCAATGTGGGGGAGGAAAGTCTGCGTGATCTGGATGAATCTGGCATTATCCGGGTAGGTGCTGAAGTTGGTCCAGGGTCCATCTTAGTGGGTAAGATCAGTCCCAAAGGGGAGACTGAGTTGACTGCTGAGGAAAAACTGCTGCGGGCAATCTTTGGTGAGAAGGCCCGTGAGGTAAAGGATAGTTCTTTGAGGGTACCACATGGCGAATCTGGGAAGGTGATTGATGTCAGGATTTTCTCTCGTGATGAGCATACTGATTTACCTGCTGGCGTTTATTGTCTAATACGGGTGTGGGTTGCACAGAAACGGAAAATTTCTGTGGGAGATAAGATGGCTGGAAGACATGGTAACAAAGGCGTTATATCCTGTATCTTGCCTGAGGAAGATATGCCTTTCCTACCTGATGGTAGACCAGTGGATATAATCCTTAATCCTATTGGTGTCCCGTCACGCATGAATATAGGGCAAATCCTAGAGACCCACTTAGGCTGGGCTGCTGAAACACTAGGTCTTAAAGTGCTCAACCCGATTTTCGATGGAGCTAATGATATTGCCATTGAGGATGCCTTAGCCAGGGCATGGATCATTCAGCAGGCAGGCGTGACTAACCAGGCAGGTCGGAGTGATTCTAAAACTGTTGAGCTTAAACAGGTTAAGACTTGGCTTGCTGATAATGGTTATAACGCTGATAAAGTGTTTGATGATAACTATCCTTTGGAGGCGAGGAGAGTCTGCCTTCGCTTATGGCTTGAAACTTTAGGTGTTAAGGTTTATGGACTTAGTGATGAGAAATTAGAAGGGATTGCAGAGAAGATTTACATTGAGCATAGACAATCGCCGCCCATATTCGGCAAACTTAATCTTTGTGATGGGCGAACCGGTGAGCCTTTTGATCAGCCGGTGACTGTGGGCAGTATTTACATGATGAAGCTGATTCACCTTGTTGAGGATAAGG
>Ga0209636_10006362_pt1 | contig 12061 bp, 11 predicted proteins | sample DeeMarSWOR152_54_FD_187464 | JGI IMG/M metagenome (GOLD analysis project Ga0209636, IMG submission 187464) | Marine sediment microbial communities from White Oak River estuary, North Carolina - WOR-1-52-54 (SPAdes) (version 2) | ecosystem: Environmental > Aquatic > Marine > Intertidal zone >...
GTTCATATTTGTACTCCAAATGAGACGCATTATGAAATTTGCAGGGAAGCTTTGATGGCTGGAAAACATGTGTTGTTGGAAAAGCCGATGACGCTTAGTTCTCAGCAGGCTTTTGAATTGGAGGCCCTTGCGAAAAAAGAAGATTTAGGTCTTCAAGTGGGCTACATTTTTAGGTTTAACAACGCTTTGAGAGAAGTTCGAAAGTTGATAAGAGACGATTTCTTTGGAGACTTGTATTATCTTCGGCTTCAATGGACTACTTTGATGTTGCCGACTCCAAAGAGAGACATAATTTTTGATTTGGGGGCACATCCTGTTGACATAGTTAATTTTCTGCTTGACATGTGGCCTTCGAAAGTGTTTTGCAGGGCTCGAGCTTATACAAGGGAGACACTTCCGGAGACTGCTTACGCTGTAATGGACCTTGATACAAGAATCATGGCTAGTATGGAGCTAAGTTGGCTTCAACCTGGAAAAGAAAGACGCGTAGATGTCATCGGATCTAAACGTTCCGCAGCCATCGACTGTCTTAATCAAAACGTAGAGATTTTTGAGAATCACGGAAAAAATGCTTTCAAAATCGATGTGCAAAGAAATAACACAATCTTGACTGAGCTAAAGCATTTTGTTGACCACATTTCAAAAAACAGCGAGTCTGTGAATTCAGGTCTTGTTGGGCCTATCAACGTTTTGGTTCTTGAAGAATTAAGGAAGTCGTTGATAGAAGATATAACTGTCAAAATTGATGGCTGCGACCCATTTCAGAGAGTACCCGTGAAGAAAAGAACTATAGAAACCTAGGGGCCTGTTTGGGGCGAGAAACGTAGAGCTTTCTGGGCATGTAAGAAATCTGCCGAACAAGACAGAACGATGACGATTTCTTGGGGTGCGTGATACGTGAAGAGAAGATCGAGATATTCTGTTCTTAAGGATGTGGAAATAGGAGCGGGAACTGTTATTCATGATCAGGTAAATCTCTTTAAATGCAAGATTGGGAAAAACTGTAAGGTTGATGCTTATGTATATGTAGAGGAAGGCGTCGTTATCGGTGATAATTGTAAGGTTAGGCCTTTCGTTTTCATTCCGACCGGCGTAATAATTGAGGACGACGTGTTCGTTGGACCGAACGTGTCGTTCACAAACGACAAGTATCCAAAAGTGCGAGGAGAATGGAAGCTTTTTCGAACAAGAATTGAAAAGGGGTCTTCAGTGGGGGCGAACAGTGTTATTTTACCTGGAGTGACGATTGGGGAAGACGCGCTGGTTGGGGCAGGCTCCATAGTGACAAAGGATGTGCCAAGCAGGGCGGTGGTAGCTGGAAATCCGGCGCGCATAATAGGTTTTAGGGATAAAAATGAACGACGCTGATTCTTTCAAGAAGATTGCGGTGATTCCTGTCTACAATAATACAGTTAACCTGGTTAAGGTTCTAACCAAGTTCAAAGACAAAACTGTTGACGAAATATGCCTAGTTATGGACTGCGCGACTAAAGACGATTTAGAGAAAATTGGAAAAGCAGCAACGAAGATCAAAACTCCAGTTCACATTATCAAGAATAGAGAGAGAAAAGGTGTAGGCTATGCCATAAGACAGGGCATTGAATACGCACTCGGCAAAGGATACGACGTTGTTGTGGTGATGGCGGGCAACAACAAGGATGATCCAAGGGAGATTCCGAGGCTTTTGACGCCCATCTTGAAGGAAGACTACGATTACGTGCAGGGGTCAAGGTTTCTACCAGGCGGAAAGCGTGTGAAAAATCCGTTTTTCCGTGGAGTTTTCAGTCGTTTTTTTCCGTTTTTCTGGACTTTGTTGACGAATGTTCGGTGTACAGATGCGACTAACGGGTTTAGAGCCTACAAGTTAAAGATTTTTTCGGATAAACGGATTAACATATGGCAGAGCTGGCTTGATAGTTATCAGTTGGAGTATTACATTCACTATAAAGCTCTCACGTTAGGTTACAAAACTAAGGAAATTCCGGTTTCTAAGACCTATCCATATAAGTATAAGGGTGGGTATTCGAACATTTCTCCCTTGCGAGATTGGTGGAAAATAGTAGGACCATTAATATACTTGAAAATGTGCATCAAAAACTAGAGCCCTGCTTGCGCGCGCATGATTCCATTTTTTTGCTAAAAAGGCTATGCGTGAACTCATAACCCTGGAATGATACGTTCGCGAGTTTAGATTGAGCTCATTTTGCTACGGTCTTCAGTAGTACTTCCACAAAAACGATGTCGTGAGTTTCGAAATAACAAGAAAGGGAGATTAGCTAGAGGCATGAGAATTTTAGTCGTTCCAACAACGGATTGGCTTCAACCTGCGGTGCCCACTCGGCTTCACCATATCTTTGAAAAAATTAATGCAAGGAACGAGGTTCACGTAATACGGTTCGATTTTGGCCATGGTGAACCATTGGAAACAAAAATCATTATACATGAAGCTAGGAATTTTGGCCCTAGATTTTTTGCAGAATGGACACCTACTTACTATCTAGCAAACTATCCCAGTTTTTCTTCTAAAATAAATCAATTATTGAGAATTTATGACTTTGATGTGATTGTCCTTTCCAACTTTTTACCTGCATACGTCGCCGCTAAGGTTAGTATGAAGGGTCCCAAAAAGGTTTTCGATCTTTCAGATCACTTTCCTTTGTCAGCAATGGAATATCTTCCAAAAACTTCGCTAATTCGCAAACCCGCTAATTATGTCCTTGAGAAACTTTTTCGAACCACACTAGCACGTGTCGATACATCCATCGTTTCATGCTATGCGCTGCAAACGTATGCCCTGCAAATGGGAGCGAAAAAAGTTCACGTAATACTTAATGGTGTCGATGATAATTTTCTTAGACAGAATACAAACGGCGAAAAAATACGAGAGAAGTTCAATTTAGGAGACTCTCTTGTTATTGGTTTTGTTGGTGCCATAAGAGATTATTACGACATGGATTCTCTCCTTGCAGCTATTAAGAAGATCTCACGAAAAGTCTCAGTCAAGTTCTTACTTTTGGGTCGAAGCATTCAAGATTCCTCTATACAGCGGTTTAGGAGGAAGATCATTGAACTAGGATTAAGGGAACATATCGTTTGGCCTAACTATTTGCCCCAAGACAAAGTGCCTGAATATATAGATGCCATGGATGTGTGCACCATACCCCTCGATCCTTCAAAGAGCATTACTCGTTATCTAATGCCTGTCAAACTATGGGAGTACTTGGCAATGGGAAAACCTGTAATTAGTGCATCGCTTCCTGAAATCAGAAGACAATGTGGGCAATTCGTAAACTTTGCTATTACTGAAATGGATTACTACACCTTCTTTATGCAATACTTGAGAGAACCTGAGCCGTTCATTAAGAACGGAAAGCTAGCAAAAGCTGAGGCACGTAACCATACGTGGAATGTAATTGCCTCAGAATATGAAAAATATCTGGAAAGTAGCGCGCACTAGTGCGCTATAAGGTGAATTAGATGCATGTGGTTTTGTTATCTCATGAATACCCCCCTTTCATATTTGGTGGTGTAGGAAGTTTTGTTAAAACCCTTGCATATGGGCTTCAGAGCCATGGAACAAAAGTCACTGTTGTTTCCGGTTATCCCGTGCCAAACACTAGTGGTCATCGAATTGTTGTTGATCAAGAGGAAAACGGAATAGATGTTCTCAGATTTCCGTACCTCAACATACCCCCAAGGCATACGATGTTTCAGCTTCTGAATTTTAAACGGCTTTACAATGTTATAAAAAAAATTGGAGCCGACGTTATTCATGGACAAAGTGGGATAACTTTCCCAGCGATTTTGAATCTTCAAAACATTGCTCCTGTTGTGGTGACCTTTCATACTAATGTAAAGATGCTAAAATCGTTGACCGCTCATTCTCTTTTTAAGGGTGGGAGTATTGGAGACTTTTTCACTTACATGATTGGGTATCCTGCTTGGATATATACCTACAAAAATGAATTTATGCGGGCGGATGTCGCGGTAGCAGTTTCTAGGACCCTGATGAAAGAGATGATACGCGATTTCGGAGAGAAAGATGGTGACGAGTTTTTCTATATACCCAATGGTATTGATGTTAAGAAACTGCAAAGAGAATATCCTCGTGTTTCAAGTAATGTTGAGGAAAAAGAGCCTACGATAATTTTTGGAGGTCGTCTGTATTGGACCAAAGGAGTGCTCCATTTGATAAAACTGGCTTATCTTCTTCGGAGAAAGCACAATTTTGATTGGAAGATGATAATCTATGGTGCAGGACCCTTGGCCACACAACTCAAAAAAAGGCTTTCAGATTATGGCCTCGATAATGTAATCGTTCGCGACCTAGTGGATACGGATGAGTTTATCAGTGCAATGAGAAAGGCAACTTTTGTAGTTCTCCCCAGTCTTTATGAAGCCTGTCCCATGTTGCTTATAGAAAGCATGTGCTTGGGAAAAATACCGGTGATGTTCAATTTACCGTATGCGCTTGAGTTCACCGACAATGGAAAATACGGAGTGGTTGCAAACAGTATTACAGATATGGCAACAAAAATTGAAGCAATATACATGAATGCGGACATGGTACAACTCGGAAATGGGATAAGAGATTTTGCACGAACGAAATATGATGTACTCAATGTTGCTTCCAAATATATCGATATTTACAAAAGAGTGGCAAACTAGGTAGATACATCGCCTATGGAATGAATGACTTGAAATTCTCTAGTCGCGCGCGGTAGTTAATCACAAGAAATAGAGAAAGATGAAAATGGTAGTAACTCTGATTTCACAACTGTATCATCTTCTGAAATATGAATTTGAGCAATCAAGCACCAAGTTTGAAAAAGGTATGTTAATCATATCTATTGATATCGATGTAGGCAACAGAAAGGTGGGTTTGGCAAATGAAAGCAAAAATGATGCCAATGTACACAATTATCTTGCTGAATATGAAGTTGGCGCAATAGAAGAAACAGCTCTTCCTTTGTTCGTGGATTTGTTTGACCACTTTCATGTGCCAGTAACCTTCGCCGTTAGAGGGCAACTATTAGACGTCGAGAAAGCAGCAATGGCGCCTATACTTAAAGCATCAGTTAAACACGATATAGGATCGCATGGATACTCCCATAAATCGTTCAAAGGTTTATCTCGGAATGAAGCTGAAATGGAGTTGAATATGACTTCTAGAATTATGGAAAAGCTCAATATTGTCCCAAAGAGTTTTGTTTTCCCTAAGAACATGGTGGCTCACTTAGATCTGCTTGAGGAATACGGGTACAAATGTTATCGAGAATATGGAGATTTTATTCGTGATGGTATGTACATAGAAAAGCGCGGTCAACTTTACGATATTCACCCAAGTCTTTACCTTGATCAAAACACAAACTACATTCCGTTGAAAAAAATACTTGACATTTGTGTTCATAAGAAGTTACCATTCCATGTTTGGTTTCACTTATGGGACTTTGGTCAGGAGAGGAGGTTAATCCAGAAAGCCATTCGGAGAATATTCTTCCCTTTTCTAGGATACGCAAAAGGAAAAGCAAATGAGGCTGAGCTAACTTTTGAGACGATGCTATCGGCAATTGAGAGAGCGCAAGCGTGCGCGTGTTCATAGATAACATGGGGGCAATTTTATGAGAGAAATGAAATTGGGGATAATTGGATGCGGCGCTGTTGTTGAACTCATTCATTTGCCGGCGTTGGGAAGGGTCCCAGAGGTAACCATCACAAGCTTGGCGGATCTTAATATAAAGCGTGCTAGAGAACTTAAAAAGAAATATGGACTTCTCGAAGCTGCCACATATGATTCCTACAATGAGCTAATTGATTCTAGTGATGTAGATATTGTTTTGATCGCAACTCCTCCAAAGACGCATGCTCTGATAACAATTGATGCATTGAAAGCTAACAAACATGTTTATTGCGAAAAGTCACCGGGTACCTCCATGGAAGACATTGAAATGATCTTGAAGGCGACGCAATCATCGAATTCCAAATTCATGGTTGGTTACAACTATCGCTTTCAATCGCATTACGCGAAGATTAAAGAGCTCTTAAACAAAGGCTTCGTGGGCAAACCGCTAATCTCTGATCTATACTATTTAAGTGATGTTAGGTCTTGGCCTTCTGTGAGTCAGTTTCAGTTAACTCCAGGAGGAGGGGATGTGCTTCTAGATATGGGCATACATTGCGTCGACTTGAGTAGGTGGCTTTTCGGTGAAGTAATCAAAGTCTATGCAAATATAAGAACTGCGAATCTAAATGTTCCGGTTGCCGATACAGCTACTGTTGTTTTAGAGCATCAAAATGGTGCAGTCAGTATTCTACATCTTAGTTGGTGTGCACCTGGTCTAAATTCAATCATGGTAGTTGGTACTAAAGGTAGTCTGATGACTAGCTTAGACATCAATTACATCCGAGCCTCTAAGACTGAATTGATAAAGAACAGATGGTTTAGAATTGACATGAAGGAGTTTCCACCTCTTTCTTCATATCAACAAGCATTTACACACTTCATTAATTGCATACGTAATGAGAAAGAGCCAGATATAACAATACAAGATGGAATACGCGGCTTGCAAATCGTGCTAGCGGCATATGAATCTTCAGAAAGTGGCAAGCCCAAAAATGTATGAAGGTGACATTTCGTGAGTAGAGTGAGCATCGTCAGATGTGACGATCAGAACATTAAAGGGTGTGTGAAGAAGTCGATCGATATGCTCAATACTGTAAGCTTTTCCGATAGTGATGTAGTTGTAATTAAACCTAATCTCTGCGATCTTAAAAGTTCCGCAAAGGGTGTAACCACTGATCCGAGGATCGTTGAGGCTGTTATAGATTACATTCGACAGAAAGCAGATCCAGTAATTATTATTGTTGAGAGTGATCATTGGATTGCGACTGCTGAAGAAGAATTTGTTAGATTGGGATACAGGAATCTGGCTGAAAAACTTGATGTAGAATTGGTGAACTTGAGCAAGGATGAAATTTTTGAAATTGAACTTGATGGCAAGTATTTCAAAACCTTTGACACGCCAAAAACTCTTCTCGTCGCCACTAAATTTATTTCCATTGCACAGCTCAAAACACACACGCAAGTCAGAATGACTTGCATCATGAAAAACCAGTTTGGATTAATTTCTAGGCGGCTTAAGTCTAAGCACCATCCGTACATGAGTGAGGTACTGTTTGATATCAATAAGTTGTTCAAGCCTGATCTGTGCGTGGTGGATGCCTTAGTTGGTATGGAGGGGACCGGACCAGCTGATGGTCTACCAATTCGTGTTGGTCTCATTATTTCAGGAACCAATCCCGTTGCAACAGATGCGATTGCGGCCACTATTATGGGTTTTAAGCCAAGATCAATACCATACCTAAAATATGCTGAAAAACATGGACTAGGATCGATATCCAAAATCGAACTGTTCGGTGAACCAATAGACAAAGTGAAACAGAAATTTGAGTTCATTCCTTGGTTTTCATATGCTCTGTATCGAATGTCTTTCAGAATGAAAAGAGTTGGAGTTATGATAGAAAGATTTTTTGATAAATTGGCAAGTTTCACTGACATCACCGCAACGGGATTAATCGTTCTAAGAAGAGGCTTTGTCGTTGGTCCAGGATCAGGAGCGACAACCCTATCCAATGGCATCCAATATATCAAAGAAGTTATCAAACTTTTTTTTGTGCGCGTGCGACGAGGATGGAAACATATATGAAAATAGCTATCGTTGGTACGAGCATAATGGGAGGAGGCTACAAAAGGATTCTAGCATACGAGAATTTCTTACAATCCAAAAATTACCATGTCGATGTAATTCACTTACCTGGTGAAAGTTATTCATACAGAATATGGTATTATTATCAACGTGCGCTTGCACGCTTACATGACCATGAAAAGCAACTGATGAAAAAAATAGCTGACACATTGGAAAAAAGAATTAAAGAGGGAAAATATGATGTGGTTATTGGTGTTGAGACAATTTTTTCATACGTGTTGACAAGAGATTTAGGTTGTTTGAAGATATTCAGTTGCGAAGATCTTGAGGCTAATGAACTATATTTCTCTAAGAGAGTTGATGATCTAGAGCGCATTCGCAGTTTTGGAGAGATGGAACGTGAGATACTTATGAACTCTGATTATGTCATCTTTCCTTGGGAAACAATTGAGAACTATACTAGAAAGTACATTTGGAATGGAGATAATTTTATTACTATAAGATACGGTTGTCATCCACAGAAAAAGACGGTGCCTTACTTTTTTCCGGTGTCGATTGTTTCTCTTGGAACCTTATGGGCCTATTGGAGCAATAGAGAACTTTTATCCTATCTAACACGTATAAGCCCATATGTTATTCATGTTTACGGAAGTCCTAGACCCCCAAGAAAGTATAATCTCAATTACAAAGGATTTGCTCCTTCTCTTGATGTACTTTACAACTACCAATTTGGGTTAAATGCAATCACAAAAGAGATTTTTAAACGAAACAATTTCTCGTCTAGAATCTTGGGTTATCTTTCCTATGGTTTACCCGTCCTATCTCCAGATTGGATGAAATTGTCGCATGAAATCAAAGGAGTCTTACCTTACAATGAAGATAATTTCTTAGATATTCTTAGAGAATATTCGGATAGGGAACAATGGGAAAAATTAAGTGAAGAGGCAATTGAACAAGCACGTGAACTCGATTGGAATATAACTCTGAAGCCACTTGAGAGAATAGTTGAGAAGTAGAGAGTGAGAAGTTCACATTCCCAAAAGACACAATTTTTGAAGACTCGATATTGACACAAATAGAAGGCGTTACAAGTTGAAAAAAACTGCTAAGAAAGACGTGCGTGTGTGTAGCAATGGGGCTCAGTTGAAAGTGGATGTGGTGATACCAACAATAGGTGAGACGTCACTAAGTTTGTGTCTGCAGGCTATTGAGAAATCTATGCGTGTTAACCGTATAATATTGGTTGGACCAGAAGATTTACGTTCAAGGTTCAAAGACTGGAAGAAAATTATGATTGTTGTCTCAAATTCAAAAAATGTTGGCAAAAAAAGGGATTTAGGATTAGAATATGTTACAACAAAATACTATGCAAGTATAGACAGTGACGTTATTGTTAATAAAAGATGGTTTGACTGGTGCATGCAGACCATTGTGAAAGAGAGAGTTGCGGCGTGTGAAGGATACGGAAAAGGGAGCCAACGTAACGTGAGAATTCTCATGGAAGATTTCAAAAATGGGAAAGATTGGGTAGGACTTGGTAATACTTTACTTAGAACTGATGTTATACGTAAAGTAGGAATGCCTGAAAAGAAGTATGCTGAAGATCATGAACTAGTGCGTCGAATAAGAAGTATCGGGTATAAATGGATTCTTAATCTAAATATCTCTTGTCAGCATTTGGTGAGCGATGTAGGATATTGGAAGCACCGTGCGAAATGGGGAGAAATCGCGGGAATAGAAGCTTTTGAACTGACTCAATGGCTTCGTACAGTAGCCTGGACACACTCAAAATGCTTGTTGAGAAACAAATTATCTGATTGTTTATTCTTTTGTATCAGCGAATACTTTTGTTTATATGGGTATTTGAAAGGAGTGATTAAAAGGAAGCTAAATATTTCTAATGTATAAATTCTCGGCTTTCAATCCTCTTTGATAATAATAAATCCAAATTGTTTTCGCACAATTTAAGCTTCGACAGAAGAAGAGATAGATAGTTAAGTGAACAAAAAATGCCCAAATCAAACAACTCAGTCTTAAGTGTTCTGTTTGTTGTCCATTATTTCGACAAAATGGGTGGGGCCGTTACTAGAACTACTAACTTAACCAAAAATCTTTACAAACACAAAATAGACGCATCGATCTTAACCACGTATCTCTCAAAAGACGCACATACAACCCTAATTCGCGCAAATTTATCAAAAATATTTATCAGGAAGAACCAATCTCATGAAAGAATTCCGACAGGATTTGACATATTCACGATATTATCAATGATAATAGACCTTTTGAAGTATCTGAAGAGGCATAAATGTGATTTGATTTATGTCCGTCCTACTCCCGAAGATATGTTGGCGTGTCTTTTTGTTTCTATTTTCAAAAGAAAGCCATTGATTATTGAGCTGCACAATCACCCAGGAAGCTTTGAGGGACAGGCTTTTTTTCGGTTATATTTGAGAATGGTTGAGAAATTGATGATCACATCTGCGCGCAAAGTGGTGGTGAACTCTATGGCTTTCTGTAGAGAACTCATGTCAGTGCATGGAGAAAATCTTGGCAAAAAAGTGTGTGTAGTGCCTAATAGTGTAGACCTTAATATGTTTCACTTGCATGATAATCAATCATTAATTTCCATAGACTCATCAAAGCAGATAATTGGATTTATTGGCAGTCTTAAGCCCGACGAAGATCTTTTGTGTTTAGCGAGAGCAGCTAAAATAGTATTGCAGAAATACCAAAAAGCAGTTTTTATCGTCATCGGTCAGGATATGGGGTTAAAACGTGAGCTTGAGAGCGAAATAGAAAAACTTGGGCTCAAAGACAGGTTTTCATTGATTGATGAGAAACCTTATCGAGAAATCCCAGGAATCTTAGAAACCTTTTCGGTGTTTGTCGCACCTCGTCTGAATAATGAACGTACAAGATATGCGATGCCCATAAAAATTTTGGAAGCGATGGCGTTAGGAGTTCCGGTGATAGCTACATCATTACCTCCTATTCAAGAACTAACAAATGATGCGGCTATTCTGATTCCTCCCTCTGATCATGTTTCCCTGGCAGATGGTATAGTTAGGTTGCTCAAAGACCACAATTTGAGGAATGAAATAATAATAAGAGGTTTAGAAAGAGCCGAGAATTTTGATTTGGAAAAAATAGCAAGGTATTTTGCCAAAATATTAGTTTACACCGCGCGCTAGCTGCGCGCGCATGCTAAAGATTAACGTAATGCTTCCTGAGCATGCATGTATGCAACAGGTTGGTACATATCAACTTGCAATTGATTACTTTGTTGATTACTTGAGGATGGGAAGAAACCCTTATCTTTATGGTAAAGTCGGATTGGACTCTCTTATTGTAGCCGAAGCCGCGGTTGATTCCCTGCACAAAAAGAAAGCAATTAATGTATCTAACCTGTATCTCTAATTCCCAGAACATTATGTTTCTAGAAAGCTTAAACTTACGAATGTGTATGCCCTTTTCAAAACTGCAAATCTGGTGAAAAAATGCGAAGGTCTTTCTTAGTTGTTATCTTGCTGTTTCAAATTTTTTTGTCTTCTTTTTTGCTTCTTTTCGTGAAGCTTTCTTCGATTGGTTTTGTGGGAAATACATATTTTTGGTTCTTTGTGCCAGTAATGCTTGTTCTTTACATTATGGCAATCTTTCTATCAATGAAAGATGGAGATCCTAAGATAGGGATCATTTCCTCGATTGTGTTTTTTGCTTGCTTGAAATTTGCGTTCGCGTTAATATGGGCTGATGGCATTAATAAAACTCTTTATTCATATTTTTATCACAGGTCGGTAGATTCTGTTTTAAATTTTGGCTACATAGATCTTGAGGAAATTAGTGAGATTTTTATAAGCTTTGCAGAGCACCCACCAATTATACTTGTTCTCAGTGTGATTGAGTCAGTTACAGGATTGAAATTTGATCTAATTTATTCTTATGTCATGTCATTGATTGCCCCTTTGATTATAATGCCGCTTATTTACGGTTTTCTTAGGAGAACTCTTGGATTACAGAAAAGTGAGGCATTATTAGGGCTTCTTCTTTACAATTCAAACTTTCTGAATTTCGGATCCTTTCCATTCGGTTATGCTCAATATGGATTTTTATTATTCCTCCTGTCACTTCACTTCTTAGGTGAAAAGAACAAATCAAGTAGAGCTGTTTTCTTGATTCTATGTCTTGTCAATTCGATGACATACTCTATTTCCGCATACATGTTGATTATTTTTGTTGCAATTTTGTACATCTTACAGCGATTAAACTTCCTCCCTAATACTGCTAAAATCAATTCGTCGGATGTTCTATTTCCGGTAATAACAACCGTCACCTGGACAATTTATAGAGCAACC
>Ga0209636_10006363_pt1 | contig 12059 bp, 4 predicted proteins | sample DeeMarSWOR152_54_FD_187464 | JGI IMG/M metagenome (GOLD analysis project Ga0209636, IMG submission 187464) | Marine sediment microbial communities from White Oak River estuary, North Carolina - WOR-1-52-54 (SPAdes) (version 2) | ecosystem: Environmental > Aquatic > Marine > Intertidal zone >...
TTTGGGAATAAACTTTGCAACAAGAACATGCCCAGATTCGTGATAAGCGGTCTGTTTCTTTTCCTGCTCACTTATCAAAAGACTCTTCCTTTCTGTTCCCATCATCACTTTATCCTTGGCATCTTCGAAATCCTCCATTGTAACTTTTGAATGATTTTTTCTTGCTGCCAGCAGTGCCGCTTCATTTACCATATTTGCAAGTTCAGCACCAGCCAGACCGGGAGTCCCCCTGGCAAGTACCTTCAAGTCAACGTCTTTATCCAGTGTTATTTTCTTGGTGTGAACTTTCAATATTCCCTCTCTTCCATTGACATCAGGTCTGTCAACAACTATCTGACGGTCAAATCTACCTGGACGAAGGAGAGCACTATCAAGGACATCAGGTCTATTTGTTGCTGCTAATAGTATCACACCTTCATTTGAATCAAATCCGTCCATCTCAACAAGAAGCTGATTTAAAGTTTGTTCCCTTTCATCATGTCCTCCGCCAAGACCTGCACCTCTGTGCCTACCTACTGCATCCATCTCATCAATAAAAATAATGCAGGGAGCATTCTTCTTCCCCTTATCAAAAAGGTCTCTTACCCGTGATGCCCCCACTCCAACAAACATCTCAACAAAATCAGCCCCACTCATGCTGAAAAATGGGACTCCCGCCTCCCCCGCCACAGCCTTCGCAAGAAGTGTCTTCCCGGTTCCAGGTGGACCAAGCAAAAGGGCTCCCTTCGGTATTTTCCCTCCAAGTTTTTGAAATTTACCAGGATCCTTCAAAAAATCGATTATCTCTTGAAGTTCTTCCTTCGCCTCATCAGCACCTGCAACATCATCAAAAGTAACTTTTGATTGGTTCTCTGTTAATAACTTTGCTCTACTCTTACCAAATGAAAATATCCCCTTTGTCCCTCCCCCCTGCATTCTCCTTAAAATAATAAGCCAAACTACCACAATTACAATCCAGGGAAGACTTGCAAGAAATATGGATGACCATGCATGTGGGGCTTTTCGGAAATCTATCTCCAATCCCAATTCTTCCCATTCTTTTGTAACAGTATCATCCACAAAAGGTAATATAACCTTGAATTTTGTAAAGGTTTTCGGTTTTTCTTGCTCATCCAGTTCTGTTACCTCTTCATTTAGAATTCCATGAAATTCATCGTCCTCCTTTATAACATAAGCCTTTCTAATCATTCCTTGCTGCAGAAATTCTTTGTATCTTTTATAACTAACCTCTACTTCATCTTCTTTTGAAGGTTGAAGTTGATTGGTAAGATATAAAATTGCTACGATAATAAATATCCATAAAACCAAATTCTTTAAATTTTTCTTCCTTTGAAATTCAGGTTCCTTTTCAGGTGGAGTACCCCTTTTTCCCGGACGAGACCTCCTGTAGTTGTTCCTTCCCCTCTGCCCATCATTTTTAGATATTTTATTATTCATTTCATTCTTATTATTAAATTTATATATAAAATAATTTATAAAATTATTCTTCTTTTTTAATTATAATTACATTTTAAACGTAATATCTTTTTTGTTTTTTCCGTAATTTTTACTTTGTTGCTTATTCTGTATCCGCATACCCAAACAATTTCATCTCTTGAGACAAGAATTGGAATCCGCTTTTTTAAATAACCTGGTACCTTCTCATCTATAAAAAAATCGCTTAATTTCTTTCTATGATTCATTCCTAAAGGAATAAACTTATCACCCCTTTTCCAACATCTTAAAATTAGTGAACTCTTATCAACTTTATCATAATCGATCAATTCATCCCAGTATCCATTTTTTACAGTAATTTGGCTATCTATATTGTCTGAAACACTACTCTCAAAGACAATTCCATCATTTAATAGATTATATTTCTCTTCAGGATTAATTTTAAACTGAAAATTATTAACAAATTCTCTATAAATTACAAGTTCCTTTCTATCAATTATAACTTTATAATTTGAAGAAAGAGAAAAAACCTTTCCGATTTTATTTGAATCTGTTAGTCTTATAATTTTCTCTATTAATCTTTGATTTGCACCTTTCTTGTATATTTTAAGTTCCTTGAATGTTCGATTCAATATATATCTTTTAACTAATATAAAATAATCTTTAAATTTATTAATATCAAGAATAAATTTATTTTTATCCTTATTTTTAACAACTTGATTAAAAGCATTTTCACCAACATTTTCGACCAAATCCCCCATATACCTAAATAACATCCCCCACTGCATCATAGTTTCATTTATATTTGAATTAAAATCTTTTTTTATCAACGGTATAAGTTTATGCCTAATTTTATTTCTTAAATACTTATATTCGACATTAGATGAATCCTCGACATAATTTATATCCCTTAAATCTGCATAATCACATATTTCTTTCCTTGTGAAAATAATTAAAGGTCTAATATAGTTATTTCTCACTTCTGGAATCCCTTTTAAACTTTCAAATCCGTATCCTTTAATAAAATTCATAATAATAGTCTCTGCCTGGTCATCAGCAATATGACCGAGTGCCATTTTATCAAAGTTTTGTTTTTCAAGTGTTCTTTCAAAAAAATCGTATCTTAAAATCCTTGCTTTCTCCTGAATTGAGTACCTTTCCCCTTTAGCAAATTCCTTAACTTTTCCTCTCTCCATTATTACATCAAAATTACACTTTTCAGCCAACCTTTTAACAAACTCTTCATCTCTATCTGATTCTTTGCCTCTAAGGCAGTGATTGAAATGAACAATCTTCAATTCAAGAGCATATTTATCTTTAATCCTGTGCATTAAATCAAGCATAACAGTCGAATCAATTCCACCTGAACATGCCACAAGGATTTTATCACCATTTTCAATATAACCATTTTCTTTTATATTTCCTATGAATCTTTTGATTAAATCCTTTGAAGGGCTCTTTTTCGGCATATAAATTTTAATCCTTAAATAATCATTTATCTATTTATAATATAATACAAAAATATATAAAAAAATCCAAAATTTTTAAGTAAATATATAAATTTTGGATTTTTAACACCGTCCTGATTTTCTTTATTTAAAAAATAAAAATCATATATATTTTTCTCTCTTATTCAATCTGAAAAAACTATAATAAAGCATAAATCCTGCAATAAGTAATATTCCAATTCTGTTATACATTATAACTGATGTCCATAATGCATAATCTACATTCTGGGGTTTAATATACGGATTCAAAAACAAATTAAAACTTGTTGACGAAAGTGGAGGATATGTAATTAATAGAAAAAAAATCACTACAAGGGAAAGAAGTCCTGCTGCATTACTGCTTCTGAATATAACAGAAAGCATTATTATTAAAGAACTAATAAATATTGGGGGAAAAAGTGAATGAAAAAAATAACCCAAAAATGGAAAATCAGATATAAATATAAATGATAAAGAGCATAAAATAAAAATAATAAAAGCAACAAAAAGATATAAAACCCCTATTCTTGTTAGCCATACTTTGTATCTCGAACCAGCGGTGCTGAATATCATTTCGATGGTCCTGTTCTCGGTCTCAGAAGTAACAAGCGACATCGATGGATAAAATACTAAAAAAATTCCCGGAACAGAAAGGAGCCATATAAAAATCCCTTCCTCACCTATCCTCTCTGCACTGCTTTCGAAATAGTTCACCACACAAAAAATTATAAAATATACCAATACACCTGCAAAAAAGAAAAAAAATCTTTGTGAGAAAATGAACTTCTCATTTAATTTTATATTCTGATAGATATTAATAAGGTGCTCTTTTAATGAAATCCTATTTTCCATAAAATTTAATCCTGCAATGAATCAATCTTATTATGAGTTTTTATTATAATTGTGGTCGAACGGCCGTTCGACCTTACATTTTTGATTGTCCACAATTTATCCTTTTCCGAGAAGATAAATATATGCATCTTCGAGACTTGGTTCTACTCTTTTCGATTCAATTCCTCCCCCATCTTCTGAAATAAACTTTATCCTAATACGTCCATCAATCCTAATATGTTGAGTAATATTTAACCTATTTTTAAGATTTTCAAACTCATCATCTGGAACTTCAGCAGTCCAAACCTTCCCTTCAGCGAATTCGAGCATCTTCTCTGGAGAACCTTTATACAACACCTTCCCATTATTCAAAACAGCCATATTGTTGCAGGAACTTGAAATATCTTCTACAATATGGGTTGAAAATACGACTATCCTATCCTGGCTTAACTCTCCCAAAAAGTTTCTAAATCTTATTCTTTCAGCAGGGTCAAGACCAGCAGTAGGCTCATCTACGACTACAATCTTCGGCAGATGAAGAAGTGTCCGAGCTATACCTATCCTCTGTTTCATTCCTCCAGAATAATTCTTCAACTTCTCATCTTTTCGCTCATACAGATTTACCCTTTTTAAAACATCGCTGACTTTTTCAACTCTCTCCTTAATACTTATTATTCCATACAGTATTGCATGATAATATAGATATTCGTAAGCAGTCATATTCTCATAAAGACCAAATTCTTGGGGAAGGTAACCAATAATAGATTGAAAGTCTTCTGTGTGCTGGCTGACTTTTAAATCATTAATAAAGATGCACCCTCTCGTTTCTTCAAGAATACCGCACAGCAGTCTCATCAGTGTAGTCTTTCCAGCACCATTAGGGCCCAAAAGCCCAAACATACCCGTACCTATATCAATTGAAACTGAATCGAGCGCCAGCACCCTCTCTTTTTTTCTCCCTATTATCGGTATCTTATAAATCGCAGTGTATATCTTCTTCCTCAAACCTGCCAATCTCCCCATTATATCTTTCAAATTTATCTCTTTTCTCTTAATCTTACCCGATATAACAAGCATATACTCAACAACATACCATATAATTCCCCAGAAGATTGCTCCTCCGAGATTATCCCAGATAAATCTGAGATATACAAACAATCCCAAAGGAAAAACGATAAGAAAAATTCCCCTTGTAATTTGTTCAATGTATTTAAGATTTTTTGAACTAACTCCTCTATCATTTTTAAACAAACTTAATATCTTAAAAACCATAAATCTCGTAAAAAACAACATTCCTACTATGAATATGGTTCTCCAGAAAATACTTCCGAGGAATAAAAAGGTAAAATAAATCAGGAATATATAGAATGGTATCTGCCAGATAAAATTGTCGAGTATTTTTCTCCTGTTATATATTGTCCCGCCGGATTCTATAATTGCCTTTTCCCTTCTTTTATTTTTCCTCCACTCTTTCACAAACCGACTGTCATCATCATATATTTTTGTTAAATTACTGATTTTTATAAATATATCCTTATCTATTGTGATAGGCTTCTTTTTTATAATATCCAAAACTTTATAAAAAATCCAAGTAATTCCCGGGATACTCATCAGAATAGCCATCAATGCAATAATCCTCCACAAAAGACTGTCAATATGATAATATGCATAAATCCCCAAAAAAAGTATGGCACATATATTAAAAAGTATCCCCTTCCATCCGATAAATCTGAACCATTTTTCAATATTATCAAAACTCATATAAACAGTTGGAATAAATATGAGGGTAAAAAGAGTAGCGACCGAAAGCCCACCAATAACAGAAATAGCAAATGGGGGCCATATTTCCCCCATTCCACCAGTCTTAAAAGCAAGTGGAAAAACTCCAAGTACTGTTGTAAAGGATGTCATTAAAATTGGCCTTATCCGCGCCTGACCAGCAGTTATTATTGCTCTCTGTTTTGAATAACCCCTTGATCGCAAGATGGATATATAATCAATCAAGATTATACCATTATTCACTACAATCCCAAGTAAAATGAGCATCCCGAGTAAACCCATCGGAAACATCCCGGTAAAAAGTGGTGTTCCCGTGATTGCCAGAGCCCAAAATGAACCAATTGTTGCAAGAGGAATCGTCCCAAGTATAACAAAAGGGGCAGAAAATGACTCAAAAATAGATGCTAATATAAGATAGATAAGAATCCCCGATGCTCCAAATATCCAGTAGATACTTTTATCTTCTTCTTCTTCATGAATAATCTCCATAGCGAAACCCTCAGGTAAATGCATCTCTCTAATAGAATTATCCACTTGCCTTCTGAGTTCCGTTAATCTGGGCTTTGATTTTGTAACTGAAAGATTAAATCGATAACTGACTTCAACCTCCCTCTCTTGATTTTTTCTATTTATACCCCCTGGTCCCTCAAGCACCTGAAAATCTGCAACGCTCTTGATTGGAATATAACGCATATCAGAGGTTGTAACTGCCATATCCTTCAATTCTTTAATTGTCTTCTCTTCGATATCTTTTAATTTCAGTTCAATTGGTATTTCGTGGTCAGACTCTTTAAAACCAAAAATAGTCTGCACTCCCTCTCTTTGAGCAGCACTTACCACATTCATTATATCCATCATAGTCATATTCCAAATTGAAAGTGCATCATAATCGCCTATAATGTGCAGTTCAGGTTCACCTTTCCTGAAATTAGACCTTACAGAACTGATTTCTTCAATTGCCTCAAGTCTGTATTCTACTTCATTGGTAAGGGATTCTAATCTATTCAAGTCGTATCCCCTGATAATTACCTTTTCTGGTTCACTTCCCAGACCAAACAATCCCTCACCCCCACTACCTTCTGACCTCCCACCCCCTACTCTGCTCACAGGTCTCTCGAACTGCACTATGCCTCCTGATACACGCGAAACGCTCCTTCTCAATTTCTGTTTAATATCACCAACACTTAATTTTGTCTTTCTCTTATCTTTCTCAAGAAGTTTGACAGTTATTGTAGAACTTTCTTCCTGAACTCTACTTCTGACCTCTTCCTTATCTTCAATTTCATTTGCAATATACTCCACCTGTCTTACAACAGCATCAGCTGCATCAAGAGATGAACCTTTAGGCATCTCTACATATATATCAAAACTGTCAGGCAGTTCTCCCTCTTCACTCTTCAATATGAATGGTGTGGTTGCTATTAGTGTGAAAAAGAAAAATGTCAGAACCAACCCAATTATTCTAACCGGATATCGCAAACAGAGTTTCAGTAAAAGAGTATAAACCTCAAGAACGCGATTCTTATAAGATGAAATTTTGAATCCAGAAATACTCTTAAGTTTCATATTTTTTAAGACCCTTGATGTAAGCATAGGGACAAGGGTCAAAGCTACAAAAAGTGACGCCAAAAGTGGAAAAATTACAGAAAGTGACAGTTCCTTGCCGATAATTTTAATCTCACTCTGAACAAATAGAAAAGGCATAAAGACAATGACTGTCGTAAAAGTCGCTGCTACAACCGCTCTTGATACTTCATCGCTGCCGATATCGGCAGCGATGAATGAATCTTTACCTTTTTCATGGTGTCTGAAAATATTTTCAAGCACAACTATCCCATTATCCACAAGCAACCCAATTGCAAGAGCAAGACCCATCAGCGATAAAATATTCAACGATAAACCTGCTTGAAGTATAATGTAAAAAGTTATAAGAAGTGATATTGGAATTGCAAGCATTAAAATCGACACTACCCGAATATTTTTAAGAAAAAAGAGGAGAACTAATATCGCAAGCAAAATTCCCACAAGTGCTAATTTTTTAACTTTATCGATTGCATTCTGCATCCATTCCGCCTGATTGAAAGCAACCTTCAAATAAATATCATCCTTTTCATAAGTTCTATTCAATTCATCTACAACCTTTAACACACTATTCGAAAGGCTTATCAAATTAGATAAGTCATCTTTAAGAACCCACAGTCCAATAGACTGTTTTCCATTAATCCTAAAATAACTCGCCCTTTCCCGAAATCCCTTTTTAATATTTGCTAAATCTTTTAAAAATATAGGAGCTTTATCATCAATTATAAGATTTTCAATCTCTTGAATGTCCGTAAATCTACTATCAAGTGTTATAAAAAACCTTTGATTTTTTTCGGTAACGCTCCCAAGAAATTGTCTTCTGACATTAGAAGACTCAATTTTTTGTTTTATCAAAGAAATAGGAATTCCGTATGACCGACACTTATCCTCATCAATCTCAATTTCTACGGAACGGTCTCTCCCTCCTCCTATATAAACAGCAACAACTCCATCAATCTGCTCAAGTTTTGGCTTTATCTTTCTTTCGGCAAATTCTCTTAAATATTCTACATCATCACTCCCTCTCAGATTCAACTCCATCAGAAAGTTCGAAATGTTTTCAGTGTCCTCCCTGTTAACCCTGACAGAACTTCTCTGGGGAAGACTTTTTTCTATAGATGAAACCTTCTGCTGAATTTTCAGGAATGCAAGTTTCATATCGGTTCCGTAATGATACGCAACCCTGACGATTCCACGATTCTGGTAGGAAGTCGAATTTATCTCCTCGATATCATCAAGAGTGCCAATCTGTTCTTCTAAAGGAATAACAAGTTCACGCTCTATTGCTTCCGGTGAATAGCCATTCATGTATACATTAACATAAATATTAGGGAAAACCATTCTTGGAAGAATTTGTATCGGAAGCTGATACCACGAAATCACCCCGAGAATCCCCAGCCCCAAAAACAACATTATCGTGGTTATTGGTCTTCTTATTGCTATTGTAGAAATCTTCATATAGAAAAGTCGGGTTCGATAAATCGAATCCCCACACATTCATTTAATATAACTAATCAAACATTTTTTACAGGTTCGATTTATCGAACCCATACGGACAATTAATCAAGAATGAATTATAATTCACTCAAGATTTGCTTTGGCATAAAAACAACATTTTTCAAAAAAGCTTTGATTTACATAATTTATCCAATCTTTACAGTATCTTTTTTCCTTAAATTATCAATCAAATTATAAACTACGGGAATAACAATCAGTGTAAGTAAAGTAGAAGTAATCAGTCCGCCGATAACAGCAAGTGCAAGAGGTGTTCTTAGTTTTGCACCTTCCCCAATTCCAATTGAGAGTGGAAGAAGAGCCAGAATTGTTGTAAGGCTTGTCATAAGTATAGGTCTTAATCTATCCTGACAAGCAAGCATTATTGCCTTGGTTCTTACTATTCCACGACTCCTTAATATGTTTATATAATCAACAAGTATTATCGAATCATTCACGCATATCCCCGAAAGCATTATTATCCCAATAAAAGCCATTATACTCAATGGTTCGCCAATAAAATAAAAAAGAAAGATTGAACCTATTCCAGCAAGTGGGACAGTAAACATAATTGTGAATGGATGAAGGAGAGATTCAAACAGCGATGCAAGTACCATATAAACAAGAATGACCGCAAGAATCAAAGCAAACTTCAAACTTTGAAAAGATTCTCTTCTTTGCTCCTCTTCTCCAGTAATACTAATAAAATAGTCTCTTGGTGGATAAATCTTGTTGACCTCTCCATTAATAGAATTAACAACCTGACTAAACTTATATCCTTTAATAATATCAGCAGTCACAAGTCCATATCTCGACTGGTCTTTTCTTAGAACCTCCCTCGGACCTTCTACAATTGATATGTCTGCAATTTCATTCAACACCAATTCAGCATTCGTCCCATTCTCTATTTTCAAACCCATAAGTTCTTTTATTGTTTTTTCTGGATACTTGAGTCGAATATCTCTATATTCATTTCCACTTTTATATTCCCCCACAATTCTCCCTGAAATTTTATCTTTTACAATCTGCCCAACCTTCTGAACATCAAGCCCAAAACTCGCCGTAATAACTCTATCTAGTCTAATATTTATTTCTGGTCTCCCATGCTGAAAACTTGTCTCTATATTATATATCTCAGGAATATCACCTATAGATTCGACAACTCTATCGGTGAGTTCTTTGATACCATCGAGTTCTGGTCCTTTTATCTCTATAATAATTGGCGCACCAGCAGTCCCGATAGTCTGCTGAAGGGCACTCTGTTGTAACTGGTAATTTACTTCTAAATCAGGTATATTTTTTAATACTGGGTCTATATTTTTTATAATATAATCTGTCGAAATCTCTCTCTCATCTTCTCTCACCAGAATTACATCAATAGTTGCAGTATTTTCACCCGAAATTTCTTCAGTCTGAACAAATTCTTCGCTAATATTTATGCCGATATTACTATATATCGATCCAATCGTCTCGCCGAAATGTGTTTTCAATACATCTTCTATATAGGCAACCACAGATTCAGTAGTTTTTAACTTCGTCCCTTCGGGTAAGTGAACCTTTATTGTAAATTGACCCTGATCTGCTTTGGGGATAAACTCAGTACCAATGATAGGAATCAATAATATACAAATTATCAATAAAACCAATGTGCTTGATATAACATATTTTTTATTATTTAAAATTTTTCCCAAGAGATTCCAGTAAAATGGATATCTTATCTCTTTTTCGATTATTTCCCCTTCGAATTTTAAAAACTTCGATGCAAGCATCGGAATTAGCAGAAGTGCTACAAGAAGTGATGATAGAAGAGAGAAGGCAACAGTCAATGCTTGTTCTTTAAACAATTCTCCTGCAATTCCATGAACAAAGACAATAGGCAGAAAAACAACAACTGTGGTAATGGTTGATGTTATTATTGCTCTGGTTACCTCCGATGTACCGTTTACTGCAGCATCTCTCATATTTTCACGAAGCTGACGGTGCCTGAAAATATTCTCTACAACAACTATGGAATTATCAATTAGCATTCCTGCACCCAATGCCAGACCACCTAAAGTCATAATATTGATTGTGAGGTCATTAAAATACATTAGATTAAATGTAGCAATAATGGATATGGGAATTGCAATACTCACAATTATCGTAGTTATGACATTCCTTAAGAATAAAAATAAAATAAACACTGCCAGAATAATACCATAAATAGCGGTCTGCCTCACTTCACCAATTGCAGAATTTATAAACTTTGCCTGATCCGATGCTATATTTATATCTATACTCGGGAGTGAGTTTCTCAAAACGGCGAGTTCCTTTTTCACTGTATCAATGACACGCACGGTATTGCTCTGAGCCTCCTTATAAATGGCAATACCAACACAGGGAACACCATTAATCCTTACCGAACTCATCGGTTCTTTATATCCCATACTGACTTTAGCAATATCTTTAAGCAATACTGGAACCCTGTTTTCCGAATAAATTTTTGCCTCGACCTTTTTACCAAAGGTCTCTTTTTCTCTATAACCTACCGTCACATTTTCAATATCTATTAGCGTACTGAATTCACCAATACCTTTTATAATATAAACCTTTTCATTATCCTTAATATTTCCCCCACTTGCATTAATATTAGAAGCCCTGATTCTGCTGACCACATCATTCAAACTTAAACTATATGCCTCTAATAAATACGGATTCACATTTATCAATACCTCTTTTTCAAGACCCCCTGAAACAGATGCTGCAGCAACCCCTTCAATCCTCTCTAATTCTCTCTTAACAACTGTTTCTGAAATCCTTCTTATCTCATCGAGGTCTTGATTTTCAGTGCCGATAATACTTAATGTCATTACAGGCATAGCCTGTGGGTCATACTTTCCAACTGTCAACTCATCCACCTCTTCATCCCCAGCAAGACGACCAACCTTTTTCTGAATATCTATCATAGAAAAATCCATATCTGTATCCCAGAAAAATTCCACAGTAACCTGTGTAAGTCCTACCCTCGATACTGAACTCACCTTCTTTACCTTGCTCACAGTGCTTACAAGCCCCTCAATATTTTTGGCAAACTGCTCTTCCATCTCTTGTGGGGGTTTTTCTCCAGATTTCAATGTCACAACTATCTTGGGGCTGTGTATGTCAGGCATAAGATCAGTTCCAAGTCTATTCAGTGATATCAATCCGAGAAGAACTATTCCAATGATTATCATAACAACAGTTATAGGATATTTTACTGAAAAACTTGGTATATTCATTAATCACTCACCTTTATTTTATGCTTTAAAATGATATCCAAATATAACGGGTTCGATAAATCGAAATCCTACAATTTTCAATAATGCTTACATAACATTAAAACTCATTTACTAACGGTAACCCTTGTTTTATCTTTTAATGTTTCATATCCCCTCAGGACAATTCTTTCTCCCTCTTCTAATCCGCTTACGATTT
>Ga0209636_10006364_pt1 | contig 12056 bp, 9 predicted proteins | sample DeeMarSWOR152_54_FD_187464 | JGI IMG/M metagenome (GOLD analysis project Ga0209636, IMG submission 187464) | Marine sediment microbial communities from White Oak River estuary, North Carolina - WOR-1-52-54 (SPAdes) (version 2) | ecosystem: Environmental > Aquatic > Marine > Intertidal zone >...
CGACTATGTCCCACCTGATTTCGGAAATTGATGTGAGGCTAATTAGATTTCCGCTTTCGTGGGAATGATATCAGGTGTTGCATCAGTTCGGGGCCTGTACCTATTTGTTGGGTATGGGCCCCGTTTTTTCTTCACAAGAAAAACGATAGTTAAGCGAGCAGACATTCACCATAAGGCCTCTCATGTCCGTTCCAGCGCGTGTCGGCTCTGAGAGTGACTCTGCTCTTCTGCTTATCGCCTGTACTGAGCCCCCTGCTATTGTTCGCAAGCTATCTACCATCTGCGGATCAGCAACGTCACACGAGCACGATATCTCGCGTTGAAGCATGGCAACCGATCTGTATTTGGGCAAAGTTATAATAGAAGAGCACCTCACAACTCGATGTCACGGCAATTTGAGCCCTTTGATGGAGTGTGTCTTCAACTCAGACATCCGGAAGACCACAAAACCAATGAAAACAAAACACATCACCCCATCCATGGCCGCATACGACCTTTCCGGCTAATCTCAGCAACGACATCGCGAGCGATGATAGCGTTCTCACGCACCTGGAAATCGAACATTCCAACGTTGACAAAATCGGCACCGTTTTCAAAAGCGAACATGAAGCCTTCACAAGGATGGATTGCGCCAGCGGCCAAGACCTTGAAAGCAATCCACGGCTTTCTAACAGTCCTCATGAACTCAATTGTCTCCTCAGGCTTGGTACACCACATATTGTCGTGGGGCGGCAGCCCACGCTCGGGACGCTCAGCTTTTGGAGTAGCCGACCAATAGTTGTCACTGTGCAGCGTCTTCATATAGAAGTCCACCTCGATACCCGCCTTTTCCAGGACCATTGGCACTTCAATAGAATGGCACGCACAACCGGCAATCAGCCCATTTTTCTTGATGAACTCAATGGCTTTGGCCAACAGATCCACGCGGTTACTTCTGACCCAACTGTCACCTATACCACCATGTATAAAGGCGCCGATGGCACCGTTATCAATTGCCGTTTGAATCGAGCCAGTAAGGTCATGAGTCTGGGGATAAGTCTGGCTAATCCATTGAATCTGTCCGCTACATTCATTGCGATAACGGTTATACACTCGAATGGTTGGATCCTCACCGACCGCGAAGGGACTGTTGACGGGCCCTATTATTGTGTTGATACCACATTCTTCGCATAATTGCCATGTCTCCATGATCTTCCGGTCGGTGAAGTAGCGCCTCATCAACGAAGCAACATAAATCAAGTCACGATCGTGGGCACTACCGATGATTAGGTTACCACCGCAAATCAAACGGCTGATCTTGACATGTCTGATCTTTCCCATCGGCATATCGAGTTGGGCTTTTTGCTGTCGGGCAGAAGCTCGCTCATCAGTTCTCGAAGGAGTCGGCTTGGCCAAAAGGGCCTGTTCCTCATGACTTGTCACCAATGTTAGGCTGGCTGAGGCTGCTAAGGACCTTTTTATGAACCCACGGCGATTCACGGTTTTAGCCATAAGATTACCCGAAATCTTTCTCCATAACGAGCCACTAATCTAAGCATAGTGGAGCAATGCTGTTTGAGGCTTTGCAGCCTTGTCTATACAGGCTTCCCAAAGATTTGGTGTTGGCGCAATTGTAGAGGACGGACTGCAAACACCTTCCTGCACAATCCTGCGGTTGCTTTTGGCTGCTTAGCATCACTGAAGAGTGTAACACTGTGGCTCATACCTGTCAACTTTGGCTGCTGGGATTTAGCTGAAAGTTCCGTTCGAAGGATGCCATATCATATTTCAAGAACGGCACTGCGACGTTTCCGATATGGCATTTCGGCCGATTTGACGCGGCAGCCTACTTTGGGCCGTCGAAGGAATCGTAAATGTAGGCATGCACGTTATCGAAAGACATGCCACGGAGCAATGAGACTACATTCGCAGAAGAGCTTGCAACCATTGGTGCTTCATCTGTGTCTCCGAATAGTGTCAAGCAGAGCGGTGTATCATCTCATGTAAGGTCGCCCTGAGAAACATAGGGAATTGTCTGAGGCCCTTCAGGCAGAACACAAATGGAAGCACCTCGTCCATGTTTATGCAGAAGCTCTTCGATGGTTTCTTCCACTCTTGAACACGGTTTGAGAAAGGCTCGCTCAATTTGCTCATCACTGAGATTGTGGCTGTGAAAATATACATCCGCTTTTTGACATATCAAAGCGTGGACCTGGGCTTGCCACATATCCTGCCTGATAAAACCCTGCTTGCGGATTTTCTTCAGCAAAGACTCTGGACTCTCAGCCTCTCGCAATAGCTCGCCGTACTGGCCATGGTCTGGGACTCCGTCCCAGCAGTCGGCAACAGCTACTATGGCTCCACCGTCCTTGACAACCTGAGCGGCTGCGCTCATGCCCTTAACAGACTGATACAGATTTAAGTCGAGCGGGTATCCTGAATTGCTGGTAACGACTATGTCGTACGGTTTTCTTACGGCAACCATTGCGTTCTTCTTCACGTGAGCGCAACCTTGCTCATGCGCTCTGCGAAAACTTCCTGCAAAAACACCTGTGATCTTCTTTTCTCTATTGAGCGTCACGTTCAACAGAAAACTCGGCAGCACCAGCGACGCGGCTTCTTGAATCTCTTCCCATATTGGGTTGCCGTACGTTACACCCCAGGTCGCCTTCGGGTGGTCTATATTGCTCGCGCTGTGATTTCTAAGTACTGTCTCCAGCAAAGCCAGCCCTGGCATGATGGCTTTGCCACCACCCGAAAAACCAGCGAAGAAATGCGGCTCTATAAAACCGGTCAAAATTCGAATGTCACAATCCAGATACGCCTTATGGAGCCAGATTTTATTTCCGCTCTTGGTAGTCCCAACAAACTTGTGTGAGGGGCGATCCCAGGCATCATTCTGAATGATGCGATATCTGTTTAAGACCTCGTCTCCCAGCATCTCCCGAAGCTCCCCCTCTGTATTGGGCCTATGGGTACCGGTTGCATTGAAGAGCAATATCCGCTCATCAGGCACACTTCGAAGCTCCCGCAGCAGAATCGGTAAAATGATCGTGTAAGGCATAGGGCGAGTAATATCATTGATGACGATGCCAACGGTGACCGACTGTTCGGCCAAGTCTCGTAGCGGTTTTGAGTCTACAGGTCTGCGCAAAGCATCCTTTATTGCCCCAACTTGATCCGGCAGCCCCTCCGTGTACTTAGGCTCTATAACGTCGACATTCAGATAGTCCGGCAGGCTGATATCCAGACCTTCCTTGCCATAGGCTAACTTCATTTTCACAGTAACAGATTCCTATTTCGCGTTCTTGATCAGCGTAAGGTCTCCATCTCGTGCAGCCTCCAGAATGGGCCCCATATAGCGGTCTATCATCTCGGCGGTGAGCGGCACAGGCATGTTCTGGAGCTTCATCTTAAGCTGTGGATTCTTGGCGGCGGCCAGCGCTCGGTCGATGTGATGCTGGCCGAATCCCTCCACCTCGCTCAGGCGCGTGGGAAAGCCAATCCGGCGTGCTAATTCAAACATTGCTTCGGCAACCGCAACTCCAAGCTTTCTTGCTTTCAAGCCTTGTACATCAGCTTTTGTCAATCCCGCCTCTTGATAGATCTTGCCGACAACGCGCAACGGCCGTTCAATGGCAGGTGCAAAAAAGACGGTATAGTACGGATTCATAATAGCACAGGCGCGACCATGGGACAGTATATCCACCAAGGAAAAACTGGTCAGGTGCCCCCCGTTGGTTCCGCCTATCATAATGGAATATCCGCCCAAGTCTGTTGCCAAACAGAGTGCTTCTCGCGCCTCTTTGTCCTTTGGATCGTTGATTGCCCGCGGCAGGTAACTCACCGCCAGACTAATACAGACGCTAGCGACTTCTTCGATCTTACGATAGTAAGGCTTGTCGATAGCTCCGTAGAGAACCTCCAGCGAGTGCGAGATGCCGTCGAGCGCTCCGTCGGCTGTCAGGTCTGGGGGTGTACTGTACGTCACCTCATAGTCGAAGACCGGAAGAGCAGGAACAATTGCATCATCCACAATCAGCTTCTTCTGGCCTGTTGAAACTTCTGTAATATTCGAGTACTTGGTCAGGTGGGCTGCCGAACTGGCAACTGTCTGGATAGCCACGTGTGTAGTTAGGGACTTGCTCCTGTCCTGCAATGCTTTGGTGACAAGCCCTGTTCCAAAATATGCGTCAATCTCACCGTTGAGAGTGCGAAGGATTTCAGCAGCCTTTGCAGCGTCGATCGTGCTGCCGCCACCGAAGCTGACTAACACATCCGCCTCAGTTCCTCGGAGGCGGTCCGCAATTCGAAACAGGTCTTCTCGTGGACAATTTGGCCTGGCGCCTCTGATTTCTGCTACAAGATTAACTCCTGATTCGGCCAGCGAATTGCGTATGATCCTGACATAGTCATCGCTGCCGTTAAATGTGTCACGAACTAGCGCTGCTTTCTTTCCAGCAGCGGCAACTCTTTCACCTGCTTTTGGGAGGACATCCGTTCCAAACAGATATGAGTTCCCTTTGAACTCGTGCAGCAGAGCCCGTGCTTTCTCAAAATCGGTCATGTTTTGGCTCTCCTCTACTTACGTCGCAAGCCCGATTTTTGCAAACGTTCGTAACGCCCACGCCTTCTCCTTGACATCTGGTCAAGTCATTTCGAACCCACCGTCCACATTCAGCGTCTGCCCTGTAATGTAATCAGAATCCGCCGAACATAAAAAGGCAACAACACCTGCCACATCCTCGACACTGCCGGCCTTTTTCAACGGAATTTGTTCAATGAATGATTTGATAGATTCTCCTGGAGCAAGGCCGGTTATGCGCCCTCGATCCTGGTCGATCTGTTCCCACATTGGTGTGGGAATAACACCTGGACACACAGCATTGACATTGATGTTATACGGGGCAAAGGCCAGAGCGGCGGACTGCGTGACGCTGATAACGGCGGCTTTGCTCGCCGCGTACGACACTTGCGTGGCCCTGCCACGTCGGCCGGAGATTGAGGAAAAGTTCACAATTTTTCCGTAGCTGCGGTCTGCACGCCCCGCTGCTCTGACTTCCTCCGGCACCTGCCTTATCATTTGACGGCCAACAGCCTGAATACAGAAGGTCGTCCCTTTCAGGTTGACATCAACAACACGATCCCATTGCTGTTCCGTGAGGTCCAGGAACAGCCCCGTTTGTGCCACGCCAGCGGCATTTATGAGAATGTCGATTCTACCGAATTCCGCCACTGCATTATCAACCATCGCCTGAACCTCAGTTACGTTTGCAACATCGATGGAATAGGACAATGCGCGGCTACTGAGCACTCGAATCTCCTCAGCTGTCTGTTCGGCAGTCTGCGTGTTGATATCCGCAACGACCACATCTGCGGCTTCTTCCGCCAGCCGTAAAGCCACAGCCTTGCCGATCCCCTGGCCGGCACCGGTAACGATTGCTATTTTTCCATCCAATCGCTGTTCCATGGCATCTTGTCCCTACTTCCTGACCATATTATAAGAAAGGCAAGCCCATTTCTCAAAACATCTCTGCATTTCACGAGAGCCATGTTCATCTGCGGTTGAAGACATCTGCCGCCACTTCGCACAGGTAACTGCAAATACGCCGTTGATATTCATGATAGAAATCCGCTGACAAATCGTAGAACTTCTCACGGTGAACGAACTGTCCATTCTCATCACGCCTGCCCACCGACGCAAAGCTGTAGTAGTGGAAAACTGCGTGGCCAGGGAAAGGCTCTGGATTGCTGCTGGCCTCATACCGGCGTAAGCATTCCGCGGCGAAAGCCGAGCCGGCTGCCGCCTCTCGGTGTGCATAATCCAATGTATCATCCCACCAAAAACGGAACCGATGTGGTTCAACATTCTTCATCGTCTCGGCAAAGATCACCTGTAGAGCTGGTGATACCTTGAAATGGTTGTGGCCTTGTGTTGCACGTCCGACAGCCCGCCGTGTCTCCGGCTTTAAATCATCACCCGAATGACAATCCAGCATAAGCCCAAACTCGCAGGAAATATCGTAAAGCCCCTGGATGCGCTTCTCCAGACCAACGAGACCATCAGGGCCTCTATAGTCCAGTCCCTTTTCTATGCCAAGATTTAGCGCTATATGCGTCACGGGTATCCGTCGCCTTTGTAGCTCGAGAATAAGAAACATCAGCTCAATCTCTGTAGTCAGGCAGGCAAATGCATCTATACCCGGCGGCATCTCATCAATGCTAATTTCGAGGTCGAAAGGGACCTCATTCCTTACAGTCCTGATATGGTTGGATAGCTGCTCGACTGCATTCAGGGCAGACCAGTACTTGCCTACCAGGCGTCCGGCGGCTGACTTATCCAACCGGTACGGCCGTCCAGCGAAGCATCGCTTGTCGGTGTGGTAAGCAAGGACCTCACTTTGCTGTTTCGGCTGACAAATATTACTGGCCAGATACTTCTGAGCTGCACTTTCCGAACCAATGTTTATCGCATCGTAGTCTAAAAGATCGGATATATCCAAGGTGAAAAACGTGTAACGGCGAGCAGCTTCTATCACACGTTTGGCACGGTCAATATCGTCAGCAACGCGCCTCACAGTTATATGGTCCGCATCGGCACCGAACTCTGGGGACGAAGCGGCCTTTAGAGCTTCCAGCACACCAGCCACCCAGAGCCCTTCGAAAGTACTGCCGGTGTGCCCTTCCTCGACCCTGCCAAAATTAGCCAAGTAATTAAGGCGCGGCGGTCGCCCAGCAAGCATATCCTCCAGCAGGTTGACCTCACGGACTGAGTTCTGAATCGGATTGGCGCGGAAATTGCATTTGTTCATTGCCTGCCACACCCCAGGCCAGGCCGCAGTTGACATTCTCGAACCAACACCCAATCGTGGTACAGCGCCGAGCACTTTAGGGCTTCTGTCCGGTCTCATAAGAGAAACATAACGGTCAATGGTGGCAGCATCTGTTGGGTACACAGCGAGGCGGTTCCCGTCCTTAAGGGATCGGATGCCAATCGGCTCTCCCAAGGGGATATCCTTACTATCGGTTCCGAGCTCAACGAATACGTGCTGACCATCAGCAAGCCCAACGAGGAAAAGCACGCTTGTTCGATACCCAGCAATAGAGCCGGTATACACAATGCAGCGTTCATCAAGAGGCGATGGATGCCCTTCCCTGACCGCCTTTGCCACTGAGTTCCAGTGCGTTTCGTCCACGGCAGAGACCATGCTCAAGGCGCTCGCAGGTTCCCAAGTCGCAGTGTCTAACACTGCAGGATTTTTCCGCGGGTCTATTTCTATCTTCTCGAATCTCATTTCTTCTTTGCGGATATAGGCGAATTGACCTGTGACCTATTTATTTTTGAGTATCGTAGCCAATGCTGTCTGCGGCGTCAACTATTTGAGTCAAACACCATAATCGCGCTGTACGTGCAGATTAGCACCTGATTCCAAGGCGAGTAGCTCAATCTTACAGCTATAATGGGGCAAATCCCCAATAACACATATTGAACCGGGAAAATTGTTGCTCTAAACGTGAGCATAAATTATAAATCTCACTGAAGCAATAGATCTGTGACAGGACCAGGCCGGGACTTAGGATTTTATCTGCGTATTGTTTCCAAGGGTAACTACATGCCAACAGAATTCAAATCGAAACCTGGCAGCGCCGGCAGCAACAAGGAATCACCTTTGGCGGATGCATCAGTCATAAGGGAACCACCGCGAACGCTGGGAGCGACGCTTCTTAGGCTTGGCCCCGGTATGATAATAGCCGGCTCCATAGTCGGGTCGGGTGAATTGATTGCCACTACTAAAGCCGGCGCTGAGGCGGGGTTCTGGCTTCTGTGGCTGATAATCGTCGGTTGCGTAATCAAGGTCTTCACGCAGGTAGAGTTCGGCCGATATACAATCACGTGGAGCCAAACACCTTTGAAAGCACTGGACAGCGTACCGGGGCCGCGACTGAAGGTAAACTGGCTTCTATGGTACTGGGCGATTATGACCGTGCTGGTAATCTCCCAACAAGGCGGTATCGTCGGCGGTGTCGGACAGACGCTGGCCATCAGCCAACCACTAACCCGCTATGGCAGACAGTATAACCACTTGCAGGATGAACTGGCTATGGCCAGGGTTGAGTTGAAGGTAGCTCAGGCCCGACGTGCCGAGAACACCGCAATAGAGGAACTGCAGCAGAAGATCGCTTCGTTAGCCTCTGAAACAGCAGAACTCAAAGAGCCGACAGACCCATATCTCTGGGCCACAATCCTGGTAATAGTAACTTCGGTGCTGCTGTTCGTCGGTCGATACAGGCTAATCCAGTTCGTTGCAACTGCATTAGTCGTGACATTTACTATCGTGACGATGGTAACTCTGATTCTGTTGCAGACAAAACCGGAATGGGCAGTAACGAGCGGTGACCTGGCCAACGGACTGAGTTTCCGCCTGCCGCTTGTTGTCGAAGGCACCGACAAAAATCCAATCGGTACGGCGCTGGCGGCGTTCGGCATAATTGGCGTTGGTGCTGCAGAACTAATTATGTACCCTTATTGGTGTCTCGAAAAGGGCTATGCGAAGTTCACCGGCCCACGAGAAGGCACAAGGCGATGGATAAATCGCGCTCGCGGCTGGCTGCACGTACTGTACGTCGACGCGTGGATGTCTATGGTGGTCTATACGTTCGCAACGGTCGCTTTCTATCTCCTCGGAGCGGCTGTGCTTGCCAGAATGGGGCTTAATCCAGAAGGTAAACACATGGTTCGTACTCTGGCGGTGATGTACGTGCCGGTCTTCGGTCCCTGGGCCGACGGCGTATTCCTTTCAGGGGCTTTCGCTGTATTGTACTCCACGTTCTTTGTCGCCGCAGCGGGAAACTCCCGTATGGTCGCTGATGCGTTGGGCTTGTTCGGATTTACTGACAGCTCCGAACAGGCGCGGTCGAAGTGGACGCGCATCATTTGTACCATATGGCCATTGATTGCACTGGTGTTATATGTAGGTGTGCGTGCACCGACGAAAATGGTCCTGGCCAGCGGAACCGCGCAGGCAATCATGCTGCCGATGCTGGGAGCTGCAGCTCTGTATTTTCGTTATCGACGGAGCGACGAGAACGTGCGGCCAGGCCGGCTGTGGGACGCAATGCTATGGCTCTCACTTGCAGGTTTTGCCGTTATCGGCGGTTGGTCGCTGGTCAGCACATTCTGCAGATAGAAGTGTGATGCGAGGCAACTTAGCCCTATATGAGCGAACATCGTCGAGACTTTCAAGGATTCAACTGCCGTGATTGCTCTTTTACCGATTTAGTGTATCCTGTATATGGGACATTAATCTCGAAAATCGCAAATCAAGCGCTTGACTGCGCTGGTATATCATCTAAAATCAACCACATAAATCAAAGAGACTGTTCATAAGAAGCTCAACCGGAATGCTCCGGACTTTATCAAGGTGCTAAGCGAAAAACGGTTAGCCGAACAAGAGAGGATTAAATTATGGATTTGAATGGTAAGATAGTCTTAGTCACGGGTGGTGCAGGAGGCATTGGGTTAGGAATCGCCAAGGCTCTTGCTGCCGAAGACTGCAGAGTCGCACTTGCAGATACCAACGAAGAGGCCTTGGTAAACGCTGCGAAAGCTGGGGGCGGCAACTCTGCATTTGTCTGGCGAACCTGTGACATCACTGAGCGCGAGCAAGTCTCGCAGCTATTTAAATGGCTTGGGGACGAAATCGGGTCTATCGACATCCTCGTCAATAGTGCAGGTATCAATGTCGCGAATCGAATGATGTCCAATATCGACCCCGGAGACTTTGACCGCGTGATGGAGGTTAATACAACAGGAACGTTTAACTGCGTTCATGCTGCGCTTCCGGTTATGCGTGAGAAAGGTTCGGGACTGATTGTCAATATCGTATCTCTGGCGGGCAAACGCGCAATGCTTTTGGCAGGTCTGCCGTACTGCGTGTCGAAGTTTGCCACGAGTGCTCTTGGGACTTTTGTCAATCTGGAGGAATGCCAAAATGGTATCAAGGTAACGAACATCTATCCGGGTGAGACAAACACCTCGATCGTAGACAAGCGTCCCTCGCCGCCGCCGCCCGAAAAACGTGCGAAGATGCTTCAGCCGGAGGACATTGCCGCCTGTGTCGTGGCAGTCGCCAAGCTGCCGGGCCGTGCAGTCGTTCCGGAGCTGATAATTACGCCTCCGCATATGATGATTGCCTGAGATCTTGTATATAGCTGACATGAGTATTGTGAGGACTTTGCTATGCCTAATTACCGGATTTATCTCTGTGTAGTGCTGACAGCCGTCTGGTTCAATTGTGGAGAAGCCGTTGGCCAGCCATCCCGGAAGAGCCAGGCCAGTTTGGACGTAGGACAGAAATCATTCGGTCAGATGCCAGACGGCCGGAAGGTGACTCTCTACGAGCTCACAAATGCAAAAGGGCTGCGTGCGAGGGTTATTGATTATGGAGCGATATTGGTGTCACTGGAAGTGCCGGATCGGAACGACAAACTGGCTGACGTGACGCTTGGATTCGACGACCTTGACTCTTACATCAAAAGAAATCCCCTATTTGGAGCCACAGTTGGCCGTTACGCCAATCGCATCGCAAACGCCAAGTTCACGCTCGACGGCACCGAATACGAGCTGACCGCAAATGCCGGTAAGAACCACATTCACGGTGGAAGAAGCAAGCGATTCGATAAGGTTATGTGGGAAGGCCGCTCCTTCCAAAACGAGGAGGAGGTGGGCGTACGATTCAAATATCTTAGCAGAGACGGCGACGAGGGTTTTCCCGGCAACCTTGATTGCACAGTGACCTATACCTTGACGAATAACAACGAGCTGAAGATAAGCTACGAGGCCACAACGGACAAGCCAACGATTGTCAACCTCACCAACCACAGCTACTTTAACCTTGCGGGAGAAGGTAATGGAGACGTCCTCGACCACCGAATAATGATCAACGCAGACTACTATACCCCCGCAGACAAAGCACTCATCCCGACTGGGGAGATCCACAGTGTGAAAGGCACGCCTCTTGACTTCACCGAGCCGGAGACTATCGGGGCAAGGATTGGCCAGCTTACGCAAACACGCGGGTACGATCACAATTACGTACTCAAGAATTCAAGCGGCTCTCTTGTTCTGGCCGCCCGGGTATATGAGCCTATAAGCGGCAGGATTATGGACGTACACACCACTGAGCCAGGTATGCAGTTCTACACCGCAAATGGCATGAGAGAGATCAAGGGCAAAAGCGGAAAGGTCTATAACAGGCATTACGGTTTCTGCCTTGAGACTCAGCATTTCCCTGATTCGCCTCACAAGCCGCATTTTCCGTCTGTCGTGCTGCGGCCTGGGCAAAAGTACAGTACCATGACGGTATTTACGTTCTCAACACGTTAGGTTATAGACTGATGAGCGGACTCACTCGCAGAGACTTTATCAGGAACGCAGCGGCTGCTGCCGCCTGTGCGGGATTTGGTTCAGCGGTGCGCGCCAGAGCCTCATCAAAGATCCTGGGGGCAAATGATGACATTCGCATCGCCATAGTGGGTCTTCGCAAAAAAGGTAAAGAACACATCGACATATTCGGTAAAGTTCCGGGCGTTCGTATAGTCGCCCTTTGTGACGTGGACACTCAGTTCTTGGACTTCGAAGCCAAGAAATTCAAGGACAGCAACGAAGAAGTCGCCACGTATGTGGACTACCGCAAGTTGCTCGATGACAGGGACATCGATGCTGTTGTCATTGTCACTCCTGATCATTGGCATGCACTGATGTCCATCTGGGCCTGTCAGGCCGGCAAGGATGTGTACGTAGAAAAACCGCTCTCCCACAATATTTGGGAAGGGCGCAAGATGGTGGAAGCGGCCCGCAAATACAGACGCATCGTAGCAGTCGGCTCACAAAACCGTTCAGACGTAGGACTACTGGCAGTCGGTGAGTACATCAAGCAAGGTAACTTAGGCAAAGTTCTACATGCGCGGGCCATTTCTTACAACCCGCGCCAGAGCATCGGTAAGGTCAGCGGTCCCCAGCCTATCCCTACGACATGCGACTACAATTTGTTCCAGGGGCCAGCTCCGTTGACACC
>Ga0209636_10006366_pt1 | contig 12055 bp, 9 predicted proteins | sample DeeMarSWOR152_54_FD_187464 | JGI IMG/M metagenome (GOLD analysis project Ga0209636, IMG submission 187464) | Marine sediment microbial communities from White Oak River estuary, North Carolina - WOR-1-52-54 (SPAdes) (version 2) | ecosystem: Environmental > Aquatic > Marine > Intertidal zone >...
CTGGGAAATGAGAATTCATAAACGACTTATCGACTTAGATGCAAGCGATAGAGCGCTCCGACAGCTTATGCGTATACAGGTTCCTGATGGCGTCCATATTGAGATCGTTTTAAAGTCGTAGAAAAACTCTTTTTATTATAATCTTTAATACCCTTTACAGTTAAGGTATAGTATAAATAAGTAATAGCAAATAATGTGCTGAGGTAGCAAAGTTCGGCCTAACGCGCCGGCCTTGAGAGCCGGTTCTCCGTAAGGGGAGCGGGAGTTCAAATCTCCCCCTCAGCGTGGTGGGCGTGTGGCCTAGCCTGGATATGGCACCAGCCTTCTAAGTTGGTGGTCGCGGGTTCGAATCCCGCCACGTCCGTAAACAAAGAATAATCAATTAATGGACTGTAAATTTAGTCCAACTTTCATTAATACCATCCACAGCAGTATATGGCTCATACTTTATTAAAAATTGAATGATTTCCATTTCATTTACAATAACATATTTGTACTCATTTCCTTCGTATTGTATCTGGATTATCCCTTTTTTCATGAGCTTGTTGATGTAGTACGATAGAAGCGACCGTGTCCTCATATTGAAATGAGCAAGGATCTCTCCATGCTTCGCAGAAGGATTGTTTAGGATGAATAATACGATTTTTAAGAGCATTTCTTGCCGAAATACTGAAAAATATACTCTTTCTCTGACCCCAACTTTATTTATCAAAAAATATCTTCTAAATTTCTCCTCTTTCGTACTTGATAATACTTCGTTCTTTTCTAAATATTGAAGATGGTAACGGGCTAGTTCTACACTAATATTAAGCATTTCAGCAACTTTACTGAGAGTCAGACCCGGTTCTTTTAAAACCAATGAATAGATTTGTTTTTGTATCTCCAATTCACTGGTTTGATCGGGCATACGACTATCTCTTTAATGCTGAAAAATATAAGATATTGAGGATTATGACATCAAATATCAAGAGATAATATGTAGTGGTAAAAAAGTGGAAAGGCTCGTAGAATATTCCTATACTGAAAAGAACCCCCCGAATTAAGAAAAACAGGAAGGCAACGAAAATAAAAAGAAGTTTTACATTTTTATATTTTCTATAACTCATCAATGATGTTGCTATAAGAATCAGTGCATTAATTGTTATAGCTGCACCAATAATAATACCCTCGACTTCCATATCACTTCACCCAATCCCTAATCTCTATGTATGAATACAATAGCCACTACTTACGTTTTCTTCCTCTTACAAAGAAAAAAGAAGTGATATAGAAAATCCCAAGAAGTAAAAACACTGAGATATAAAGAATAAATGCATAGATGCCTCCGATTATTTCAATTACTGAAGATATCGTTATACTATGTTGGCTGAAGTGAGGAATGCTGATAAGTAATTGAACTCCATTTGCTCCAACAGTAAAAAGATATTCTGCAGAAGCATCATTTGTTGGATCAAGAACATCAGCAACATCATCCGCCATATTTATAGGTACACCATCGTAGGTGATGAAGATATTTCCGTTAGGGTTAAGAACCGTTGCATCTGCGTCTATCACAATTGTTTTTCCGCTATGTTCTTCACTGCTCACAACAAATGATATAGAGTCTTTTGAGATTTCAACTGTAGAAAGCAAAATGTCTTTGTTATACACAGAAATTTCATGCTGATATGCAGCGGTGGATGTATTTTTCCAGACTGCGAGCGAACCACCTACATGTCCATCTTGTACAGCCCTGATTATAAGGGTTCTATTTCCCGTATAATGAGAAGGGGTGGAAGGATTAAGAGACGGTCGTAAATGAAAATTTTGTTCCTGTAGTTCATCAACTGTTATAAACATCGTCATCATCATCGAATCAAACCCTTCTGCACTTGCTCGCAGATGGTACCACCCTTGTGCAAGATTATTGAAAAGGTATCGCCCATTTTGATCAGTAAAGGTCTGCATCCAATAACCATTCGTCATATTAGGATCGTTGACGCTCATAAGACCTACAGTGGCATATGCAATAGGTGTTCCTTGAGTAGAAACTGAATATATTGGAAGTACAGACCGATTTTCTAATGTAGAGTTTGTTTGTTCTTGGACCTCTGAAATCGGTATTCCATCAACTAAACCGTAGAGTTGCGCTTGTTCAAGTTCGTTTTCCTGATTGGAGACAGTAATATCACCGTCTATACTAGCCATGAAGCCGACACCATTTATGATGCATGAGACTCGCAATGAATATACGCCGTTAGGTATCTTGGTCGTATCCCAACTATAGCTGGTTGAGAAGGTATCAACGATTTTATTCCAGATAGTTCCTGTTGCAGTTTTATATTCAAGAGTAAAGAGAATAACATCAGGATTATCAGGGAAATCGTAGAGATCTGTCCATTCAACATTTACAGTACCGCTACAGTTAGCACCTCCCTGAGGAGAAAGGATCTTGAAGGTAAATTCTTGTTCGTATACGTTAAATAAACCTATAACACTCCAGGTCGGTTTCCAGATCATTGAATAAGTGCCGCTTGGGAAATTTGTAAGGATATCCCCTATTTGTATCTCTGAAGTTGATAAGGTAGCTGATTCGGACATGGTAGCACTGAAATCATGAGCAATATACCAAACTGTGCCATCATCCCTTAAAAAAATTACATTTGCATCAGATACAGAAGTACCAGAGCTATACTGTAATCCAGGAGTTGTCTGGGTAATATATACAAAATGTAATCCTGTGTCGTAATAAAAATAAATTTCTGGTGAATTTTCCCCAGTTGGAACAACAAATGACCCAAGGTTTTGAGAAGTTGGGTACCAATGAACAGTATATACTCCTGGGGTGAATCCAGTGATATAATCTCCAGCTAGAATAGTTTGTGTTGAAAGTGTTCCATTGAACCCAATTGACATATCATTCAATACGTAATAAGTAATCCCGTTTTTCAGAAATACTAACTGTCTACCGTCATCTGAAGAAGTTGTACTATATTGATATCCTGGATCTATAGAAACGATGTAGAACGTATTTGACTGATCAAGGAAGCTAAATTGCATAGATGGTCCCTCTACTTCACTTGAGCTTCCATCTAATGATATTAATGGAAACATGATTGTTACTGTCAAAATAATTGTTAAAATTTTTTTTATCTGATTAGATGTTTTCATATTGTTCATATCCTTTCTAGTACTAATTTTGCTGTCCTATAACTTAAGCCATTTCAAAGAGAGATGAAGAGACACTACATCCATACGGATTTATTTTGTATGCTCAAAACAAATCCGTCATTATTTATTTTCAAATCCTACTTTGTTTTAATATGGTATCAAACCATATAAATATTTTATTTCAAAAACGTTGAACAAAAAAAACAAGAGTTGAAAGAATTAGAAGAAAAAATAAAAAAGGAAGATATAGGCTGTATTGTTGATATCTAGTTATGCATGTATTTTTTTAGATATAAGGTATCATGAGTGGATAATTATCCTGGTTATTTCCACTACCTGGGATAATATACGGTGTGTCTCCTATTCCATCACCATTTGCATCAATACCGGTGTAGTCACTCCAGTAGTTTCCACCAGAGGGGTATCCGTTGTCCCAAAGATTATATCCGCTGGAAAAAGCTGATTGGTCATTATTAATAAAGTTGTTATGGAAGACAGTATTGTTAGTGGTGGAATGAACAAGATGGATGCCAGTAAAACCGCTGTTGCTTACAGAGTTACGAGCAATCATGTTATTGGTTGAATATTCCAGGAGAATGCCCATTTGGGAGCAGTTATAAATCGTGTTTAGTTCAATGATGCAGTTAGAGGCAAATTCCAAAGCGATCCCAAATGTACAATCGTGGATTTTTGTTCCATAGATACTCACAGTAGTGGCATGATCAACCAGGATACCAGCTTTGTAACTTCCACTGTTTTGTATGGTCATATCATCAATCAAAACGTTACTTGCAGTCACGGTGATAACGTTGTCAACATAGTTTCCATTAAGGAAAACGGTCTCCTTCCATTGTCCATCAAGAATCATCTGTTTGTTAATAATGATGGTTTCAACATATGTTCCGCTGTAAACAAAGACAGAACCACCAACAGCAACTGCGTTGATTCCTGCTTGTATTGTATTGAAATGATCATAGCCCCATCCAGAAGTGTTTTGATTGAAATCATCATCAACATAGACAATTGTTGGAATCGGTGGTTGAAGTCTCGACAAGAGAAAGTTGACCTCCACTGCTGTGTTTGCAGGTACAAAAACACCAAGAACAACTGAAGCTACATATCCCTCTTTCTGTGCGCTCACAGTATATTCACCTGTAAGTACTTGAATTGCATATTGTCCTAGATCATTAGTAAAGACACAGTGACTCATATTTTCACCATTACGACGAGCACATACGGTTACATTGTTAATTGGGATTGATGTATTAGCATCACAAACAATTCCATATATCCATCCGAAACCAGAATCAGTGTCGAATACAGTAATTTGAGCAAAACCGGATCTGTACCCTGATTTCAATGCACCTATTTCATAAATGGTTGTGTGATTCACTTCAGGTGCAGTGAGAACGGCGGTCCCATCAGGCCCAGTAAATCCCCCTCCAAAGTAATAATCACCAGATCGGAAACCTACTCGAACGCCTTCAATGGGGTTACCATATTCATCATGAACGTAGGTGACGAAGTTATCGTTTTCATGGACCTCTGAAGGTACAATGAGGATTAATTGTGGAAGTTGGTTGATAATGAGAATTTGTCCAACTGCATCTTGGTATCCTTGTTTTATTGCTCTGATTTCAAAAGATGTATCATGGTCGACCATTGGAGCAGTTAACGTTACTCGTCCAGTTGAATCAGTTATATATGTTCCATTGAGCCAAAATACTATAACATCTGCAATAGGCCCTTGGGAAGTATAGACACCAACGACAAACTCTCTTCCCTCTCCCATCGAGGAAGGAATCGCTAACTGCAACTGCAGTGGCTGAACAAGAGGTTCTTGTTGCATTGGAATCAATGTTGTAGGTTTTATAGCTTGGATTGAGATTAAGGTCGTCGATAGTAGTATGAATGCCAAGGTTATTACCGGCGTCTTTTTTATTGTGTTTTTCACGATCATTTTTTTCACCTTTTTTTTAATTTTAATAATCATGATTTTTATTTTACAGCTTAAATACTTTATTTCAAAAACATTGAACAAAAAAGATAAAGCAAATCATATTTGGATATACCGCCAACGGGAGGAAAAACGCAAATCTGTTCCCTGAAATCCCTCCTGTTGACCTATTCAAATTCCGCCACGTCCGTATACATCGCCGGTATGAATTAATTTCAGAATAATATAAAAGATGATTTTTAGAGAAAATTTTATATAGTCTCATTGACAAATATATATAGTTTGAGATATTAGGGGGAAAGAGAATATGAAGAAAAAAATATTTGGAATATTTTTGTGCATGCTGTTGACCGTGCCAGCTCTATCAGTATTAGCTACCAGCAATTCTGATCCTGAACTTGAAATCACAGATATCCGCGGTGGATTTGGGGTGAAAGCATTCATCGCAGCTAGAAATATTTCAGCAGAAACCCTGCATTGGTCAATTACATTTGGTGGAGGTATCATAATTTTTCCTCTTGGTAGAGTGAAAGAAGGTACAAGCTCGTGTGCTGCAGAGTCAGAAGCATCAACGTTTGTATTGGGATTTGGTATAGTAAATATAACAGTGTTCGCGGAAGCACGCGACGAAGCCAATGATACAAAGTCGGTCACAGGTTTTGTGTTTGGCCCATTTGCAGCTGTTGGACCCAAACCTATTTGTATTGCCTAATAAACCTCATTTTCTACTATAATGGATGAATTATAAAAGGAATATTGGAGAGGATTAAAAGTGAGGAGAAAAATCTTAGGTGTTTTTATCTGTATGCTGTTTGTTATAATACAAGGTTTATCTTTATCCGCAACTGCAACCACTAATCAGAGTTATCCTGAAATGACTTTTAGAGGGGGATTCGGTATAACCCTGGTTATAAAAAACAATGATAATGAGACTCTAACCAACGTTATTTGGATGACTGTGATAACTGGAGGAATAATGGATCTGATAAATAAAACAAGTGGCGATCATTTTCCTAAGCTTGAACCAGGGCAGCAAAAGATTAGAAAAATTTTCCTATTTGGATTCGGTATGATCAACATACATGTACGTATAACTGTTGATGGTTTGCAAGGGAAAGCTTACGATATAGAAGGTTTCGTCATAGGTCCATTTGTAATAATTAGGCAAAATAGTTAACTTTATACAGAAATATTATATAGTTAGAAATATAATACAATAGGAGAAAAATATGATGAAAAAGAAAATGATTGGGATTTTAGTTTGTATGCTGTTAATTGCAACTGTTGTGACTGGAACAGCAGCAATGGACGAGTCAATAAATGGCGAAAGAAATTTAGAAGACAGTAAAGCACAAACTGATGTCCCAACTACTATGGAGGGTGATCCCTACGAATATTATACATATGAAGGGATGACTAATTTTCTTCATGAGTTACAGGATAATCATTCTGATATTATGTTGTTGACCTCCTATGGGAAAACCTATGAAGATCGTGAGATCTGGGTCGTGAAACTCTCTGATAATGTCGATGAGGATGAAGAAGAACCTGAAGTATTGATAATGGGGGCTCATCATGGTAATGAAAAAATATCTTATGAAATTTTGATTTATTTTATCCGACATATGGTTGAAAACTATTCAAAACCCAATACAGATAATGATGGAGACGGATTGGTGAATGAGGATCCTATCGATGGAAAAGATAACGACCAGGATGGACTTTTTGATGAAGATCCTTCTGAAGATAGAGTGAGAGAGGTTATGAATAATACCGAAACATTTGTGATTCCAATGGTTAATCCAGATGGAGTAGAAGCTAATACTAGAAAGAATTGTGATCCGGACCATGGTGCTTTTGGGTTTTGGCCGTTGATAACAGCATATGGAGTTGATTTAAACAGAAACTACGGCTATAAATGGCTTAGATGGTTTATTGAACCAAAGAAATATTGGAATTATACAAAACAATTCAATACAACTAGCAAATATTATCGAGGAGAATTTCCTTTTTCCCAAAAAGAAACAAGAGCTGTAAAAAAACTTGCAGATCAGCATAGTTTCACGATATCAATGTCCTACCATTCATATGGATGTTATATCTTGTATCCATGGGGGTATACCGATGAAGCACCACCAGATGAAGAAGTGTTTAGATCTATTTCTGCTAATATTTCAAAAATAAATTATTATCAAATAGTTCAATCGGGGGTGTGGTATTTTACTTCTGGCAGTTCAGAGGACTGGCTTTATGGTAGGAAAGACGTCATAGCATTAGCGATAGAACTTGGGACATCCTTTGCTCCGACTAGCCCCCAGGTAGTGTTAAAACTTTGTATAACTCATGTTGGTGTTAATCTATATCTTTGTGAAAGAGCAGTAACAATGACCATGGTATAGGCGGGAGACAACGCACAGTCAAACCTAATAACCAACTATACTAATAGCCCAAAAACACTAACAAAATTACATAAAGCATATAATTTGCAGCATACCCCTTAGCTGAATAAGACTAGGTGGGATAACCACCAATTTTTAAGCTTGGATCTCCTAATAATACAAACTCCTCTAGTACTATATGGTTCCATCTGCAAAAGTCGTTTGGGTATTGAGGTGGTCCCCAGCTTGCATTGTTCCGAAAATCGGTTTGTGCTTGTGCAAACATTTCTCCAACTGTTGAGCTGGTGTTGTATGCCTCGAAGAATTTTAATGCTAACAATCCAGATACCTCTGATGCATTAGGTGCACCACCGAATGATCCTCTGGTAGAACCGATAACGGCAATAGCGCCTCCATTGGTTTTTCTCATCCAATTCCAAGCAAAGTAAGATGGATACCCAGTTGCCTTATATAGGGTACGAAGTAAGAGTTCAATAATAGGGGTGTTATTGAATTGTTCATAATATTTGAAATCTAGCCATGCAGTTGCACATGCACTCAACCACACGATAGGAAGTTTATTCTTATTAAAAAGCGTTATAAGATTTTTCGTATGGTACGTTACCCAGGTCTCGTTATTTGGTGGATGGGTCTGGACTCCAGTTCGACTTCCATGTCCAGAATAATGCACAAACCCAGCACCTTTGCGTATAGCTTGATTAATTGATCTGGCATTAAAATTACCCTGAGATGCCCAAATACGTGTTGAGGTGAAATCACACATTATTTGTTCTATCAACAGGTTTTCATATTCTCCTTCATTGCCTTCATATCCCGGCATTCCATGAATGTGAGAATCGCCGCCCATGAGTACAATATTATTAAACCAATCTTCCCCATAGGTCTGGGTTTCATAGTGGATGATCTTACGAACAACATTAATCACTTCTCGATTGTTTGAGCAGGCGAGACGACCGAGACAGACATCGGGGTATAAATCAACCTTGTCGTTATCAGGGTGATTATAATCATAATATTCTGCATATTTCTCATCGTTATCAGAATCCCAACTGCAGAAACTCTGGTTTTCATCATAGATATCAGCATAATACAGATCAGAAAGAACACTTGATACATAAGATTCAAAAGAAATGCAACATTCACGTATAGGAATCTGATCTACACCACCGACCAAAAGAACATAATTTATACTCAAGTTTTCAATAGCATCTTTTATAAAATATTTGATCTTCTCTTGGTTATCTCGTCCTTCGTACTCACTATATACTTCTTCGACTGTTTTAAGAATAGTTGTAATACCATGATCATTCTTATGATTAATCAGTGATTGTAGATCTGTTGAAAACATTTCAGGTGCTATTATTACCAGATTGTCTTCATTGGAAGAGAAGAAAGGAGAGATCGATTTGTTGTAGTATGTAATGTTTTCTGCACTTCCGCTTATAGGAATAATCTGCATTCCAAATAATAATAAAATAATTCCAAAAATCACAGATTTTCTAGTCATGCCAATCATCCTCTTTTTCCCCATTGTAAATAATACGGAGCAGCTTGTATATAAATATTTGCATAAAATAAAAGTCATCGGTAAATTAATTTTGTCGAGATATATTCAATCTGCCAAAAACTTAATTAAAGAGGATGGATTCACTCAGAGAAAAGCTTCGATATCTAAGATGATTTAAGGTATTAAAAATGAAAAAATATGAAAGATATAGTAGACAGATAGTACTTGACAAGATAAAAGAGAGCGGTCAAGAAAAATTAGCCAAAAGCAAAGTCGTTATTATTGGATGCGGAGCTCTTGGCACTACAATTGCAAATAACCTTGCACGAAGCGGCATTGGACTTATAAAACTCGTTGATAGAGATATCCTTGAGCTAAATAATCTTCACAGACAGGCCCTTTTTGATGAAGATGACATAGGTTTACCAAAAGCATCAACAGCTGTCAAAAAACTAAAGAAGATAAACTCCGAAATTAAAATTGAATCAGTTGATGATGATGTAAATCACGAGAATATTGAAAGTATCATTAAAAACATGGATGTCGTTTTAGATGGCACAGACAACATGCTTATTCGATTTTTGATAAATGATGCATGTACAAAGCATAATATTCCTTGGGTTTATGGTGGTGCGATTCAAACCTATGGAATGTCAATGACTATTATTCCAGGCAAAACACCCTGCTTAAGATGTGTAATCAATGATATTCCAGAAGCAGGTTTATTACCAACCTGTGCCACGGTTGGCGTACTTAATACCATTCCTGGAATTATAGGTTGTATTGAAAGTACCGAAGCACTGAAAATCTTACTTAATAAGGATGTAAACAAAGGCCTTTTAAGTTACGATGTTTGGAATCATGATTTTAATATCATAAAAGTCAAAAAGAAAAAGGATTGCGAATGCTGTGGCAAACATAATTTTGAATTTTTAAACGCCAAAAAGAGGGAGACAATGATTTCATTATGTGGTTCAGGTGCAATACAAGTCATTCCTGTAAAAACCACAAAGATTTCATTTGAAGAATTAGCAAAAAAGTTAGAAAAATTAGGCGATGTCTACGTTCATGACGTTGTGCTTCGATTCAAAATTCCAGGTTATGAGCTTAATATTTTCAAAAATGGAAGAGCAATAGTTCTAGGTACAAATGACAAGAACATTGCAAAATCACTTTATTCGAAATACATTGGCATCTAATTACAAACGGCTGTGATTTTTAAATGGCTAAAAAAGAGACAATTAAAGCATTGGGTATGCTCTCTGGTGGTTTAGATAGCACTCTAGCTGTCAAAGTGATGCTAGATCAAGGTATCGATGTAACTGTTCTTCATTTTACAACTCCTTTTTGCACTTGTACTAGAAAGGGATGCAAGAACGAAGCTAGTAAGGTTGCAGAAAAACTCGGCGTTCCCATGAAAATAATTTCATCTGGAAAAGATTACATTGAAATGATCAAAAACCCTAAGCATGGTTACGGCAGCAATATGAATCCTTGCATTGATTGTCGAATTTTTATGTTGCGAAAAGCTAAAAAATACATGGAAGAACACGACGCGAAATTTATCTTTACAGGGGAGGTTTTAGGTCAGAGACCGATGTCCCAACATGGCAAAGCCTTGAAGATCGTAGAACAAGAGTCTGGTTTAGAAAATCTCATAGTAAGGCCTCTTTCTGCCAAGCTTTTAAAAAAGACAATCCCTGAAGAAAAAAAGTGGATTGACAGAGATAAACTTCTGTCGATTCAAGGAAGAAGGCGCATTCCTCAAATGGAACTTGCTGAACAACTTGGTATTAAGGATTATCCCTGCCCTGCTGGAGGGTGTCGACTTACTGATCCTCAGTACGCTGAAAGACTAAGAGAATCTTTTGACCATGGTGAAGATAAAATTAGTGACATAAATCTACTAAAATATGGGCGACATTTTAGACTTGAAAGTGGCGCTAAAGTAGTTGTTGGAAGAAATGAGGAAGAAAATAAGGTTTTACCAAGATTTTTTCAAAAAAATGATATTTTGATAGAAGTTACAAATGTTGGTAGTCCACTTACTTTACTAAAAAAAAGCAAAGGTAAAGGGGACATTAAAGAGGCTGCCAATCTTTGCGTTCGATATAGCGATGCCGAAAAGAAAGACAATCCAGAAATAAAAATAAAATATAGTGAAGGAAAAGAAGAATTGGTGAAATTTACTTCTTTATAGATATTATCTTCTGAATGATAATTTCCGTTTCTTTCTTGTACTGCCTGTAAGTAAACGATCTGTTTTAAAAATCCATACTACAATGATTATTGTTATAATCGCAAAAATCAAGGCGTATATAATTCCACCAAATACAAGTACATAATCATCAAATATGAGTGCTCTTGACGCCATCATTGGATGTGAAAATGGTATAGCAAACATAAAGACTTTCAATGCAAGTGGCATCGTATCAAAATCTGCAAACATTGTTATAAACATGGGTATCATAGCAAGCATGGTAACAGGAAAAACAAGAGTCTGTGCACTTTTGTAATTCTTTGCAAATGTTCCAAGCAACATACATAGAGCAAGAGCAGCAATCAATGCAATAAATAACGAAATTCCAATTAAAATAAAATCTAGTGAGGTTAGGGTCAGACCGTATTGTGCAAGACTTACTCCTGCAGTCATTTGGAATCCTTGAAAATAATAATTCATCCCAAACATATATATTACAGCGAAAATCAGACCAATAAACGCACTTGCAGCAATCTTCCCTGTAACAATACTTGTTCGTTTTACTGGAAGAGTAAGTAGTGTTTCCAATGTTTTGTTTTCTTTTTCTAGTGCCATTGATGAAATGATCATTTGTCCTGCAAAGATTATCAACATCATTATAACGATTGGAATGAATGTTGACTGAGAAGCCAACATATTAGTGATTGTTCCTGGAGAGAGTCCGATTTCTCTATCTTTAAAATACGTAGTATCTATTCTAGATGAAGGTCCAAGAGCAATAGTTGCATTTATGGTTGTATTATCTTCAATTAAGGCTTTTGATATTTCTCTATTTATTGATG
>Ga0209636_10006367_pt1 | contig 12055 bp, 8 predicted proteins | sample DeeMarSWOR152_54_FD_187464 | JGI IMG/M metagenome (GOLD analysis project Ga0209636, IMG submission 187464) | Marine sediment microbial communities from White Oak River estuary, North Carolina - WOR-1-52-54 (SPAdes) (version 2) | ecosystem: Environmental > Aquatic > Marine > Intertidal zone >...
TTCTCCTCGGCCACAAGGTCAAAGATCACATCATAAGGGTTCTTGTCTTCTATTCTTGCAATATCCGCAATGGATCTGCCAACATAATCATCATGATTCAGCGATAGAGCGATAACGATCCCTTCAAAACCGACTCCCTTCACTAGGTTGTGCCATTGGCCATCTGCGCCGTTTTCGATTTCCGCAACCACTGCATCCCTGATGCTTGCAACCTTTAGTCTTTTGGAGAACACCTCGGGTCCGTCCGAAAGAATGTGTGGCGGAAGAACCGCAGCAAGGAAGCTGCTGCCTGCCCGATAAGGATACTGGTCGCAGGTGACTTCCAGTCCTCTGCCCCGCGCTTCAGCTATTGCCTTTAACGTCTCTGAACTTCTGCCCCAATTCTTTTTGCCGGTCACCTTGTGATGAGCGATATGAACTGGGATATCAGCCTCTTCGCCGATTTTTATGGCTTCGGCGATGGCAGCAAGTATTAGGTCGCCTTCACTTCGAATATGAGACACATAGATGCCCTTGAATTGGCTGACCACTCTCGCGAGCTCGATGATTTCATCGGTTCTTGCGTAATTTCCCGGTGCGTAGATAAGACCTGTTGACATGCCGAAAGCGCCATCTTTCATAGCCCCAGCCACCAACTGCTTCATCTTTTCCAGCTCAGAATCTGTTGGGGCACGGTTTGCCGAATCCAATACCGCGATTCTAACGGTTGAATGTCCCACCAAAGGGAGGACGTTAATCCCTGGTTTTGCGGCCTCGAGCTTCTTCAGAAAATCGTCAAAAGACTGAATTTCCAGATTTGTCTTCGATATGTATTCCCCACCAATTATCCTTAGGGCATCTATACTGTCTGTCCTGTGCGCATCCGACAAGGGATCGACCGAAAGCCCACAGTTACCAATAATATTGGTTGTGACGCCTTGCAGAATCTTCTCATCACACGGGGGATTGACGAGCAGATAAAGATCATCATGGCTGTGTGCATCAAAGAAGCCAGGGCTCACGACTAGGCCGTCAGCATCAATTGCTCTCCGTGCCCTATTCTGATCGATATCCTTTTCGATACGGGCAATCTGCCCGGCTGCTATGGCAATGTCAGCCCGGTAGTATGGATTACCTGTGCCATCTACGATCTGACCGTTCTTAATCAGTAGGTCGCATTTCTCCGCCACGGCACTTTTCATCTCTCTGAAGGTGAAATCTCTTAATTTCTTGAAAGGAAAAGGGGTTTTCGGATTGTGAATCGTTTTTTGGAGACGACTGAAGGTAATACCACTAACATGCTTCATGTGTCAACTTCTTTTTGGAGAGACTCCAAAAAGCTGTGAGACTCCGGCACGGCCCGTTATTGACGAAACAATGCATGGGGAGGTATTCTATTCGGCGAACTGGTCGGTGCAGATCGTCGAACACGATCGGGCTGGGATCATTATCTGATTATCGGGAAGTAGGTTCTGAACGGAGGAGAAACCATGGTTAAACTGACTGTCATGTATAATCTCCCGCCAGAAGCGGATCATGAAGAATTCATCAAATGGCGAACGACCGAACATCAGAAGGAGAATATGGAAATCCCCGGCGTCATAAAAAGTGATTTCTATGTTATTAGGGAAGCCTGGCAGCGAACCGATGTGCCGTACCGATACATGACTGAGGTATACTGGCCGGATATGGAAACGTTTAGACAGGCGTTTTTTGATCCGGAGTATCAGGCAAACCTCTCTGAATCATTAAAGAAGATCACCGAGCCCATTTTCCTCATCTCCGAAGAAGTGCTCAGTGAATCAAAGGACAGCTAAAGGGCTGGCTTTCTCCTTTCCTTCGGCTTCGCTCAGGACAAGCTCTGCTCACCCTCGAAGGGTGCCCCACGTCTCCTGCAAAGTCGCTCATAGACAACGGGGTTCTTCGGGAACTCAGATGACTTCGGTCGTAAAAACTCGTTGACAGACAAGAGAATCTGTGCTATACGCCGGGAAAAATGTCTGGATGATCTTTTATGAATTGGATACAAGCTTGACTGCCAAGGAAACCTCGGACAATCCTCCAACATCAGTGATGAATGTTGGGGGCCAGTAGGTGTCGCTAGAGGAGAACGTCCCGGAGATGCTTGGTTTGAGGGCAAATGGCAATGCTTGCCGGGCGGCGACGAGCAGAGCGCGGGGATAGCTCAGGATTACTGATTTCAGGTTCATAAGACATAACAAGGGAGAGTGGGAATGGAAAGCCTAAGCTTGGCGATCGACATAGGGGGAACGTTTACGGACCTTGTCGTATTGGATGAAAAAACGAAAACCATCGACCTGATAAAGGTCCCAACGACACCAGAGAAGGTTTCGACCGGTGTCACTAACGGAGTTGACAAAGCAAAAATCGACCTGGGTAAGGTCGGTATCTTCATCCACGGAACGACTCTTCCAGTGAATGCAGTCCTTGAGCGACGGGGCGCGAAGACGGCCATAATAACGACCAGAGGGTTCCGAGACGTCTTTGAAATCAGGCGAACGAATCTACCAGAAAAAGATATGTACAATTTGCTCTATGAAGCACCACCTATCCTGGTTCCTCGTTATCTTCGCTTAGAGGTTGGAGAAAGAGTCAATGCTCAGGGAGAAGCTATCCAAGGAATCGATGAGAGTGAAGTGAGAGAAGCTGTTGATAGGCTGGTAGGAGAAGGCGTTGAATCCATGGCGATTTGCTTGCTTCATTCCTATGCCAATCCTGCTCATGAGACTGAAATCCGGGACGTAATTGGAAAGTACCATCCTCAACTTTCTGTTTCTCTATCACATCTCATGTGTCGAGAGTATCGAGAATACGAAAGAACCGCCACGACGGTGGTCAATGCCTATATTCAACCGATCATAGAGAGATATCTGGAGGGATTGGAACAGGACTTTCGAGACAAGGCATTCGATGGACGGTTCCTCGTGTGCAGGTCTGGGGGCGGTGCAATGGGAGTTAAAGCGGCGAGAGAAACTCCGGTTCATGCCGTGCTTTCGGGCCCTGCGGGGGGGTTGTTGGGAGCCAGCCATTTGAGCCAGAAGATTGACCACCGAAACCTGCTGACCATGGATATGGGGGGGACTAGCTTTGACACGTCGCTCATCGTTAATGGAGAGCCGGAGACAAAGTCAGAAACAGAATTGGAAACGCTTCCTATTTTACTTCCGGTGTATGACATCCGAACAATCGGTGCTGGAGGAGGCAGTATAGCCTGGATCGATCCCGGTGGCTTGCTCAAGGTTGGGCCCCAGAGTGCGGGTGCAGACCCAGGTCCGGTGTGCTATGGCAAGGGAGGCACGGAGCCTACCGTAACGGATAGCGCAGTCTGTCTTGGGTATATAGACCCGGAATTCTTTCTTGGCGGAGACATTAGACTAGATCCGGAATCTGCTGAAAAGAGCATCAGGGCTAAGATAGCCACTCCCTTGGGCATGGAAGTGCCCAAGGCAAGCCAAGGAATCATATCGATCGTGGTGGCAAACATGGCTGGAGCCTGTAGGGAAATCATGATGGAAAAGGGATATGATCCCAGGGATTTTGCTGTACTAGCGTTTGGCGGGGCCGGGCCCGTTTTTGGAACGACCATAGCTGAAGAGCTAAAGATTCCAACGGTGATCATTCCTCCTGCCCCGGGCAACTTCTCAGCCTTTGGAATGTTGATGACCGACGTAACGCATGACTTTTCACAGACATACGTGGAGCTCCTCGAACGGATCACCGTAGACGAGATCGAGGGGATCTTTGAGAGCCTGAAAGAGAAGGGGGCGAGTGTTCTATCGGAAGAAGGTATTACTGAAGATAGAAGGAAATATGTGAGATCCATTGATATGAGGTACAAGGGCCAAGAGCATACTGTGAATGTTCCCATCCCTGATCATGATCCAAAGGCGAACAAGCAAGCCTTGGAAGAGGATTTTGAGAAGCTTCATGAGAAAAGGTATGGACATCGCATGCCAGACCCAGCACAATTAGTGCATTTGAGGGTAAAAGCTATCGGTTTGATGGATAAGCCGGAACTCGGACAACTTCCAAGGGGGAAAAGGGGGACGCCTGACAAAGCTGTGAAGGGGGAGCGACGGGTTTTCAAGGATGGTGATTTCACAACTTACAAGATCTTTGATCGTGAGAAACTCCTTGCCGGAAACGTACTTTCCGGCCCTGCGATTGTTGAAGAAACAACGTCAACAACAGTGATCCATTCCAATCAGTCGTTGGAAGTGGATATATATGGGAACCTAATCGTGAAGATAGGAGGGTGATAGTGATGGGAGAACGGAGCGTGGATCCTGTTACCGTTGAGGTCATAAGAAGCTATTTGGTATCAGCCGCTTTAGAGATGAAGCAAACGATGCAGAGGACCTCTTATAACACGATCATCTACGAGATTTTGGACTTTGCTGTTTCTCTATACAGCGGCAAGTTGGAACTCATTGCTGAAGCTCCCGGGCTTGCGATCTTTCTCGGGGCTAACGACTACGCGACAAGGAAGGCCGTGGAAAGGACGGGGAAGAGCAACCTTAACGAGGGAGACATATTGATCATGAATTACCCCTATTGGAGTTCTGCCCATACATATGATGTCCCTCTTGTGGCTCCAATCTTCTTCGAAGATGAGATCATTGCTTATGCGACAATTCGGGCCCATTGGCTGGACTTGGGTGCAAAGGATTCGGGATACCTCCTAGACTCCACCGAGGTGTTCCAGGAGGGGCTGGTTCTGCCTGGCGTGAAAATCGTAAAGGAAGGAAAAACGGATGAGGAACTCGTTGATATTATTCGGTTTAACTCGCGATTTCCAGATAGAGTGATTGGAGATTTGAACGCTCAGATTGCCGCAATCCGGGTCGGCGAAAGAAGAATCAAAGAGCTTGCAGCGAAGTATGGAAAAGAGACCCTCTCTGATGCAATGGCGGAGATTATTGACCACGGAGAGAGAGTGACCCGGGAGGCCCTGAAGGGACTCCCTTCTGGTACCTGGTCGGCCGTCGACTACATGGATGATGATGGGATTGAAAAAGACAAACTGGTAAAACTGAAGGCAACTGTAACCATTGATGGTGATGGAATGACCGTGGATTTCACGGGGTGCGCAGATCAGGTGAAAGGCCCATATAACGTTCCCTTCGGAATGACGCAGAGTATGTCAAGGATTGTCTTTAAGTGCATCACGACACCACACCTGCCTGCAAACGAAGGGAATTTCAGACTCATGAAGGTAATCGCTCCCGAAGGTTCCATATTCAATCCAATTCCCCCTGCCCCCACATTCACCCTATGGACCGCGATCCTCGGGATAGAAGTCGTGACAAAGGCCCTTGCTCCGGCTTTGCCACGGAAGATCCCTGCCTGCTCGGGCGGCGACCTCTGTGACATCATGATGGTTGGCAAGGATCCGAAGACCGGAGAACTATGGTTAGAAGCGGCCAACGAGGGGGTGGGTTGGGGTGCCTTCTACTGCTCTGACGGTCCCAACGCAACGATGCACATCGCCGAAACCCAGACGAGGAATCTTCCGGTCGAGGTTCTGGAGACCAAGGCTCCTGTAATGATTGACAGAGTTGAGCTCATACAGGATTCCGGCGGGGCAGGGGAGTTCAGAGGCGGCCTCGGAATGAGACGAGATTATCGCTTCCTGGCTGAAACAGACGCCCTCTCGATCGTCAAGAAGACGAAAACAAACCCCTGGGGACTTGAGGGGGGCCAGGATGCTGCTCCCAACCATGTTGTTGCTTATCTGAATAGCCATAAGGAGAGAAGAACGGGGGCCGAGAGATTCAAGCTTGAGCCGACCGATATCATCTCCAACCGATCAGGGGGAGGGGGAGGCTACGGGGATCCCCTAAAACGTAACCCCGATCGGGTGCTCATGGATGTGGTCAATGAATATATATCCCTGGAGAGCGCAAAGAATGTCTATGGAGTCGTGATAGATCTGGCCGAGAAGAAAGTCGATTACGAGGCCACAGAGCAGTTGAGGCAGAAGGTGAGAAAGGTCAGGCATGGATAGAATATCAGCATTACAAATCTATGATTCGATACTCTTCAGAGAGAACGATCCAGAGGAGTATTCGTAGCACCTTTCGAAAAAGGGAGACTGTCACGAAAGGAGGTGATAAACAAAGGGATTGGAAGTACAACCCAATAATCCTAGGTGTTTCGAAAAAGGAGGGAACAGAAGATGATAAGGATTAGCAAGATCTTATGTGTTTCGCTGTTGGTCTGCGGACTCGTGGTTGGGCTAGCCTCCATCAGCACTGGGCAGGGAAAACGGGTTCTCAGATACACACAGGCCTTCCCCACGGCTATCGATCCAGCTGTAGGCGGGGACTACTCGAGCACTCGCGCACTGACCATCCTTTACGACACGCTGGTCTATCCTGATAAGACCGGAGCCCCCCAGCCTCATGTGGCAGTTGCCTGGGAAGTCTTACCGGATGGGAAGACCTGGACCTTCCACCTCCGTTCTGGAGTGAAGTTCCACAACGGGGACGAGTTGACGGCTGAGGATGTTGCGTTCAGTATGGATCGGTTGGTCACCATCGGAGAGGGATGGGCGTTCCTCTTCGCAGGGTTAGTAGAGAGGACCGAGGTCGTCGATAAGTACCGGGTTAGATTCCATCTGAAGGATCCATTCGGCCCCTTCCTCACGATCCTCTACAAATTCTACATCGCGAACAAAGACGTCGTCATGGCCAACGTCAAGAAACCAGGAGCCTATGGGGATTTCGGCGACTACGGGAGGGATTATTTGCTGACCCATGACGTTGGATCCGGGCCTTACAGGGTCAAGGAGTTTCCTGTACAAGAATACCTCCATACGGAAAGGTTTCCCGGATACTGGGGGTACGTGGCTCCCAACGCTCCTGATGAAGTTCGACAGATCGGAACCACAGAGCCGGTTACGATAAGGACAATGATGTCCCGCCAAGAGCTTGAGATCTCCGATCAGTGGCAGTCGCTTGAGAGCCTGGAGGCTCTTGACAGGCTTGGAGGGGTCGATGTCGCTAGGCTCGGCCTGGGAGGTGTGTTCCACTACATGATAAACACGAAAAAGCCTCCCACCGATGATGTCCACTTCAGGAGAGCCATGGCTTACGCGACGGACTATGAGACAGTCGTGACTCAGATCCTACCGGGATACAAGCAACAGAGAGGTCCAGTGAGTGCAAGCGTTCCTGGCCACGATCCAAGCGTCTTCCAGTATTCCTTCGATCTGGACAAGGCGCGGGCGGAGCTGAAGAAGTCCAAGTACTATGGTCAACTCGACAAATACCCGGTCGGGCTCCACTGGGTCGGCGAGGTTCCCAGCGAGGAAAAGATCGCTCTATTGTTGCAAGCGGGGCTGTCGCAGATCGGGGTGACCGCCAAAGTGGTGAAGGATCCATGGCTTTCCGTGGTCGAGTACATGGCGAAGGAAGACACGAGCCCGAACACGATACCGATGTTCTTGCCCAGCGATTTCCCTGAGGCAGGCGCCCTGCTCAAGAGCAGGTATCATTCCGTCTCGGCTCACACGTTTACCCAAAACGAGTGGCTGCTGGATAAGGCATACGATGGGATGATCGAGGAGGCTCTCGCAACGGTTGATCGAAAGGAGCGGTTTGCCAAGTATTTGAAGTTACAACACTACATTGTCGATCTCTGCCCGACCCTCTTCCTTGCTGACGATTTCTCACAGCATGCCTACCAGACGACCTATATGGACTGGCCTGCTGCCAGAGGGGAGGGAATCCCGATCATCGGATACGAAATGGATGCCCGTTGGATTCAGATATATCCGGAAAAGAGAAAGTAGGAAAAGACAAGGCCACGGCAGTGTAGAGAAGAGGTCTCTAAAGCAAATGGATGGGGGGCGTGGGGTATGTAAATACTCCTCGCTCCTCTCCCTGTGCAAAGGCAGCGAATATGAGATTCTTAGTGTTTCTCGCACGGAGACTGTTACATTCGGTATTTGTTCTGTTGGGGCTTTCAATCCTTGTGTTCCTCATTGCTCGGGTGATGCCCGGGGACCCGGCGCGGATGGCCTTGGGACCCCGGGCTCCTGACTGGGCGGTGGAGAAGTTCAGGGAAAGTTTGCATTTGGATAAGCCCCTCTACACCCAATACTACTATTGGATTAGGGGGGCACTCCACGGAGACTTTGGAAAATCGATATTCACCCGTCGCGATGTAACCACTGACATCAAGGAGTTCTTCCCCGCAACGTTGGAGTTAATGCTCCTCTGCGGGGCCATCATGTCGTCCCTTGGGATATTCCTGGGAGTTGCATCCGCTCGATATGCCAATCGGTGGCCTGACAACGTGGTCCGGGTGATATCCTATATGGGGGTGGTGACCCCCGCCTTTGTATTTGCTATTCTGTTTCTTTTACTTTTCGGGTACGTTCTGGACATTCTTCCCACCGCGGGCCGGCTTAGCCCTTCGATCACCCGTCCCCCTACCATCACTGGACTGATTACACTGGACAGCCTCATCGCAGGCAATTTTGCCGCCTTTTTTGATGCGGTCAAGCATCTCCTCATGCCGGCGTTCGCCCTGGCCCTCGGGCCTATGGCTCAGGAGGCAAGGATCACCCGCTCGAGCATGACCGAGAATCTCCAGAGGGATTTTATCGCCTTGGAGAGATCCCAGGCCATCCCTGAGCGAAAGATCATGTCCAAGTATCTCATGAAGCTATCCCTCATACCGACCGTATCGGTGTTAGCGCTAGATTTTGCTGCCCAACTGGGCTGGGCGTTCCTCGTAGAGTTGATTTTCAATTGGCCGGGCATTTCCCGCTACGGAATCAATGTGATGTTGCGGAAGGATTTGAACGCTATTGTGGCCGTGATCATGGTCATAGGGCTGATGTTCCTAATTGTAAATATTATCGTCGACATACTCGTTGCCTGGCTCGATCCACGAATTCGGCTGGGAGCGGAAAGGAGCAAATAGCATGAACCGATCACCGCGTAGGACCTTGGCGAGAAGGTGGGAAGGGGCCAAGAAAGGGTGGTATAAGTTCTCCCGGAACCCTCTTTCTGTTATTGGAGCGGCCGCAGTCCTTCTGATCCTTTTTTTACTCGCTTTTGCCCCCTACGTTGCCCCTTACCCTGAGCACGCGGGTAGCTTCGTTAATTTCAGAGAAGCGAGACAGCCTCCCAGCTGGAAACACCCGTTCGGCACTGATACGGTCGGCAGGGATGTGCTCAGTAGGATCTTCTTTGCGTTCAGGTTCTCCATGGCGATGGGAGTGGTGGTCCTATCTCTGACCGTCCCGGTAGGAGTCACCCTCGGATTGTTGGCCGGCTACAAAAAAGGAACGTGGATAGACACGGTAATCATGCGGACCACGGACATATTCGTCTCGGTTCCGCCCCTGGTCTTGGCCCTCGCGGTGTGTTCGGTTTTGACCCCTAGTGTGTTCAATGCGATGATGGCTGTCTCCCTCATGTGGTGGCCGTGGTATTGCAGGTTGGTGTATGGCATCGCTTCGTCCTTACGGAATGAGTTCTTTGTCCAGTCTGCTCAGGTTACCGGTGCAGGGAGCCCCCATGTCCTCTTCAAAGAGATACTCCCTAACTGCTACGCTCCGATTCTAACAAAGATGAGCCTAGACATGGCGTGGGTGATATTGATCGGTTCTGCACTCAGTTTCGTTGGGCTCGGGGCCCAGCCTCCCACACCCGACCTCGGCACCATGGTTGCCGATGGGGGTAGATACATGCCAGACCAATGGTGGATGACGGTGTTTCCAGCATTTGCCATAATGTTCGTCGTCTTGGGGTTCAACCTGCTCGGTGATGGCATAAGGGATATGCTGGCCGTGGAGGAGGTCTAGACGGGGATGTCTCCCGGGTTATTGGATATAAGGGATCTCCATGTGGGGTTTGACGTCTACGGAGGGATGCTCAAGGTCCTGAACGGGGTTAACCTGACCATGGAGGAGGGGGAGAAGGTCGGCCTGGTTGGCGAGACCGGCTGCGGGAAGACGACCACGGCCAAATCGACCCTGAAGATCCTCCCCACGCCCCCGGCAAGGGTCTTCAAGGGGGAGATATCCTTCAGGGGGGAGGACATCCTCAAGATGGGGCTGGCGGAGACCCGTAAGGTTCAAGCCCAGGGAATCTCGATGATCTTCCAGGACCCGACCGCGGCCCTCAACCCGGTCTTCACCATCGGAGAGCAGCTGATGGATGCGATCAGATACTCCAGCCTCGGGGACAGCCTCTCCAAGCAGAAGACTCGAGAACGGGCTCTCAAGGCGCTGCGCGACGTCGCCCTCCCCGACACCGAGAGGATCATGGAGAACTATCCCATCCAGCTAAGCGGAGGCATGAGACAACGGATCTGTGTCGCCATGGCCCTGGCGACAGAATCGCAGCTCCTCATCGCCGATGAGCCAACAACATCCCTTGATGTCACCATCCAGGACCAGGTTCTCCGTCTGCTGGGGACGTTGGTCAAGGAGAAGGAGACCTCGACCATTCTGATCACACACTCCCTGGGGGTGGTTAGGGAATGGACAGAGCGGGTCTACGTGATGTATGCCGGGTGCATGGTTGAGACCGCACGGACCAAGGAGCTCTTCTCCAATCCCTTACACCCGTATACCCAGGGATTGATGAAGGCCGTCCCCAAGTTGACCGGTGAGGGCATCGCCGAGGGGGTCTCAGGTAGGATCCCCGATTATCTGAGCCCGCCGCCGGGCTGCAGATTCCACCCACGCTGCGCCCATAGGATGCCGACCTGCGGGGAGGAGAGCCCCCCTTTCTCTAACGTAGGAAACGACCATCAGGTAGCGTGTTTTCTCTATAAGGAGTGACCATCCTGGCAGAAGAGATATTAGCAGTCAACGATCTGAAGAAGCATTTCCTCACCCGACAGGGGACCGTCAAGGCCGTCGATGGGGTCAGTTTTTCTCTTGAAAAGAGGGAGACTCTGGGACTGGTCGGAGAGTCGGGCTCGGGGAAGAGCACGGTGGCCTATACCATCATTGGGATTTATCCCCCCACTGCAGGAAACATTTTCTTTCAGGGGCAGGATATCAGCAGAGAAGTCGAAAGGAGGCCTAAGCCCTTGAAGAAAGAGATCCAGATCGTCTTTCAGGACCCGGGCTCCTCGCTCAATCCCAGGAGGAGCATCCAACAGATCCTGGAACTCCCCCTGAAGGTCCATCACATCTCAACAAATCAGGATCGGACAGAGCAGATAGAAAAGCTTCTGGGCATGGTTGAGCTGCCGGTGTCCTACATGTACAAGAATCCACTGGGAATTGGTGGGGGAGAGAGGCAGATGGTGGCGATCGCCAGGGCTCTTGCCACCAATCCGTCCTTCGTCGTTCTGGATGAGCCGACCTCGGCCTTGGATGTCTCGGTACAGGCAAAGATCATCAAACTATTGATGCAGCTGCAGGAAGAATTGAACTTAACCTATCTCTTCATCACCCATGATCTGAGCCTGATGCGGAACATGGCTAACCGGGTGGCGATCATGTATCTGGGAAAGATCTGCGAGGTCGCTCCTACGGTGGAGTTCTTCCAGAACCCGTTCCATCCCTACACAAGAATGCTGCTCTCCTCGATACCGGTGGTCTCCGAACGGGAGGAGGAACTCAAGCCGAAGAAGGTCATCTCCAGGGGGGAGATTCCCAGCCCGGTCAACGTCCCACCCGGATGTAGTTTCCATCTGCGATGTCCCGAGAGAAAGGAGATCTGCTCCCAGGTCGATCCAGAGATGGTGGAGATCGAGAAGGGGCATCTCGTTCGATGCCACTTGTAGAGGGACAATATCACCACGGTTTATCGAACTATGTTTTCCAGTCTCCACGCCTGCGGTAGTCCCATCGCAAATATTGCATCGCACGGATCAACCAGGAATGCTCGATAGCATCTTCAATTGAACAAATCCTCGACCCCTATTCTAGACCAGTTCATACTGAAAAATGTCCTTTGAGCGAATATTACGAGATTTCTGGGGTACCCGTCTTGGCCAGTGCAGTGTCCCCGAAGGGGCGAGCTTCACCTGTCTGAGGCCGAAAGGCCGAGTTTAGAAGGTCGAACGCAACGAGCCTTAG